>Ga0228711_1003471_pt1 | contig 24459 bp, 11 predicted proteins | sample MedpolnodulmetaG_2_FD_177996 | JGI IMG/M metagenome (GOLD analysis project Ga0228711, IMG submission 177996) | Root nodule microbial communities from Medicago polymorpha collected in Santa Monica, California, United States - brown nodules | ecosystem: Host-associated > Plants > Roots > Nodule... | reverse complement strand
TTCTTTTATTTTTTTGTTAAATTAAAAATATTTAAAATTTCGATAATTGCTTATGTAATGTCACATCCAAACACTTCAATTTATGTAAGTACTTTTTAGTGTACATATCCAAACATAAATAGCTTATTAAGTATAAGAGCTTATGATGTAAGCTCTAATGTTATAAGCCCTAATGCTATAAGCATCTATATAAGCTATTTATCCAAACGGGGCCATAATATCTTTGCTTATTTGGATTAAGCAACAAATTAAGGTTGAAATATGGCTACCGTGATATTTGGACAACCAAAATCAAACAACTCTATTGACAACCTTTTTCCCTCTTTTTTGATTGGATAATAACAATAGAGAGAGAGAAGGAATGAGAGAAAATAAAAGTACAATAAGAGTATGAGAGAGAAAGTTGTCACACAAGTTGTTTAAAAGTGGTTGTTCAAATATCATTTCTCCTACCATAATGGGGAGAATGTTTTTTGTTAACGACTCATTCAAAAAAAAAATCTAATTAGTTAATCAAACATCTTAGATTTTTTGCTTTAAATTTTAATAGGGAGTTGGGTGACTTTTTTTCTTTCAAAAAACCCATATTTAAAAAAAATTAAGCTATAAATCACAACAAAAAATCATCCAAAACTATAATCAACAATGAGTTTAATGATGAAGATATTGTTTATCTTCCCTCAAAATATTACAAATTCAAAGACCAAATTGACTATTTCCCCTAAAAAAAATGATAAACACTTAAGAAGTGATACGATAGTGGAGAGGATGTTGCTTCTTTTAAGAAAGGATGACCAATATTAAATGTCTTATATTTTGAATTTTTTTTAGAGTCTTTAAATCATACATTCTCCAACTTTAGGATGAATGTGAATTTCCAAGAGTAGTTATTTAATATGCAAATAAACCAATAACTCCTCTAAGTCTCCGATTTTAAGTTTCTCTGCTAGTATTAAATAATTAAAATGATAAATGCCACATCTAAGCTTCTGGAAATTGAAGGAAAAAAAAAGAGAAAGAGATTTAAAACAAAAGGCATCAAACTGAAAAAGAAACAACATTTTGTTCAAAAAAAAATAGTTCCTCAATACACTAATACTGTATATACATCTGCAATATAACCAACTACTCCTTCAAGTTTCCAATCATGCACTCTACAGTCTAGCTATATTCACGGATCCATCCACCCAATAAACTTATCATCAAATCAAGTAGAATGGAAACGCCGTTCAAATTTGTTTCTGCTAAGCTGGAAGGCAAATACTGGAAAACAGAAACACGAGCCTACACAACACAACATGTCGAAGAAGACTAAGGAAAAATATCAAAATATAGGAGGGTCGAAGGACAACTAGACAGAAAGGATTAGTTGGTTCAAATGCTTTTGCCTCATTCATTACCCTTTCTCTTTCTTAATGTCACTTTTCTTTTTCTTGCAGACGATTTTTCATAGAATCGATTGCACTCTGCCTCCTCATCATTTTCAGCAGAGGCTTGTGCTCACAGTTTCACAAATTATATTGATGACAAAACTAACTTTTTAGATTACTAGACAACAGCTATGAAGCACTGACACACAGACACGGCATTGAGATGTTGATACCGGTCATAATTTGAAAAGGTGAAATATTTGAATGTAACCAACCGCATGTGTCAGTGTAGCGTGAGTTGGATGTTATGAGACATGGCATCTGTGGAAGGAATGAGAGATAAGCTATTAAACTATTGTATTGACGAGAATAAATATTATTACAAATGAGATAGTTACTCACTAATGTGGTGGTTACAAGCTATTTATACTACTATCTACTAGAACTAATATGCCACTAATCTATATCTCCAATATTGGACATTGATGTGTGTCAGCCACTGGGCAGACTATCAATCTGATATGTTGGTGCAACATAATACTAAAGAAGGAAAACTTAGCTAAAAGAGCTTACTCGGAGGTGATTTTCACTTCTTTCTTGAAGTTTTCTTGGTATCATTGTTTTCGTGTCTGAGTTGGTTATGATTCTTCACTAGTGTCAGTTGATCCATAGATCCAGTAAGGTTTGAAGGTGACGCCTTTCAAAATAAAAATAAAATTTGAAGGAGACGAATCCAGGAATTAAAGGAGTGGATATCTTCAATGGCATGGTCCTTCGGTACGGCTTCTCATGGCTGATTGATAGTTTAACTCAGCAGTACTCATATTAAAGATATGAACAATGAAATTTAAATTCCCTTCATATGTGAATACTAGAAATTATCCAATGCCAATAGAGCAACGTTGAACAAAATCTTGCCAGCCATCAACAAAACAAATTCGGTTGTCGACCTTTTTCAATCTTAGACGCCAGACGGTGCCATCAGGAACAGTGAGGGTTGTGATAGTCGAAAGCTGGGCCCCATATTTCCTCAGAAAATCATCTGGAATCCTCTGCAATTGAAAATAATATTGAGCATCAAAATATCAGTTAATGCTCGTAATGAAAGACTGGAGAATTTAAAATTGAGATTTGAGCCAGAACCGAAAAGAGAAATAAAATCACAAGCATGGAATCGTAACAGGAATGCAAGATTCAACATAATTCATAAAGAGAGGATTTAAATCACACTTAAAATGCTTATTTAAACGTAAAATCATAACCATAAGAAAGTAATTCTATTACATCCATTTTTTTACTTAATTATTACTATTAAATAAATAAATAAATTGGTTCGACCTTTCCCTCGACAAAAAAAAATGGTTTGACCCAAGTGTGGGGCCCAATGGTGCACTCACAGCGAGTAAAGAAATGCAAAAACACACTAAATCACAAATTAAGCTAGTGAAGAATAAAAAACGAATAAACCAGGCGCGTCTAAATAGGGTGCTTTGGACAAATAGATATTCTATTGAAACAAAGTGAAGAATAACAGCAGCACAACTACGCACAACATTAGGGTTCTGAACTTCTGGTTGCAAGCCAACGTGCAGAGAACAGCGCACAACACAGGCAGGATCCTGGTGCAAGGCAGAAGGATCCGGTCACAAGGCAAAAAGGGATCTCGGTCACCAGTTCAGAAGAGGTTTTCATTTGCAGATCTAGGAGGTTCGAGGAGTTGCGGCTCCTTTTTAACCCCAGGTGCGTTATCTTTAATCAGACCATGTACTCGGCCCGAAATTAACGCACGAGCACACACTTTATGTGATTTTGAAAGGCAAAAACCATCTGATTTGACCAAAAAAGTGATTAGGTGTGATATCTGAATTACAGAGCTCATAAAAAAACATCTTTAAATTGTTCAATTATGACTGACATGTGATGTGATATTAACCACCATGCTGAAAATCGAGATTTGTTAAAAAATGACTAATTTCCGGTTTGCTACCATCAATTTCAATCTAAAGAATATGTAACTACACTAAAGAATATTATACACTTACAGAAATTCATAATATGATTAATAGCTTTGGTTCAAACAAAATAATTTATCAAACGCCTTCATGTCTTAGCAAATACAAGAAATATCAATTCATAGGCATAGTATCAAAACAAATTTGGACAGATAGGAAGCATAAAATCCCATTCACTGTGCCTTTTCCTTCACTTAAAACAAGTGACAAGAGACATTGCTGATTCTCAAAAATATCAATTCTAATGTAAAATACCAATTAGTTCTTCAATTGACAGAGAGCAAAACACTCGAGCATAAATTCTATCACGAAATCAATATGATAGCAAATTCAATTTCAATGCCACAAGTTTTGTTATGATCCAGAGTCTAATATAGAGCAAGTTATGTTATGCCTCAACTAGAAAAATAAACATAAACAAACCAACCCAATTCAACTCTAGTGCTAATAATCAACTCAGCAACCCAGATACAACTTTTGAAGAAACATAAAACCTAAACAACACTGAATCAAATTTCAACGTTTTCTAGGAATTCAGGTATAAAATCAGAACTAAACTGAGTAAAAAAACACTAACCTTTATCAAGTAACTTAAAAAAAAAAAAAAACCACCCTTTATCAAGAATCTTAACGGAAAATTCAAACTGTGATCAAAATCATACAAAAAAATCCAAACTTTATGAAAAGAGGTGTCAGGTTTTATAAGTGAGAGTGAAAAAATATAATAAAATTAGCAAAACCCTTTTCATGCAACCATCAAAACATCAACAAAATCCAATCAAAAACATCAAACACAACCAGAAAAACAAACTTCAATGAGTGAGAGAAAAAAAAAACATGAAAGCAGCTTGAGTCAAACAAAAACAAAACACTCAACTTGACCTAAATTAAAGCTCACGAGCCCAACACTCAACTTGGGCTGTTTGGATTTTGAAAACTGATTGATTCTGTTGTTAGAAAATGAGATCCTTTTTATTCAAGTATGGTTGTTTAAGAAGAAAATGGATAGTGAATAGTGAGATAAAGGATGAATTAAGAACAACCGCACTTGAAGAAGAATGAGTTTGATGATGAAGATCTTGTTTAACTTTCTTTTAAGTTCTGATAAAAAAATGTCAATCAAGTTTTAATAAAAAATAAAGTTAAATATTGCCGAAAAAATTTCAATATTGATTAAAAATTAAAAGAAAAGTTTAATCTTGCCAAAAATATGTCAATATAATGGACACATGCAACATAACAGCTACATAGTCTTCTTTTTAATGAAGGGTGACAGAATCTGGAAAAAAAGGTCATCAACGCTAACATTTTATAATATAAAAAGACTAAATCTTGCGGAAAAAAATTAAATGACTAAACGACGCCATAATGCTCTATCCTATACCATATTTCTATACAATTCATTAAGTTGAATAGTTTAGAATAATCATCTTATATTTCACAAGGAGCTTTGAGCAAGTTTATATGCAAAAGAGAAAATCTTGATAAAGGAAAAATAGATAAATAAGAAAACTATATCAACACTAATAAAATAGATAATAATCAACACATTAGTCTCAAGATCTTTCTTAATAGTTTCTCTTGGTTTTTCTCGGTCTTCCTAAGCCTCTAGTGAGTTCTGTACTACAAAAAAAGTTTGGTACTATTGAACTTGCATATCAAGCACTGAAGTTTATAGGATAATAGGGTCTTATTCATTTTATCACTAATAACTAGATTGCATAATTTCCAAAACCTTGATGCCTCTACCCAACATGGTGTGGCACAATGGAGAAGCTTGATTCTCATAACCATTTGTTAGGGGTTTGATATTTGGTCAGTGTGTGTGGAAAAACATAAGTTAGGAGAGGTCAACCACTTAAAATGGGTCTCAATCACCTCGAGAGATTAGTCCCAACAGTTGCACGCGGGGGAAACCTTGGTTTTACCCACTAAAAAAACGGTGTCTGGCAAATGGGTCAAAGATAAACGGGGTGTAAGCATTCGTCTTAGAAGAAAGATCAAGAAATAGAATGTTGAGAGTCACACATTAAACAATGATATGGCTTGAACAGTGGTTATTAGTGGGTGCAACCCAACCCCAAGAGCTAACTAATGGGGTTAATTTATGCTCAAATCCTTTGTAAGAGATGGGTGGCTGAAAGAGCAAGATGAACTCTAATTAATGGGCTGAAGTGAGAGAGCACAAAAATGGGCTGACACCACATCTTGATCCAAAACTGTCTTCATTTAACCATTTGGCAAACAATGCGGAACTTCAACAAATAATTCAGACTTATTTATACAAAAGTTTCCCCCTCAAGTGTGGGTCTCCTCCACATTTCTAAGTCTCACTCAGGAAGAAGTCTTGACGAGTTTACGGAATCGTCGGCAAACAGGTGTAGCACTCCCGAACATTAATCACCTTCCAATAACTCACATCCCACCATAACAATCAACCCTTACAAGAGATGGATCACTAGGGAGGCAAAAGGAGTATAAGCGGAGGAGTATTGATCAATGGGCTGAAATGAGAAACCAAAAAAATAGATTGGCACCAAATCTTGACCCAAAACCTAAAATGTTATTTAAGCCTAACTAAGAGCTATTTATGTACCAAGATCTTTGTTATTCTACTTGCATTTGTCTACGCTCCATATGTCTAGTCCTGGGAGTGAGGAGATGTTTATATCCTTGTTATTCCACCTGCATCAGTCCACACTTAAGAGACTCACATCAGCTAGAGACATGACCTAGGTAGTCCTTATAAACCAGTCATTGTCTAACAAGCTGATTTAGTGGGGTGAGTTAGACCGTAATCCCACTTCAAAGATGGTATCCGAGCCTATCCAAGAGTCGTTGCGCTACATACAGATGTCGAGTCCTGCAAACCGAATATACAGAAATCTAATTCTAGGCATGAGTGGGAATGTTGAATCCCACATTGAATAAATATAAGTGGGAACAACAGTCAGTGCATGGGCTATAACATTCAGTCCAAGTTCTAAGATTGAAAATTGAAATCTTAAATTCCAAAAGTGCATGGATATCCAACAATCCAGGTCAAATGAACCAATACAAACTATACGAAAAATTATAACTAACCAAAGAGTAGATTCTTCACATCACTTGCTCCGCGAGCGGCTCCTACTTGTTCCTCGAAACACCCTGATTGTGATTTGAAGTTGTTCCATCAGATTAACCTACGGTTTGTAAAGGCTTGTGATCAATTGCACCGCCACCAATAAACACCCGAGGAGTCTGAACTCTTTAAGGCTTATGATCAATTACACCGCCACCAATAAACACCCGAGGAGTCTTGACTCTTAAAAGTGCCACCAACCCAGAGGATCTGCAATCACAAGTAGACAATATGAACCATTAGGATAAGCCATTGTCAATTATTTTGGTTTTCTACTTTGTCTGTGAGGGTACATCCACATGACTAAAGACGTAATTTTTAATTCATGTAAAGACATTTTGAGCATGACTTTACTCCCATCAACTGCAACTTGTCACAAAACAGAAAAATGCAATCTCGTCTTTTTTGGATGCAATAAAAAACAAAGAAGATAAATAGAACAGGTAAAGAAATTTTAATGCAAGATTTTATTAGGAAAAAGTATTTTGAAAAAACAAGTCAGAGTCAAACATTCAAGCATTTACGAGCTCAAGCCAAAAATGAAAATAATACCAAGTAGTTACAAGCCAAATAAGCAGGTAGTTATTTCATGTGAAACAAATAGTGGCAAGCTTATTAAAAGTTAACCAGTAATTTTGGCTGATTCATAAAAATATAGAAGATAACATAATGACAAAATACTAATCAAATGCAGTTTAAAGCAACAGAAGTCAATAACCATTTAGTATCACGGAAAATTTATGAACACTACAGTATAAATATGATACCTAAATTAATTTCATCAAGAATAGTGTGTAAAAACTGGTCGACGTTGCATCCAGTTAAACATAGTGTCTGAGTTGGCAAACAATATTTCGGTGAAAATTAAGCTTAACCCTTAAATCTTCCACCAAATTCCTTGTGCTATGGTTTCCTCTCTCCGGAGCCAATGAATCTCACTCAGGAGTATATAGTCAATATCTGTTTCGATATCCAAAAGATGTGTCTTCTGCACGAACACAAAAATGAACTAGCATTAGCAACTTCTACACTTAGTAAATTAAAAAATAAAAATAGCATCATAACACTTGAATTTGATAAATTGATATTTTGTTCAATCAAATCCATTTATCCCAAAAGTAACAAATTCCATGTAAGTTACAAAAGACTAAACTGGAAATTAATTCACCATTAAGGTTTTAGTTTTCATAATTTGTATCATGTCAAGAATGGAGCACCCAAAAATCAAATACTCTATATATTGTAGGGAACAAATTTCTACCTAAACAAATTTTACTAATTCTAAAAATCCAATGACTAAAAAGAAAGTGAGATATTTGTAAGGATTTAAGAAATAGTTTTACAAATAGTAACATAAAAAAAAGTAATATATTTAACTAATATTTTATTTAGACTCAATTTTTATTTTTTATTTTGGTATATAAAACCAAGAGAAAGTCACTATAGCCGGTTTTTGAGAGAACCCCTGAATGGTCATATGTAACCACTGGAGTAGGCTAGACAACACCTAAAATGATAGTGTATTAATTAACACATGACTAAATAATATTTAGTCGTTCTGTTAGATTTTTTTATGAAAAAACTTTAAAGTGAAAAAACATGAGAGCTCAAAGAGCACTCACAAACTAATTTAAGCACTGGCACATCCCAAACTAGGAACCTCCAGATCTAAAGTATGATTTATCACCACTAGACCAAACCCTTATAATTTCATGTCTCTTTACAAGATAATTAGGTAGTGAAACTAAAAAAATTAAACCATAATGATCAGACAACCAACATGCACAAGAAACTTTTGTCAAAAAAAAAACTTGCACTAGATATTGACATTCATTTCCTATATATATGCGACTTGTGTCATTTGCCCTTAACTACTTACATTATTTATTCAATTAATGAACCTAATACAATTTAACGTGTTTACATTTCCACATTAAACCATTCTTCATTTCATATATATTTAACTGCCAGAATATCCAGACAACATAACAGTATAACATATGTAATTCAGACAAAAGAGCAACTTGTCTATATTTTATTTGATTTTCATCTATCTAGTACCGGCCAATTCATCCAGTACATATTCAACTTAATCATACATATATATATATGACATTCACAACAATTTATTAACACTAGAATAAAGTACAACTGCTCGAAACTAAAACTCTTGCACACAAATTTCATGGAAGTTGCACAGCTTATAATAGACAAACTTCACATGCACATTCAAAAATCTTAAGACGCGCTCATAACCCAACATCAGTCCGAATATGAGTCCGAGAAAAACAATAAATCTGTAAAATCCAGATGCATACTTTTCGAATAATTTATACAATTTAGATACGCATGTCCAAAAAACACGAAAGGTATTCTGGAAATGAGCACTGAAAAACCGAGCCCGATCTATCAAAAATAAAATCACTGCCTAAAAGAGGTCCCTTTTCATATTTGTTACAACATCAATCATACAAATGAAATCCAGATGTACATTATTTTTTTAAATCCTGCACTTGGATCCCAAAATGAAAAGTTTCTTGTCTGTGACTACGATATCACATAAACTGGACCTTTTTTTGAGAATGGAATTATAGATATGATATATGAAAAACAATGAATAAAAGCGATCATCAATGTTGCTTTGTATCCATATCATACCATAAATCCAAACAACATCATAAATAGATAAAAGTCAAAGGAAAACGTATAAAAACTCATCATCAGCAGTCACATAAACAACACACAATAACTGAAACACTATTCATGCAGAAGAAGCTAAAAACTTCAAAACCAAAAAAAAAAAAAGTTAATCCCAAGATACGGCACTAGGACAAAGCGTTTCGACTCAGTTTATGATTGAATAGATAGCACAGTCTATTTACAATCCAAGCTATGTTGCATAGGTATGGGTACCAGTACGAGATTACGGCAATTTTTAAAAAATTAAGGTACGGGTACGTTAGTAAAATCAATCACGAGTTTTGTTATATAATATAACATGAGAGCTAAATTCTTCTATTTACTCAAAAACATCACGATAAAAGTTTAAAAAGTCGAAAATTAAAGTTGGTTATAACAACAAAAAACTCATGCACATATAATACTACATTATCATATGAATATATAAGAGAAAGCTACAATTTTCACTCACCATAGAATAATTAGCAAAAATGGAGTACCACGAGTACCGTACGCATACCCGGTACGGGTACTTCACATTTTTACAAGTACCCATGCTTCAGAGAATACAAGCCAAAACAAAATATCCATATCAAAAGATTCAAAACTACCATAACTAAGTTAAAACGCCTATGGACATAGAAAGTATCAAAGTTCCAAACTGAATAAACTAGAGAATACCAGGATCACTCAGAAGTAAGAGCTAATCAACACAGTTTTGTAATTGTCTATCTGGAGTTAACTCTCCCAGCTAATTTTTAGCCGATTTGGTTGAGCTAACGCGGTGCTGCAAGCGAGGGTTCATCCTCTTTTAGACGAAACAAAGTAACTTGCAACACTACATCTTTGGTATTAAGCAGCTCAAAAACACAGATATCCCCTTCCCCTAAACCGTTCTCTTGTGTAAATTCGTACCATCCTTGGCTGAACTTTATCCGGCCTTCATTATAAAGGCAGCGAACACGCCACTGTTTCTCACCATCGGATGTCTGAAGCGGAATAAAACCTGAAACACCCTTCAAATTTGCTCCAAATCTGGTAGGCAAATACTGGTAAACAGAAACACGAGCTTAGTACGCAACACATGTCAAAGAAGACCAAAGAAAAATATCAAAAAATTGAAGTGAATATCTCACCATTATGCATCCCCTATATAAATAGGAGGCTCGCAGACTAACACGGCAGTAAGGATTAGTTGGTGCAAATGCTTTTGCCTCATTCATTGCCCTTTCTCTTTCTTCATCTGGCACATTGTATCTTACTCTTGCAGATGCACTTTCATAGGCTACATTTGACATGTTGCTTCTTACTCTTGCAGACGCACTTTCATAAGATCGATTGCGCTCTGCACCCTCTACATTTTCAGTGGAGCCTTCCTGTGCACCTGCAGTTCCACAAATTATATTGATGACAATTTTTTAGATTACTAGACAATAGCTATGAAGCACTGACAGACAGACACGACACTGAGACGTTGATACCAGCCATAATCTGAAATCGTGAAATATTTGAATATAACCACACGTGTTAGTGTCGCGTCTGAGATGGACATTGATGTGTGTCAGTCACCGGGCATGCCTTCAATCTGAAATGCCAATGCTACATAGTATAGTAAAAAGAAAACTTTGCTAAAAAAGCTTACTCAGATCTGATTTCCGCTTCTTTCTTGAAGTTTTCTTGGTATCCTTATTTTCTTGTCTTTGTTGGATATGATTCACCGCTGGTATCAGTTGATCCATACATCCAGTAGAATCCTTGCCTTGCAATGCACCAGTAGGGTTTGAAGGTGCCGAATCCAGGAAATCAAAGGAGTCGACATCTTCAATGCCTTCAAAAATATGATGACAGATTTCATGGAAAGGCCCTCCAACCCGGCTTCTTATTGTTGATTGATAGTCTAACTCAACAGTACGGAAGATATAAACGATGAAATTTGACCTTCCTTCGTATGTGAATACTAGTAAGTATCCAATGTCAATTGAGTAGCGTTGAATAAAATCTTGCCAGCCATCCACAAAACAAACACGGTTGTCAACCTTTTTCAATCCTAGACGCCAGACGGAGCCGTCAGGAACATTGAGGGTTGCGACAGTCGAAAGTTGGTCCCCATGTTTCCTCAGAAAATTATCCGGAATCCTCTGCAATTGAAAATAATATTGAGCATCCAAATTATAGTAAATGCTCATAATAAAAGACTGAAGATTTAAAAATTGAGATATGAATGAGTCAGAATCGAAAATAGGAAAAAAAAATAAACATAAGCTTGGAGTTGTAACACGAACATAAGATTTTACATAACTCATAAAGAGATCATTTAAATCAAACTTAAAATGCTTATTTAAACTAAAATTAATAAGGATAAGAAAGTATCTCTATTAAATAAATAAATTGGTTCGGCCCAAGTATGGGCCCCAATTGTTCACTCCCAAAAAGCAAAGAAACGCAACAACACACGCTAAATCACTAATTAAGCTAAAGTATATATATATACAAGAAAAAAACAAATAAACCATGTGCGCCCAAATAGGGGGTTTCAGACAAATAGATATTATATTGAAACAAACTGAAGCATAACAGCAGCAGAACTGTGGACAACATTACGGCCAAGGATTTCTGGCCGCAAGGCAACGGGCATAAGAACAGCGCACAACACAGGTGAGTTCCTAGAGCAAGGCAGAAGGATCCAGTCAGGTGAAGGAAGGATCCGATCACAGGGCAGGCAGAAAGGGTTCTCTGTCACACGTTCAAAGGTTTTCCAGTGAGAAGAGGTTTTTCATTTGCAGATGTAGGAAGTTTGAGGATTTGCGGCTCCTTTTACCCGAGGTGCGTTAACTTTAATCGGGCCACGTACTCAGCCCAAAATTAACACAGGCACACACTTTTTGCGATTTTCAAAGTCAAATGCCATCTCATTTGACTAAAAATTAACTAGGTGTGAGATCTGAATCACAGAACTTCTTTAAATTGTTCGATTTCAATTAGTGATATGTGATGTGATATTAACTACCATGCTGAATATGGAGATTCGTTTAAAAAATGAATTTCCAGAACGCTACAAGCGCAATCTAAAATTCATCATGCTTAATCAGTGCGAGAATCTATGACTACACTAAATAAGTTAATCTATGCTTTCAAGTGTTAATAGCAAATACATGAAATAAAATCCAAGTAGAATTTCATACGCACCATAAAAATCCGTTCATTGTGTCATATATTAATGATTTTACAGCAAAACACCGACGAGCATAAATTCTATCAAGAAATCAATATGATAGCAAATTCAATTTCGATGACACAAATTTAGGTAAGAATTTCTCATTCAATTTTAGATAAGCTTAGCTTGTTCAACTAGTAAAGATAGAGCCAAGAAAAATTGCCACAGTTATATCTAATGTACGAATGTACTGTGAAAATATGGCTAATAATCAACTCGGCAATTCAGATACAACTTGTGGATAATCATAAAAACCTTTTTAATTTCAATTTTAGGGCTAATAATCAACTCAGCAACATCAAAATTCAATCAAAAACACAATCAATTCCAAACAAAAAATAAACTTCAATGAGTGAAATCAATATGATAGCAAATTCAATTTCAATGCCATAAGTTATGTTATGATCAAAAGAGTCAAATTCTAGGGCTAATAATCAACTCAGCAACCCAAATACAACTTCTGAAAAATCATAAAACCTAAGCAACACTGAACCAAATTTCAACACTTTCCAGTGAATTTAAGCATAGAAATAAAAAATAAACAGAATAAAAAATCATGGGTTTACAGCAAAACCAACAAAAATCCAAACTTTATGAAAAGGGGAATTAGGATTTATAACAAAAAATAGCAAAGCCCTAGAACCCCATCATAAGATCAAACAAATCGAATCAAAACACAAAATTAATTGAAAACAGAAACAAAAAAAAATGAAAGGAGAGAGAGAGAGAGAGAGAGAGAGAGAGAGAGAGAGAGAGAGAGAGTTTTGTTACCAATTGCTTAGATTGAAGGGTTGTTGGAAGAATGAGCTTGTGGAAAGAGGGAAGAGGAGGCATTGTGAAAGAATGAGATTGGAGAAATTGATTGAAAGTTGAAAACTTTGAAGGAATTGAGATCTGAGTTGTTCTTCTCCTTCTCTGCTTTTCAGTCAAACAAAAAACAAAACCCCCAATTTCATCAAATTTATAGCTATTAAGTCACCTCCATTTTCTATTTTATCTAAATAAACCACAACATTTGTTAATATTTTGATTTTGATACATTTGATATTATCATTAGTATCCCGGTGGATATGGTAGAATCACGGTGACTCACGGTATATATTTAGATCAGTGTGATTCTCGGTTATCCAACATGATACAAATTGTGCTTAAAGTCGGATATCAAAATTAAATTTTATCTTCGACTCTCATGCTAAACATACACATAGTGTATAGTTAGAATAATTTGCATGTTTTTTTAGAGATTTTGTGGGAACAAAAACTGAGGTTTGTTGCCTCTCTGCTATACTTATGTCGTAGAGAGATGGGATGTGATGTTGTTTTTCATATTGAGGATGAGTTTGTTACCGATTAGATATTATTCTATATTGAGGAATAGAGTTTATTTTTAGCAACGTAAGGATTGCGGTTATGATGAAACTTAAATTCGTATGTTAAGGAAAATGGAATATCTAGATAATGGGTTGAAAGACAATGTTATTAAAAGAAATGATGAAGATTGTGTATATGACAGACAAGATGATGCTCGTATATTTAAGAAAGTGAATATCTACGCATTTATTAATATAGGTCTTGGTGTTGATGTTAATGGTGGAGAAATAGTTTATATCAGTGATGACTCAATAAATGAAGTTCGTTTTGATGACAGTGAAGAATATGTAGCTCCGGGTTTAAAATATGACTTTGATATTGGTATGGAGTTAAGACTACGTCAAAGGAATATCCATTTGTAAAGAATTGTCATTGAGAAAGAAGTTAACTAGGGAGGTCATTGGGTTTCTTTCTTCAAAGGGTGTCATCCAGCCAACCATAGAGATATTGGTATTCAATTTCACATTAATGGGTTCACAACGTCCATTGAATAATTACAATTATGATATTATAACAAGGTATGCGTTAGTAATAACGATACTAAGAAAACTTTAAGAAAGAAGCATAAATCAGATTTGTGTAAGCTCACTCGATAAATTTTCTTTCTTGTACTACATAGTCGACATTTGAGATTGAAGGTGTATCTGGTGTCTAACACGCGTTACTGCCTTATGACAGAGCATCATATGACATTTTGGCTATGTTTTTAGTACATTTTCTTTGCATTTGAAGACAAATAAGATGAGAGATAGAAGAGTTGTTAATGGTTTGAGGAACATGTGGTATTGTTTTCACTCGAGTCGTTGTAATTCAGTTTTAACCTAGATCATGTAACTTCATAGGTGTTTTGAGATTTATGTAGTGAGGAATCGCCTAAATCATCAAATCAAGACACCATGTGAAGGATCAAAGATGAAGAATTGAAGATGAAAAAATCATAGAAGGTTGTTGAAGACAATACAGAATGAAGAAAATTCATTTCAAGTTGGTAGGAGTTTTCAAACGAAAGAACAGTCGAAACGGGAAGAAAACGCAAGAAATTGCACCTGAGGGGATGCCTCAGACGCCATGCGCCATGCGCCCCCTTCCCAGTACCGGGTAAAAACCCACTTTTTGCTTGTTTTCCAAGCTGGGTCGGCAGATAAAGTCCAATTTTCTTCTCTTAACCCCTAAGTAACCTAATGTTATAAATAGAGACCCTTGCACATTGTTTTATTTGTTCATAAACATTGACGGTTCAGAGCAAGGATCGAGCATCAGAGATTCATGACAAAATTTATCCTCCTCTTATTCTTTCTAGGGTATGTTTTTCTTTTGTTTTGTTATGATGTTTTATTCCGTGAGCAACTAAACCTATTGACTAGGGTTCCACGATGAACTCATTCTTATTTGTTGGAATTTATTAATAAAGTTTTCATTCAACTTATTTCTTTTATTTGTGTTAAGATTTAAATTAGATTGTTACCTGTTCTTAATGCTTTTGCAATCTGTAGGGTAAAAGTAGGAACTGACAACCCAAAATCTCCAACTTCGTTGGCCTTTTTAATGACTTAATATTTCATGTTAGGATTGTCTTGTCTCGGTATTGCTTTTCCTTCGTTAGCGTAGTACAAGACTCTTGTTGGTCCTACATAAGTTAACTTAGGGACTTGGAACGAGTAATATCGTCGTGGCACATTAAATCAATGATCATGAGTTGTGTTGTCTCGGTATTGTTTTTCCTTCATTATCGTAGTACAAGACTCCGATTGGTCCTACACAAGTTAACTTAGGGACTTGGAATGAGTAATATCGTTGTGGCACGTTAAATCAATGATCATGAAATAATTTGTTTAATTTCTCAAAAGATAAATTTCATTCAAAGACGAAGGGGGGATTCAAGAAAACTCTAATCGTCGTTAATCATCTGAATCACAAAAACCTACTCTCGCATTGAGCAAAGCAATTAAACCCTGCAATTTTAATCATCTTTTATTATTTTATGTATTAATATAAGTTTTGCTAATTATTGAGTTGAACAACAATTCATGTGGAGAACTCCGACACGATAGAGCACACTTTCAAGAAAACTCTTTTATGTATTACAACTTACTACTTTACTACTTGTTGTGATTTGGTGCACTTGCCAATTTCGTCCATCAATGCCTAACTCTGGCACGATAGAGCATACTTTCAATCTGAAATATATTGATGGTACATCAGAGTCACGTCGAAGTTGTACATTGATGCGTGTCAGTTATCGAGCATGCCTTCAATCTAAAATATCGATGTTGTGCAGTACAATAGGAAAAAAAATAGCTAAAAGAACTTACTCAAATCTGATTTTTTTATACTTTCATGGAATTTTTTTTGTATTATTGTAATTGACCCCCGTTTTTGTTACACTTTCAAGAACGTTGAAAAAGGACAATTGTACGAACTGTACAACCACCTTCTCCACTACTTTGGTCGTGCTTTGCAACAAGACAAGGATAACAGCTCTGCCTGCAGAAATGTTCCCTCATACAAGGAATGGATTTGAAATTGATCCTTCATAGGACAATAACCATATCAGGCAAAAGATCATTGGTGATCAACAAGCTTCAAACGACTCTTTTATGCATGTGTGCTGGCTATTCTCCAACGTCTCTTTCACACCACTATATAAAGGAGTGAAGGTTTTCTAGTTGCAAAGATAGAACAGACATATATACAACATACACGCATTCAAAAGCTAGACTCTCTAAACATTTTAAAGTTCATACTCTGTTTTGTTTGCATTTCAAAGTCACTTAGAATTTCTTAAGAATAGTCCACATTTTAGAAGTTCTATAGTCTGAAGAGTCTAAAGAGTCTGTAATTGATTTGTATTGAGAACACCACTGATTGTATATCAAGTGTTCAAACTCAAAAAATTTTCTGTGTAAATCTGTTTGTTTGTAAGTCTCTTGCTTGTGTGCTTGAGCATTTGTAAGTCTCTTGTAGTTGTACTAGAGCATAGGAAAGTCTCTTGCTTGTGTGCTTGAGCATTGGAAATCTCTTGCTTGTGTGCTTGAGTACTTGTAATTTGAGATTACATTGTTAGTGAAATCTCCTTGAAAGTGCAGGGGGGACAGGACTACTTCCGGTTTGTGGAAGGAACCTGTATAATTGTTTTGTGTCTTTCTTCTCTCTCTCTTACTCTACTTTTATCCGCTGCACAAGTCTCTGATCACTACTTCAGAAAGCTAATAGTCAGTTGCTTCTGAACTATGACATCAGTAGGAGAAACGAAGAAAAAGCTAACACAATTCAACCCCCCCTTCTCTTGTTTTTCTCACCTTCACTGTATACCCATTTGCACCCTACAAATTTCTTTCAAAGTGGTAGAGGAACCAATTCCCAAGTATTGTATTTATCAAGTGCCTCAATTTCCAAGTCCATAGCTTGTTTCCATTTCCTGTCAGACAACGCCTCATATAAAGATGTAGGTATTGTGGTAGTATTTAGACTTGTGAGGAAGGCTTTATAGGTAGGTGATAATTGTTCAAAGCATAGGAAGTTGGATAGAGGGTAGAGTGGATTTTTGGTACAGGTTCTAGTCTCTTTTCTAAGGGCAACTGGAAGATGTAAGTCTTTAGAATCTATTGGTGGTACTTCTCTAGATTTTGGTTTCTTACACTTTATTGGGCTGGTTTCTGGTTCCTTATGTGAGGATGAGTTAGATTCTGGTTCATGTGCATGAGAAAATTCAGAAATTGAATCACAAGAATTTGAAGGGTCAAGCAAAGTTACCTCTTGTAATGTCGGACAGACTCTTGGACATGAGTAGATTCAGGAATGGTCTTTCTTTGTGTATAAGTCATTATATTTTCCCTATATCTTACATCAGCTTCAACATTTACATGATTTTCAGAATCAACTTCAGACTCAACATCGTTACCTCCAGTTTCATACTCAACTTCTGGTCTGATAGTAAGGTCAGGAAGTATAAGAGACTCATCTTCCTTACTTATATTCTCCCCCTAAAGATGAGTTTGAACAAAATAACTTTCTTGTTCATGAAAGGCGACATCTCGAGAAACAAAGTACTTACGAGATGGAGGATGATAACATCTGTAACCCTTTTGAGTGGAGGAATACCCTATAAAGACACACTTTAAGGCTCTAGGATCAAGTTTACTTCTACCATCACGATGGATATGGACAAACGACGTACACCCAAATATTCTAGGAGTAAGATTATTGGAGGTGGGCATATAAGGATAGAACGATGATAAAACTTCCATAGGAGTTTTAGAGTCAAGGACACTAGAAGGTAGACAGTTTATGAGGTAAGATGCTGTTAAAACTGCCTCCCCCCAAAATTTCTTAGGAACCTTATTTTGGAATAACATAGCTCGAGTTTGATCTAACAAATGCCCATTTTTTCTCTCAGCAACCCTATTTTGTTGGGGCGTTTTAACACATGAAGACTCGTGAATAATACCTCTTTTTGGCAAAAAGAATTAAACTCGTGATTAAAATAATCTTTGGCATTATTAGACCTGACTCTCTTAATACTAACTCCAATCTGAGTTTTAACCGATGCGAAGAAATGCAGAAACACAGAGGTAACTTCAAACATTTGTTTTAGTAAATAGACCCAAGTAACTCGACTACAATCATCAATGAATGTTACAAACCATCGACTACGTGATATATTTTCAACATTTGAGGGACCCCACACATCAGTATGAATTAAACAAAACGGTGAAGTACTAATTTTATTACTGACAGGAAAAGAGACACACTTGTGTTTAGCGAGTTCACACACCTCACATCAAAGACTCTCAACATCTAAAAAATTTAAAAGTGAAGTGAATAATTGTTTCATGACTCTAAATGAAGGATGACCAAGACGACAATGATACAAAAAGACTTTCTCCTTGTTGGTCTTAATTGATTCAGAAAAAAGGAATTGTTGTTGGAAATATTAGTGGAGCTGATGAGATTCTAGTTATCAAAATAATAAATACCATTCCATTCTCTACCATTTCCAATCGTCTTCCCCGAATCCTTGTCCTGAAAAACACAAGCATTGTCACAAAAAACAACATTACATGATAGGTCATCTATGAGTTTTTAATGGAAATTAGGCTAGTGGACAATTTGGGAATATGAAGGACATTTTCTAGGATTGTAGTTGGGCTTATTTGGACATTTCCTTGACCCGCTACGGTTATAAGGGAACCATCTGCTATGGATATTTTCTTGTTGCTAGGACAAGGTGAATAAGTTGAAAAGTGTGTGGGTAAGGGTGTCATGTGGTCAGTAGCTCCAGAATCTAGTATCCAATATTGGTTAGATGGTTTATCTGAAGCATTAAATCCCACAGAAATTTGAGACTTACCAAGTGGAAGTGGAGAAAGAGATGTACCTGTGTATGCCAGAGATGTACATGTAGGTTTGTCCAATTCCTTAAGAAAAGATCTCACCTTTTTTATTTCATCTTGAGTAAGGGGTTGAATCAATTATCCTTTTGACATATTGAACGACGTCTTACAAAAGAACAAATAGCCAAGAACCAATGATAAAGAGCTTCCAATGTGCTTAGATCGTAAAGAAAAACACAACCAATCCCAATTTTTTTTTAATGATGAGTAGTACCAACACGATGAACAGTGCACACGGTATGAATAGTACACTCGAAGTAAACAGTGTCGTGGTGAACCGTGTCTGCGCTAATGAACAGAGTGCAGTGAACAGCAATTTCTGATGAACAGTGTGCAGTGAACAGTGATTTCTAATGAACAATATTTTCAGGATGTCAAAGAGCCCGCAATCAAGGTGGAAACTCACAATAAATTGCAATTAAGGCAAAAAAAGAAAGAGTAACCGCAAAGACGGCGGCTAGGGTTTATGCGGAAGCAAGGCCCCCCAAAATCGGGAGCTCTGATGCCATTTGAAAACTGAATATTATATTTCAGAGATAAATAATGTACAACCACTAATGTGTTTATATAGGCTATTCTAACCTAATGAGTCTGACTAATAACTAATAGGCCAATTATAAATTACTACTAATAATAATAAAACTTCACTATTTACAACAGCTGTTAATTTATTTAACATGCATTTCAATCTAAACTTCAATTTTTCTTTTATATCGGACCAAGATATATCATACATTGAATGCATTAAACATACATAGCAAAATAAAACACGATCATAAAAGAATGTTACAACCAATTTTTACTTAATAAGATGGGTTTAAACATGTAAGTCATATACTACACATAAAATTAAACATAACACAAACATTTTGATCTTAGTTATCATATAACTAATACATGTATCATAAATTCATTGTGTTAAATTCAAGTTATATGTTTAAATATGTTCAATGCTAAATTTCAATAAAAGGTCACATAGAAAAATAAACAATGAGCCAAAATCATTAATATTCTCTATAAGTTTCCTCCATGAAGATATGTCAACTTACAATAATTCAAAACATACCCAAATTATTTTAATATTATGATAAACAAGAAATTAACAATTACTTTTCATATTATCATGTACATATAATATGAGAACGACAATTAATTTCTTATACAGAAAACCAGTATTTTTAAAACATGTCCATGAGATTCTTATAATTATATGAACTACTTTTATATTCAAATAAAAGCATATGCATGCATATAATATATTCATTTAAACAAATTAGACATTTATCAAAATAGTTTTTCCCTAACACACGTATAGTTAAAAAAAATTAGTTTTCTCTAACACGCGTATGGTTCACCTAGTGTCATATTTATCATCCATCATTTTCAAACCATTTAAAACAGAGTCACATATTTATCCAAAATACTTATCTAATTATGTTGATGACAGTCAGTCATACACTATTTTTAGAGTCACTTTTAATTAAGTTTTTACTCTATTTCTATTAGTTTAGTATTTAATATAAAGTCATTTTAAATAAATAGTCATCGTTTATTTATAGAGTAAGTATTTTATTATTTATATAATTTAGTGGCACAAGACTATAAAAGAAAAGAAAGCAAAAACGTGTAATACTTTGGCTCTAAATTATAAAAGGAATTGGCCTTTTAACCCATGGTTTGTGACCCGAGACAATTAGAAATGGTTCAGGAAATTATAATAAAAGGGAGCAGCATTCTAGTTTTGGCAGGAGGAGGCATCACAGTTTGAAAGGAGAATAGGCCACGCAACACGAGACAGAAAGGGGAGAAGCACATGGAATTGGAAAACAGCAGCAGCACATGTTGAAAAGAAATTGAGAGCAACGTCGGAAACGACAGAATTCTATCGGTTTATTTTTCTTACTATGTTGTTTATTCTTTTGATTATGTGTAGCAAAATTTCCTTTGTGGTTGAGACTCAGATGAATCTGATGTAATCTTATGGGAATCCTAATTTGTTGAACTCCTTTGAATATCAATGAAAAATCTAGTTTTTGTTCATATCATTTTGTGTTTAATGCTCTTTGTATGTTTATTATTGACTACTAGCCCTAGCTTGCTAAATTTGCAGACTGATCTTAGAACTTGATTTACCACAAACCATGGCTTTTAACTCTGAACTAGGTGGTATGTTTCACCTAAGTAATTAAGCTAGAGATAAACAATTATTAGGTTATGACATATGGATTAACAGACTGTTAAAACCTCCAACGATTTCGAATTCACTTAAGAGATTAAGGAGTTGTTACTTGCGGGGAGAATTCTAGGTCAAGAGATTGAGTAGAATTACTTTGTTAATTTGTCGTTGAACTAGATAATCTTTGCTTGAATTAGGAGTGCGAATTACCATAGGAGAACTTCGGAGAATTCGAAGGTCTTAACCATACTTCTCTCTAATATTCTTAAAACCAACTTTTATTATTGTTTTATTTAGGTTTACTTTACAAAAATCAACTCAACTGCCTAGGGCAACAATTGAATTTAATACTTTATTTTAACTCTTTTGCCGAGTAGAAATTGAAACAGTCTCTATGAATACAAACTTATAAATTTTATTACTTCGATATATTTTTAGTACACTTGCTAAAAGTTTATCAAGTTTTTGGCGTCATTGCCCGGGACTGTAAAATCATTTCAACTTGGTAATTTTGTTATTATTTAGGATTTATGTCATTTATTTTTTTGTTTATATGTTGAAAAGAAAAAAATTGAAAAAAATAATTTACGATTTGATCCCTTCATATTTATTTCATTGTACTTTGCTGCTAAAAAGTTTATCCAAGTTTTGCAGCTATGATGGACGGTTTACGCCTTTATAACATAGAAGAGATTGTTACGTTGCAGTATGAAAAATATATGCTATCTTGGAAGATTAAACAATGGGACAGTAAAATCTCAAGATTAAATGCAAGATGTGATCTTTATGAGATGAATCAACCAGATAGTGATTGTGAAGGGAAAAAAGAGGTGATCAACATCGATTACAATACTCAACTTCAAAATATTCTAGATGATTTCTTGATGACAAATCAAGTTTCATTAGAGAAGTTTGATGTTCAATATAGTGATCTTGTTGAAAAAGCATATGAGTCTCAGAACAAGTTGGTTAAGATGGAGACTGATTGTCATGATATTGTGGTGGAAGAAAATCCACAGGTAAGAAGTATTGGTCTTTGTCTTAAGTTTCAACCAACGGGGGTTAAAGAAATAACCCGTGTGCAAATGGATGCATGTCCTTCTCTAAGGTGGGAGAGCTTAAATTCCAAAGGATTAACAGTAAGTGCATGAGAGTATCTGATTCTTTATGTCAAATTCATGGAATTCCTGCCAAACAAGAGAAAGAAGAAAAATGATATCTTTTTTCAGTCATTTTTGCTACCCTAACAGTGGTTGAAGCGTCAAGCTCAATGACGTAAAAGAAAGCGTTTGTGGGAGACAACTCATCTTTTTTTTTAATGTTTTTTATTTTACAGGTATTTCTATTTAGTAAAAAAAAATATAAAGAAAAAAAAAGTGAAAAGATAGACAAAAAAAAAGAGGAAGAAAAAAAAAGATCACATCAGTTCTTTTTCAATAACTAGTCTTTGTCAGATGTCGGTCGTGTCAGTTTGATTCTATTTTTTTTTAGTAACTTTAATTGTTTGCTAATTTATTATTAATGAATTTTCTTGTTTCTTGAAATTTTCCAGTTTGATAACAGTTTGTTTCACCAATGATAACATCAAAGTTCATAAGGAGGTAGTGACTTGAAATTCAAAGGCGAAGTGTACGGCATATGTGATAGTTAGTCACAACTCCCAAAAATCTAACATTGTAAGGTTTATAGCCAAATTTTATTTTTCAATTTACTTATATAGAGTGTTCCGTGCAACTACATTTCTAGAACTTGCATTGTTTCTTTATTGTTGATTGGTCTTTGTCATTTACACACTGAGGCGAAAATGCTTGGTCCTGTGAGCCTTTGAAGCCTACCCTGATTTTAATTGAATTTTTCCTTTTTGAAAGCCAAATTGAGCCGGTAGATTTATATCTTTTTATTCGGTGACAAACTACTTATTAAGCCTAGAGACTTTTAAGAATTGACCCAAAGATTTATTTTTGAGTTAGGCTAAGTAGGATGTTGCTAAACAATAAGTTTGGGGTTGCTTTTGAAATTTGCAACCAACTAAGTTTGGGGTGGGGTACCAGAGAACAAAGAAGAACAAATCATGAAAAATACACACAAAAATGGTGTATTGGTAAAAAATAAAAATAAAAACAAGAGAGAAAAATAGAATGAAAAGAAAAGTGACAAACATTGAAAAATCTGAGTTACAAACTCGATTGTCCCGACAAGTTACAAATATTCTCTAATACCTTTACAAATTTTTGTTTTAAAGGGTGAATGAGGGGATTGAATCTGTGTTTAAAATTTCGTAGGAGTGTCTAACTCAAATTTTGTGTAGCCTACTTATCCAAATATTATCTTAGCTTTACCTAAGCTCTGTTATAACCCTTAAAGACCTCAAAGTGTGTAATGACATTGATTTTGATTGACGTTTAGAAACTTTTCAAGTATATGGTACTATGTAGACTTGCACGTCGACTATGTGAAACCCTTGTCAAATTGTTGTGTGGAGTTGTGAATGGTGGATGCAAGCAAATCAAACTAGCTCATTATATGGCTAGTAGGGAGATGAACATTGAGTTATCATCGGTTGGTAAACTGTTATTTTACTATCATTTTTCATTTAACAAGTTTGTTCCTTGAGGGCAAGTAACACACTTCAAGTTTGGGGTTGTGATGACAGTCAGTCATACACTATTTTTAGAGTCACTTTTAATTAAGTTTTTAGTTTATTTTATTAGGTTAGTATTTAATTTATAGTCATTTAGAATAAATTATAATTTTTTATTTATTAAGTCAAACAATATATTATTATCACTATTGATCAATTAGTAGCTTATGAAAAAGAGTAAAGAAATCTTTGTTGGTCCATAAGAAAAAGCACCGGTGTAAAACGAAGAAAATTAAGAAAAGCAAATGGACTTTTGATCCAATAGAGTTGTGGTCCCGAAAGAAAGAAAGGAAAGTAGCAGCAAGGTTATGATAAAAATTGAAGAGTAAATAGGTAATTTTCCTCCTGAAATTGTAAGTTTCGTCAATTACCCCCCTGAAATTAACAAAACTTCAATTACCCCCTGAAATTGCATAACGTTAATCAACTTACCCCCTCCGTCAAATTTTTCTGTTATCTGTTTACGGTTATGATCAAATACC
>Ga0228711_1003470_pt1 | contig 24465 bp, 18 predicted proteins | sample MedpolnodulmetaG_2_FD_177996 | JGI IMG/M metagenome (GOLD analysis project Ga0228711, IMG submission 177996) | Root nodule microbial communities from Medicago polymorpha collected in Santa Monica, California, United States - brown nodules | ecosystem: Host-associated > Plants > Roots > Nodule... | reverse complement strand
AGATTTGATTTTTTTTTTTTTTTGGCATTGAGATTTGATGAAACATGGTAGTTAATGCAGATGGGCTACCTTGCCCATCATTCAGTTACCGACTAACAAGCTAACTCTTACCAATAAACCAATTCAATTTGTGGGATGCGTATATCAATCAAAGTCAAAAACAGAAAAATTGGGTATGAGCATGTGCATGTGTGCATGCCCTTCATTCATTCATGTTGTCCATACCCTAAAGCGTATGTCATAAAACTAACCCTTGAATCGTAACTGTTAGGTTGTGTTTATTTAGATTATCTTTGGAGTTATCTATACTATAGTGTTTGGTCATCTAGTTAACTGTCAATGTCTTGTATGTTTGGCTCGTATTCTGTTTCAGTTTAATATTATTGTATTTTGTTTCAATAATAATTTACTATTATTGTATGTAAAGAATATGGTTTTAACTGATGTCTCAAGGACACTAGTTAACATAACCTATTTAAGGTGTTTTTAAAGAAAGAAATGTTTTTTTTCATAAACAACGACAAGAAATGCAATATTCCTTACTTTCTAAAATCATAAATGTTAAGTAAAAAAAATTAAATATAACTTAGGTGAGTTGGACCTCACCGTCAGAGTAGATCTCAAAGCGCAATGAATATTAATAAAGCTATTTATAAGTTATCCATTAAAGATATTTTCGCACTTGCAGTGGAAGTTGAATCTACGAACTTACAAATGAATCAACTTTTTACAAATTGACTCACCTTCGTTGACTATAAAAAGATTGTCTGTTACATTTTTTTAAAAGAAAAAAGATTGTCTATTACGCATAATACCTAAGTTTTATCATTTTTATTTTTCTAGAACAATCATGAATCCTTTTATTTGCTTCATTTTCACACCTTTTTTTTATTATTATTACTATCCCTATAGGTATATTGGGGAAGGTAACGCATTATTTGCTGAGCTGAATGCTGTTATGACAGCAATTGAGATTGCTGCTTCTAAAGGGTTCGTGCATGTGTGGCTAGAGACTGATTCACAATTGATTTTGCAAGTTTTTAAGTCAATCATTGTCGTGCCTTCGAACTTAAGGAGCAGGTGGATGAATTGTATAGCTTTCACTCACGACATTAGCAAACTTGGTCTTTCGTTATCTAATTTTGATCTATTTTGGTATAAGAAAATTGTTGTTGACACATATCATATCATAAGGCTGAGAAACACGTGTAAAATACGAAATTGCTCCTCGGCAGTTGAAAACCTCGAGAGTTAACTGCCGAGAAAACTGTTTCATCAGATGAAACAGCCACCTGCTCCCCTTACACACTATTTCATCATCAACTTCCATACCACTTCCATCCAATCCCCAAATCCAATATTTTTTTTCCATCAAATCTTGCTCCAAAATCATTGAAGCATCACGCATAGGAGGTATCAACACACTTTTGACGTAAAAAAACAGGTAGGGGTGGGCATGGTTCAGTTCAGGATGAAAACTGAACCGAACTGAACTGAACTGTTTGCTAAATTTAAAATAACTGAATTGAACTGAACTGTTTCAGACTGAACTGAACTGTTCCGAACTGAACTGAACTGTTATTATTAATACCTTTGAAAAAAATATGAAAAAAACAAATGAAATTGAATTTCAGCAGTTCAGTTCAGTTTTTGGTTTTTTTGCTCACCCCTAAAAACAGGTATTGAGCATTTTAATCCTTTCATTTTTAGCTTTTGTTATGGGTTTTTACGTCAGTTATGTAGAAGTCTATCATGGGAATCATCGGCAGCTTACTACCGAAGTAAATCTCGGTAGTTAACTGCCGAAGTAAATTTTGGTAGTTAAGTACCGAGAAATACTTGTGAAAGAAGATGCGGTGACTTGGGAAGATGAGTATTTGGATCAACATGAGTTGTTCCGAAAGCTCATGCTTATTGAAAGTGGAAACAAATTGCCGCAACCACAAAAGGAGTCAAACAAAGCGGCGCCTATTTTGTTGGACACTCCCGAAAAACCAAAGCAACAATTTGAAGTTATTGCGGAAGATGAGGAAGATTCTATTTCACTTGATCTTCCCCAATCACTTGGTCTTTAATGAGTGATTTTTTTGTCGGTGTTAGTCCTTTTTTTTGTAGAAATTACACCGACGTATATTTTGGGGTCGAAATTGTAACGCCAATTTTTTGAGGGCAATATATAAGTAACATTATGTAATTTATATTGATATATATGATAATATGACTTTTATGTGGTGAAACTAGTGCAATACTTATTTATTCGTAATTAATGTTCACGCATTTGATTTATTCGTTATTACATTTCATTTAATTTCATCCTAATGTATGATTTTTTTTCATAAAGCTTTTGTGAAGTGCAAAAATTGAAGGTCGTGTTAGGTACTCCGCTTTTAAAAAGACAATTAAGGTTATGATAACGCCGACCGACTCTCTTGATGATTTGAAGGCACAACTTAACACTTATTTTGAGCATCTTGGTGAAAATCAATATACATGTCACTTGTTTGGTCAAATGTCATGCATAGACCTAGGAGAAGATAGAGATGAATACGCATGGAAAACGGCAAGCTATATGTCTTGGCTTATTGAAGACGATAGCTACGTCGGATTTATGTTTCGGAATATGGTGGAAAATAATATATTATATATGTATGTTCGTCCCATATGCAATTGCGTTGAATGTGTTGTTTAATTTAATGATATGTAATGTGTTGTTTAATTATGGACACTTAATTATGGACATTATGTAACGTTTTGATGAATTTCAAACTTTTGTGTATTTTGAACCAAATGTCGGTTTGATTTAATTATGGACAATTGTAAAAGATAATGTGTTTTTCTTGTTTATTACTGAGTTTAAATGTTGTATGAGTTATATTGCATCTGGAAATGTTCTGGTTTAATTATAGGTAAAAACTAACCGAAAAATGGTTTGGAAATGCTTTAGAATTATGCAGAACCCACTATCAACATAATTGTTTTTTTCGACAGTTAACTGCCGAGGTTTTCCTCGGCAGTTAACTGCAGTCGGTTTTTGAAATTCTCGGCAGTTAACTGCCGAGGGGCAATTTTGTCTTTTACATGTGTTTCTCAGCCCTATCAAATGTGTGAACAACAATTTTCTAGGTATAATGATGTCCCTAACTTCATTAGGGGAGAGTACATTAAGAATAGGTTAGGTATGTCCAACTTTAGATTTTCATCATGATGAGAAGGTTTTGGTCTGATCCCCCTTTTCTTTTTTATACTCTTTTATTTTGAAATGAATTGATGCATTTGCATCTTAAAAAATAAAATAAAAAAAGTAATTTAAGGTATTCCTAAAGAAAGAAATGTTTTTCCCATAAGCAATGGCAAGAGGTCAAGATCTAATCTTCTCGTTTTTGGCAACAAAGGTCAATATCTGATCTAATCACATGCATACGAGACTCATCTACCAATCGGTTTACAACATGTTAATTTCTTGCTTTCTATATGTAGAGTAAGTTTGTATTGATTTATTTTTTAGCATACCTAAAATAATCTATACGAATAAATAATTTTTTTATGTATTATTCATAAGTTTGTCAAGATAATTAAAAAAAACAGTTAATGAAGACACAATTTTAGTTAGTAAAAATTTATGAATCAACATAAAAACTTATTTATTTGCACAAACTATTTTTCATAAGCCTAAAAATAAGTCAATCCAAACAGAACATTGTATGTCTTTTATTTTTCACATTTTTATGGGCTAGCTGCTCTCACAAATTCTGAAGTGACGATGGGTTTTAGTAAAAGATAAATCATTTGGTGCGTAAAGTTTAATTCAAATATTGCTTGTTTGAACGCTTTCATCGTATATGGATCATGAGTTTTACAATTGTGGGTGAGTTTCAATAATGTTTGACACTTCATCTATATACTCAAAAAAATTATTTGAAAGAATCCAAACTTAAATCCCAATTAAAACCGATTTTAATTAAACTACACATCTCTCAGCCCATTTTTAGATTAATTATCGTAAACTCCTCCCTGTAAATTCGATGTTGAAACCAAAATATGAAAATAAATATAGATTTCTCTCAAAATATTTTTCATGCAGAGAAGAGAAAGTAAGACATGCATATATCATTTTTTGTAAAAAAAAAAAAAATATACATAATCGTTCAAACATCCAACTCTAAATTATGATCCAAATAGTTTTTTTATAGGTGAGTTTCCAAATGGTATATTTTTTTTTCCGCAACTAACTAATTGTTGAAATCAAAAGAGAGAGGTGTTAAAAGCATCTTCCCACTGCAATTTTAATACATCCCATTCTACATAGTGTAAAATTACTATAATACCCATGCCTCTAAAAGAAATTCTATACTAATCATTTTCCTCTTCCCACCATCACCACAACCATCTCCCCCAAATCCACCCTCCATATAATCTCCCACCTTCATTTGCTTCCCAAATCCCCCGTTCCCCAACCACAGACATCTCAAATGTGTTCCACCACCGTTTCAACCATCACATGCATGCATTATTTTTCCTCATAATTTCAGACACTCTACAAACTTATTTTCAAACACGTAATTTGAAATTTAATTTTTTTTGGTTAAATATTAAATTCAATAACGAGTATTTTTTATTTTTTTTACAGACAACGTGTAAATTTTATGAACCAGGGGAGGTGAAATATTTTTTAACTAGTCATTAAACATTTTTTGGAAGAGTGGGAAATGAGGTGGGGGACTTGAATCTTGACATGCTTGCAGGGCATGGGATGATAGGGGTTGCGGAGACTCGAGAGTTAGGGGATGAGTGTAGGTTTGAAAAATTAAAAATTGGGATGTGGAAAAACTATTTTGGGAGCTAGTTTTAATTAACATTTTCACTTTTTTTTTAAGCTATAAGAGTTTTATATTAGATTTAACTTAGTCTTACAAAGTTGGTTTGGATCGGATGGTGCTAATTTTATAAACTATAACCCTGCTTTAATTTATTATCGTGAAGCTTGAGTTTTTTCGTATAAGTTTGTTCTTTAAATTTTGAATGTCAATTTATGTGATGTTGAATTGTTGTAAAATATTAATAGTTTGTTTATTATTGTTGAATTTTAGGTTATGGTGCATTGGTGTTTTTTTTTAGTAAAAGAGAGCTTACGCCTAAAAACGTTAAAGAGTTACACGAATATACCTATGTATGTAAACCCCATAAATATCATAATAAATGGGTGTGTTTGGCCCAGCTTTTTGAAGGCCTATAAGCTACTTCAAAACTAAAGTTTGCTAAAAAGAACTTTATAAATCAAGTTAAAGTTGTTTGGTAATATATATTTGATAGAATACACAATATGTCTTTTAACTTAATTTGAGGTACATCTTTGTCCTTTATTTTTTTCGATTTAATCATTTATGTTATAAAATATCAACATCGTGATCCTTCCTTTATCAAAAAGATTAAAAAAATAAATCATAACCAAAACCAAAAAATAACCATAACCAAATTCTAACTTGGCACCAAAACAAAAGAAACAGAAGAAAAACCAAAGAAGAATGATCGGAAAAAGATGAAGATATGTTTATGTTGTTAGAGTGTTGGGTTGATTAATGTGAGAATTTTTTTTAAAGAATTTTAGTTTTTTAATAAAAAAAGTATAACGATATTGATATTTTATACTATAAAGGATTAAATAAAAAAATATATTAAAAACAAAAATGTTACATGAAATTAAATTAACGATTGAATCATAAAATTTTGCCTTTTTCTTAACATAAAACAAAAGTTTAAGGTAAAAACTTGAGGGTCTAAAAAAATAGTATTAATTACATGAAATGAACATGGTGTTGGATACATTAGTGAAATGAAGGATTTTTTTTTTTAAAGATGAAATGAAGGAACTGATATATGAAATAAAATTGGCTTGAATAATAGATAAATTGAAGTAAACCATCCCGCAAAAAAAAAAAATTGAATAAACCGGACGATATGTGAGTAATATATAATTGCAGAGAATTAGTAGTAAAATAATAACAAAAAATTGTCTTTGGCAGGGTTCGAAGATGAGAACATGGGTAAATGAAGCGCATAAGTTGATACAAAGTTTCTTTTAACTCCTTTAATTGAAGCTCCTTTGATTGCATTTTTCTTCTTTGAAAATAAATGACTTGTTTTAGGAAGAGCTTCTCCCAAATATTGTTTGGCCCTGCTTCTTCATTAAAGTAGAAGAGAAGTCAAGAAAGAGGCAGGCCAAACAAGCTATTATTTCATTAGGAGGAGTCTTCATAACATGAATGTTAAAAGAGTCCAAAGAGAAGCTAAAATTAGTCAACCAATCAACACTTCTATTTTTCTCAGGTCAGGTATGATTGAAATGCACATGTCAGTTCAACTACAAAAGGTCTTGAATGCAACGCATCAAGGTGGGTGGTTTGCCACTAATTTTAACCTTCCTTGAGATCGTGTCAACCAAAGTTTTGAGTCATTTTCAACTCGAAGATGGTGGAAACCTTGTCTCCAAGCAAGTTACATTCTCAAGTACATTCCCCACATTTTCAACACAGAAAGCATCACATGTTCCAATTTTTTTGCGAGTAGCCCTTAATTCATTTGCCATCTGAGTTCTGAAAGAGTCCACCATACTAGCAATATCCAACGAATTTTTGTAGGCTCCATCAAAGTTAAGTTTAACTCACCCTTCCTTAGGTTTATTCCAACCAACGAAAATAGTGTTACATTGCGAACATTCAGAGGGTGTATTGGTGTTTAGCTACGAATGATGATGTATTGTTGTTGAATCATGAGCGAGTTAATTGTTATTGAAAAAATTATTGACTGTTGAACTGTTTTTGTGTCTATTGTATTTAAACATGTCATTTTCAAATATGTGTCCTGATTTTGCACCTTGTTTTTTAATACAACAAATCATCCTACAACAACATCCTAATTTATGTTCCTGAGAACGGTTTGTAACTTCTAGTGAAGATATTTTCGAAAGTTTGAAGTGGTTGTGGGCAATCTATGGTGCCACAGGAGCAATTTCTAGTCTCTCTTTTATGAAGTTAGATCCTCTCCTTTAAGCTCTCTCATTCACTCTCTCCATCCTATCTATCTTTCTCTCGCTTCTTTTATCTTTTTTTACCTTTTAATTTGATATTCTTTCCTGTCCCTCCCTCTTTAATGTGAAGGAGAAAATCCCAATACCTCTTATGTATATATGCTTAAATTTTGGGGCTGTTAGCTTTCAAAAAGATAAAATAAGGCCCATTTACTTTATTATTTGTTGATAATCTACATGCGTTAACGAAATAAAAAGAGAAAAAAATTAGTATAAAATAAAGCACATTAAAAAGAGGACAATCACTAATGTGTCTCTCTTTTCGTTAATAGTAATTAAACTATTTTGATCTTGCAAAATAATTCTATAAGTTTATGATCGCATGACAAAAGAAACTCAATATTTTTTCTTTTGGTTACAAAAAAGAAACTCAATATTTGATCTTTATTGTTGGATGTTAATTCTTAACTGATTTTTATTTGAAAATTCAGTATCTCATTTTTTTTAAAAATAAAATTAAGGAGAATGAAGAATTTTTTATTAATTACAGTTGCCTATGAGATAATTTGAATTCTACGTTTTAAAGTTACGATGTTAATTTCACCGCTAAACTATACGACCAATTGTTTATGCCTTTATGGTGTTGAAGTCTCAACCAAACCAACCACACGTGCTAAAATTCTTTCCGATATTTTTTCTTCTTCTAAAAAGTAAAATTTAAATAAATAATTCCATCATGTATGTTTTGATTAGGTTTTTTAAGGGGTGTTTTGATTAGTGTTTATCACTTATTCAGCAAAACTCAAAATGAAATCAATATTTATAGGAAATAATAGAAAAAACATAGGGTTTCAAATACAAAGGCCCCGTTTGGATAAACAACTTATACACATGTTTATAACATTAGAGCTTATTGAACAAGAGCTTGCATTAGAAACTCTTATACTCAATAAGGTTTTTATGTTTAGATAAATATACTGAAAAGTACTCATACAAATTGAAGTGTTTGGATGTGTCATTATATAAGCATTTATAAAATGTTAATATGATTTTAATTTAGAAAATTAAAGAATCAAACCATGATTAAAAATCTGTCAAAAAAACATGACTAAAAATTTAGTAATAATTTTAATACATACAAAAAAAAAGATTAATATTTGTATAGGAATAAAATTATTATCTAAAAATAATAATTGAATAATCAAACTAGTGATATAAACATTACAATTATTTAAAACGAGATAAATAAACAATCTATCACTATTCACAAGTATAATAATATTTTTTTTTTGGTAAGTATAATAATATTTTCTATCCTAACAAGTATAATAATATAAATAAAATAAGAAACAATATATCGATAAATATAGAATAATATAAGATAACTTTGTTAAAAAAATAAATAATTGTGTGGATTAAAAAACTAATATAACTGTGAGTTTGGAAAAGGAAGGTTCAGTAAGAATCGAAAGAGCAATTTCATAAAAGCTCCGGATTAAGCCCAATGATAAGCCTATAATTTGATCTTATTAAAATATGGCACAAGCAGCTTATGAAATTGGGATAAGCACTTTCCATTAATTTACCCAAACACTTTTATAATGTTTATATTAGTAGATAAGCTCGCATAAGCTTAAAATAAGTCAATCCAGGCCCGAAGTGCATGTATCAATAATTCCAAAAGACCGTCATGTTTTTATTTTAAATATTTATACAATCATTTCTAATTTTTGTTGTGCTATTTACATCATATTTAATGATACAAATAAAATGAAAATAATATGGAACCTTTTTTTTGGTTACAAAATAATATGGAACTTTTTATTAATATGATTAAAAAACAAAATTATAATTATAACTTTTTTAGAGTCAAGTACCAGTATTAGTTCAAAAAGAGTATTTATTTATAAAAAAAAAAACACTTTTATTAAGGCATAAAAAACACTTTATGTAGCTACTCTATAAAAAAATGAAACATTAGTTAAGTGAATTCACCTCGGCCCTTGCATATAACACTGCATTGTTCTTGCCAACTAAACTATGTTCACGAAGACATAATTTCAACCTTTTATTTTAAGATTAAGTAGTAGAAGGTTGACATGTCAAAAATCAAAATGTTATCTTTTTTTAATAAGCCAAAATTATTTATTAAAAATTTAGTCTAGTTTAATACAAAACGTGTCGAAAAAGATAAATCACACTTACAGAAAAGTGAGAATCCCTTATACAAACCTTATCTAAAAAATGTCACAAATTATATAAATCATAAACAAAGTTTTTTTCTTTCCTCTCGACCGTCACCCTTTAATTTTATTTTTACCATGGATTTGCGGTAATGTGTTGATTCTCAGCGGGAAAAAAATAAATCCTATGACTTCTCTTTTTTCATATGCGCTGAGTGCATGCTAATCAAATAACCTTGAAGCAATTATGAACATCTTTTTAGAATCCATGAGAAACACATAACCACGTTAACCAAATAACCTTACGTATTTGATAACCTTTTCACATACGTAACCACATTATTTGATAAAACACATGATATACCCATCCATCTAAGAAGATTGCCCCAAAATTGATCAAAGACTTCACAGTCAAATAATAAGTGTTGAGTAGTTTCTTCACTTTCACATCCACCTAAGAAGAGCAAAGTATCAGAATTTATGTGGCAATGGTGTGCTTTCTCCTACCTATGTGTAAAAGTGATTTAGGCAAATAGTGTATCCCTTTGAAATAATAAAATCAAACAGTCGATTATTTAAGGATTTATTATTATTTTTTGAAGACAAAAATTAAAGTGCAAAGACATCATATGATATAATTGACATTTCAACTATATTGGTATCTCAAAACCATCACATATAATTTACGACGCCCTAATCAATTTATCAAAATAAAGAAAATGGTGAAAAAATAACTTGGGGGACCAAACCAAAAATCATTATAGCAATAAAGAGGTTATACAAAAATTGCCTCTTAAAAATCCTTATATGGAAAAACTCAATGGAATAAAATCAAGATGAAAGAAAAAAGTGCACTACAAAACAACATAATCAACAAAATGTGTAACTAACATACTCTAAATTCTATAAGGTCAAACTCATTTATATGAAAAACATCTCTGATACTAGAAGGGATGGAATCCCCCCATTTCATCTCATCACTCTAAAAACCAAAAATAGTCCAATGATTATGTTCCTAATGAATATGTGAAGTCATGAAAGACATACTCTTAATCATATCCAAGCAGTTTAACCATATATTTCTTGATCTCAAGGGGATAATGCTAGGAGATTTAAAAGCCAATGTCACTAGTTGCGAATCGGTCTCTAGACAAAGAGGAAACCAACCTTTTTTATAAGTATTTTTAAGGCTAAATTGGATATTTGGTCACTTCATTAATTTTATAATTTCATTTTGGTCCCATATCTACTAATTCTTACATTTTTGTCCTTCAAGTATGGCTATGTCAATCAATTTAGTCCCTAACCGTTAATTTTAACTCCAAATATTTAAAGTGGAATACAACAATGTTGGTCCACCATAAAACTTATTAATTCATTAAATTTTAACCATTCGATCTTTTTTTTTTTTATCAAAAAGTGATTGTTGGATCACGAAGGTCCATTGTATCTTACAAAATATCATCAACGACTATTTTTTTCTCCATTTCTTCATCTTCTTCCCCGTCTTCATCAACAACTTTCACACAAAATCCAGAAGAAGAAAAAAACCCAGAGAAATAAATAAAAAAACATAAATTCTAACATTCAAACTTTCGTTCATTCTCTTCACATTTTCAATTATTCCAAATTTTTTGAAACTTCCTCTTCTTTCCTTTTTTTTGTTTCATTCTTCACTTGCTCCAATGCAACATACAATGCAAACTTATATACTACGATTTCCTTTCGTGACCAAATCAGATTAAGATGGGAGATATATCCAAATACGCACACAGTCCTACACATGTGGCAGTCTTAAATCGCGAGCGCGCCTCCCTCCACCCTCTTATCTCCATCATCTCTAAACCCCCCAAAGTCAACACCGAGTATGAATCCCTCTCCACCAAGATTCAAGACGATAAAATCTCCTCTGTCGTCGACCGCCACGATGTTCCCGATCGAGAAACCCCTCTCGACCTCACCGTCCATCTAAGGGATCCAATCTCCACTGAGATTCTTATGTTCGCCGACGCCGCTTGGATTCTACAAAACGAACAAGGCTGGAGGGCTCTTCAAAAAGAAGAACAAAAATAATGAATTACACTACATGAAAATCATTAACTAAGTGAAAAAAGGTAAGAGTGATAATGGTAATTACATATTTGGTGCATAAGAGGCCGATGAAATTTTGTGTACGGTCGTAGGTGTGGTGTCGTGAAAGAGGATCAGAGAAAGAAGCAGTCGTATAATGAATTTGAAAAATTTGGAGGGGAAGAGATAGATGTTTGATGAATTAATGAGAAAGACAATGATGTTGCTGTGTTCGTGTTACAAATTGCCATGAGTGTTTAAATTAAGAAGCAACCGTAAATTTAAGAAGCAGCCATGGATTTGGAATGAATTCGAAAATTAAGAAGCGACCATGGATTTATGTTCAGGCGTTTAGTTAAAGAGTTTGTATGTTTAAATTTATATTTATTTTTCCTAGGTTTTTCCTGGATTTTTTATAAAGGTTGATGATGAAGATGGTATGAAGATGAGGTAGAAGTATGGGTGTACATGGGTTGGGTTTACTCAGAAAACCCTGTCAAACCCACAAAAAAAAAAAACAAAAAAAAAAGTGTTGGGTTGGGTAATTGGGTGGGTATATGGTTCCAAAAAATGGAAAACCCATAAAAATAAATGAGTTTGGGTAAAACCAGACCCACACCCAAAAAACTCATTTTCCCAATAATGTCAATATTTTTTATCTTTATTTTCATAGGGTAGAAGAAAAATACTAAAAGTTATGGTCATAAACCAAATTATATTTCCAAAACATACACACTATACCCTATATAATGAAAATCAAAACATGCTAGAGTCACAAATCAAGATGTTGCATTTTTTGATTATTTTAATACTGATGCAATTTTATGTCATGCAATTTTAGTTTGTTGCAAGTATTTTATGATGAAGTTTATTATTTAATATTATAATATATTATTCTATGATGCATAAAATTATATAAGAAAATTAAAAAGTAGAGTAATATTTAAGAAAATTAGGAGTACTTGCTAATTAGTCATTTAATATTAAAAAGATAGAAAAATAAGTTGGGTAACCCATTACCCTATCCAACACAACCCAGAAATTAGCGGGTTTGCTCAAACCCACCCAATGATATAACGGATGGTTATTTTACCTCACCCAACTCGAAGTACCCTATATGTTTCGGGTTTTGAGTTTGGCTAAACCTAACCCAAACGACCCATGTACACCCCTAGGTAGAAGATGAAGGAAGAAGAAGAAGAAATGCAAAACAATTAGTTATTGATGGTATATTGTAAGGTATAACGGACCTTCACGATCCAACAATAACTTTTTCAATGAAAGAGATCGAATGGTTGAAATTAAATGAATTAATAAGGTGTATGGTGGAACAACATTGTTTGTATTCACTTTAAATATTTAGAGTTAAAATTAACGGTTAAAGACCAAATTGACCGACATAGCCATATTTAAAGGATCAAAATGCAAGGATAAGTAGTTATGATATCAAAATGAAATTAAGAAATCAATATGTCCTATTTTCAATAGCCAACATAGCACAAATTAGCTCAGCCAAAAAGGAAGTACCGTGGCCATTGTTGAAAGCAAAAGAGACAGGAAATTAGCATTATAATCACTGAAAATGCCCCCGCAGCAAATCACACTCGTCATATTGTTAAGAAGTTTAATTTCATTTTAAAGTCATTCACTTCATTGATTATAATTTGTAGCGTGAAACTTTTACTTAAATGATATGTCAATTAATCTCTTTTAAATTAAAAAAATAGTTTTTCGAATGCTCAATAATGTTTTTAGACTTAACTACGATTTTGATCTTCTAAATTTTACCATTTGACAGATATTGTCCAAAATACAATGATATAACATGTTTTATATAGTTTTATATGATTTTTGTAAGGAAAAAATTTCATGGATGATCATCTTTTATCATCATTCATCAAATCATATATCACACCATTTGATACATATCTTATCACCAATATTTTAGTATTAAAATATGATGGACATATCAAAATCATCGGATTTTAAAACAGAAATAAACTTTGTAAAAGGATAGCTAAAATCTAAGGATGGCAGTGCGAGCTAGCCTCCCTTGTTTAGGCCTGGTCTACTGTTAGTCTGCAAAAGACATGGTGGGATAGGCCAACTTGAGGGGGTGAGTTCAAATATTTGTCTCGTCCCGCCAAGAGGCGGTTTGGCCCGTCAAACATTATTATTTTTTCAATTTTTTTGTGACAAATGTTATTAAAAAAATATGACGCCGTTATAAAAAATCATTTTTATTTTCTCACAATCATTTTACTTCCATTCTAATTCTATCTAAAGAGAAAAACAATTGTCTAATATAATGAATTACCCAATTGTTTTTAGGGAAAAAACTTCAAAATTGGGTAATTTATTATCCATTAGTACAATAAAAATTAAATAAATATTTTTTAATGAGCCTGGAAACCAGCTCGCCCCATCCCGCTATAGCCTGCCTTTTCAAAGGTGGACTCAAAACCTCTAGAATTCTGCTCCTCTCCCAACAAGTTTCACTACTACTGCCCTCTCCGTCTCTAAATTATAGTCTGTTTAACATTTTTGTTTTTTTTTTCAAAATAATTGTCACTTTACAATACCAATTTTTATATTTAAATCAACATAATTAATCATTTATGTAATAATCGTGTACAAACCACCAAGTAATACAGAGGGAGTAAATTACACCAAAATCCCACCCAATTAACGATAGAAAGGGAGGGAAGAGACGCGAGTATCTCCCAAACCCTAACATGGACGAGAGAGACAAATCCGATAGACGAAACAGAGAGAGACACTCCGAACGTGACCGCGACCGTAGCCATCACCGGAGCCGCCACGATTCTGATGACCACCGCCATCATCGATCTGACCGGAATCACAGAGAAGACCGAGAAGGAAGCAGAGACAGGGATAGGGGATACGATAGAGACGAAAGAGAGGGTAGCAAAGGTAGGTCTAAATCGAAGCGCGACGAAGAGATGGAGGATTCAATGGAACCTCGATACTCCTCGCATAAGAGGAAAGATAGAGAACACAGCGAGGATCGGGAATTGGATGATAAGAGAATTAGGGGCTCTGAAGCGAAGAAGGAACGTAGGAGATTTGGGGATAAAGTGAAGAAAGAAGACGATTATTATGATAACGAGGCTAGGGTTAAGGAGGAAGTTACTAATGGTGATTCCAAAGACAACAATGATTCATTGCATAACGTGAGATTCTTTTATGCCTTTATCTTGGTTTTATTTCATTAATTTTATAGTTTTGTGTTCTTATGATTAGTTTGTAGGAATGTTCGATTTTCATTCCATATTATTGATGCTGATTTAGAATATCACTTCAAATTGTAGGTATTTTTTAACCTTTGTTATATCTTTTAGCAACTGTTTACTGAATTTGAATGGGAATACTGATATTCTCCACATCACCGACACTTCTAATCAAAGGCATTTCTGGTGTTGCGCACACCGGCACCTGCACGACTCTAACACATGTGATTGTAATCAATTTTGTGTCTGACACCGGCACAACACTTGACAACGTGATTACATTCAATTTTGTCATTTTCTTAAATTATTATTAGTTGATGGATCAGTGTCATGTCTAGTGTCTAGTGCATGTGTCAATGCTTTATAGGTGATATACCTGAGCCGAGAGATATGTACAACAACATCGCTCTGTTGTTGTTTCTATCCAATTTAATTTACTTGGTGTTTCTTAATTCCTGAGCCGAGATATGTACAACAACATCGCTCTGTTGTTGTTTCTATCCAATTTAATTTACTTGGTGTTTCTTAATTCCTTCATTCTCATATATTATTTGTTTTGGGATATTTGAAGAGAGAAATGCATTCATTGGTGTTTGATGTGTGCTGTTTCAGGGCGTTGCCTTGGGATCACCTGCTGTGATGCCTGCTAGTGTGGTTGTGACATCTTTGGCCCCTCCTTCCTTTCCTATCAAGGTATCTTCGATTACTACCACAAATGAAAATAAGGGCGTTAGTATTAACAGGTCTCATGAGGATTCTGGAAAATCTAGTACAGATGGGTCATCTACAACTGCTGGAAAACTTGGAAGCCTCTCTAGTAGTGATGCCTTAGCAAAGGCTAAGAAGGCTTTACAAATGCAGAAATTGTTGTCAGCGAAGCTGAAGAAAATTCCTCAGGTAAATTGTTTATTGGTTGTACTCATGATTATACTCTGTTAGCTGGATAGTTCTCTGACAGCTTCCTTAGGATACTGATTTATTTCACCATAGTTATACATCTTTCTCTGAATGGATTAAGTGCTGTTCATTTTATTGTGCAGTTAAATAAGAGTTCTACCTCAAATTCAGAAGAAAGCACACAGTTTGGTAACAAGACTGAATCTACAGTGCCCTCTCTTAGTGCTGGAGTGGCATCAAGGCCTGCCACCTCAGCTTCTTCAGGGCCTGCTGCAAATATGTCAATTTTTCCTGCTGCTGCTGTAAATCCTCCAGCCAGTGGCACTGGCGCTCCTGGTGTCGCCAGTGCAACCAACTTTGAAGCTGTCAGACGTGCTCAGGAGCTTGCTGCCAGGATGGGATTCCGCCATGATCCACAATTTGCTCCTCTTATAAATATGTTTCCTGGCCAGATTGCTACACCAGACGTTACTATCCCTCAGAAACCAACCAAGGCTCCTGTTCTTCGTCTTGACGCCCAGGGACGTGAAATAGATGAACATGGAAATGTTGTCAATGTAACTAAGCCAAGCAACCTTAGCACATTAAAGGTGTGTAGTTTTCTCAATTGTCTTTTTATTATTTATCTTTTTCTACATGTGATTATTGTCTTAACCCTACAATATATGTCGTATTCCAGGTCAACATTAATAAACAGAAGAAAGATGCATTTGAAATACTAAAACCTGTATTGGATGTCGATCCTGAATCTAATCCTCATTTTGATGAGAGAATGGGTATCGACAAAACAAAGCTTCTGCGGCCTAAGAGGATGAATTTTCTGTTTGTGGAGGAAGGAAAATGGTCAAGAGACGCTGAATCAATAAAACTGAAGGTTTTTCTATGTTCTTCCTCTTTCCCTCATTATAATTACTCGTCCTTTGACTTATTTCTTTCCAATTGTATTATATGTGCTTTGCTATTATAATTTTGCCTCATGCAGAGTAAATTTGGAGAAGCTCAAGCAAAAGAGCAGAAGGCCAAACAAGCACAGCTAGCAAAGGCAAAGGCTGCTCCTGATATCAATCCGAACTTAATAGAAATTACAGAGAGAGTTGTAATGAAAGCAAAACTGAAGGACCCAATTCCAGATATTGAGTGGTGGTAAGTTCATGCTTTACTTGGACTACTGGTTTCTATATAAGTATTGTGTTTGTGTAGTTCAAGGATTGTGTCGAAGAAATTGAACTAGTATAGAATGCATTATATGCCCGTTTAAGAGGTTATGACCGTATGTTTTTTTCTTTCTATTGATTGCAATGTTGATTATAATCATGTTAGAAGAAGACACAAGGTGATAAATTAGAATTGACCTGCTTGTCTGTATCAAAAAACCCGAAACTGTGCAACAGTGCTATTTGAATAGAAATTACAAAGGCTTTTTGATGTCTAGTAACCCCGTTGAGTGGGGTGTGGGAGGCCAGTAAGGGAAGTGGAGCTGTGTGTTGAACTCGGTCCTAGGAAGCCTAATGTATGAAGTGTATATCATATAACAAGGAAAAGTCTGCACCGTTCGGAGTTAGTGAGATGTCTGGGGAGAGTAAATATAGGTGGGTCTGTTTTGGGTTGGACATTTGATTGGTGTGTAAGTTAGGTGGTGATATATGTCGGGGGAGTTATGTGAACTTTCTGTTGATTGAGTAGTACATTACAGCAGAACAGTCTTTCCTTGTGCTTTCCATTCTCTTATGGTTCTAAAATTTCTGGTCCAAGTTGCTGTATAGGGTGAGGCGTTCACGGACATTTAGCATCCATGTCACCAAAGATGTGTGATGGAGTGAATTTGTTGGAAGGTCTTTTGGTTGCACTGGAAGATGGCATGGGGATTGTTCACTTCTCGCTTGTAGAAATACATTAATCATTGTAGGAACTTACACATAGGTTTAGAAAAAAGGAGTAGCAGAGTGCACAAGAGATTAGGAGGAGGGGTATCTTTAAATCGTAGATCAGTTTGGTGACAACCCTGATTAGGATAGGCTATCAGTTCGGGAGGTGGAGCTGCCTTCATTTATTGTGGTTGATCCTGTTGATTATATTACAGTCTGTCATCAAAATTCACGATACTTTGGATGAGTGGAAAGATTAGATTAGCTTGCTTGAATATTGTAGGCCATATGATAAGTTAGTTTAACCAACTCCCTAATAGTAAAGACGATTTGGTGTTAATAAAATTGAGACGAGCGCTGGTTGCTTGCTATGAATGAAGACATGAAGTTTGATAATCCCTTTGAATAGCTTGTGTGTTTGGAACAAGCTCTGTGTGCCAAGCTTGAATATTATGGGCCATATGATTATATTACAGTCTGTCATCAAAATTCACGACACTTTGGATGAGTGGAAAGATAGATTAGCTTGCTTGAATATTGTAGGCCATATGATAAGTTAGTTTAACCAACTCCCTAATAGTAAAGACGATTTGGTGTTAATAAAATTAAGACGAGCGCTGGTTGCTTGCTATGAATGAAGACATGAAGTTTGATAATGCCTTTGAATAGTTTGTTTGTTTGAAACAAGCTCTGTGTGCCAAACTTGAATATTATGGGCCATATGATTAAGTTTTTTTTGAAGAAGCTAAATTAGCCCACCTAAATTGACACCAGAGGGAATCGAACCTGAGACCTTGAGGAGGAGCACACTCCCAAGTCCAAAGCCAATACCACTAGGCCAACCCAAGTGGGTTCCATATGATTAAGTTAATTTAACTAACTCCCTAATAGTAAGACGATTTGGTGTCCAAGCAACAAGAAGAGCTTTTACTGTTTAAGGTGATTACATGGCCACCCATTTGAAACATTGTCCATGTGATTGCATTACAACTAGGAACAAGACCAATAAGAGCATTCACAATGGGAGGGTCTCAAACATTTAAGACCCGATACCTATTAGGTACCCCCATTGGGGAGAATTCTTTTGGAGGTCCTATAGGACGCAAGGTCTCAAGCAAGCATCCCATTCTTAAGTGGGGCCCACAATATTGTCCATTAAATTAATCATTCTTGCACACTTTTTTAATAATAATTGGGACCCATACTTTTTTAATATTAAAAAATTGAAATGTAATGATATACAGTTATTGATAGTTGATTAGTGGGTCCCTTTTAAGAAATTTGTGTGAGATACTGGTTGGAGGGATTGAGTGCTTATTAGGTACTACTATTAAAAAATTATAAATTAGTGATGTGTACATGTGGGTTCCATTTAAGTACCCTACAATGGGTGTCTCCATTGTGGATGCTCTAAGTATCAATCCTTAAAGATATCCTTGTCATCATTATAAGGATGCAATAGAGGCAGGTAAGGGATGTTTCAGCAAGGGAAGATTAGGCTTCAAGCGCCTTTTCAACCCTTTGATTCTAGTCAAAGAGGACACCACACGTAGAATGTGTCTCGACTAGACCTCTTAATACAATCACTTCATTCTTCTTAGAAACCTATACTTTACAAGGAGTCTTGTTGGTATTTTCAATAAAAACTTGTTTTGATTAAATGGTATAACCTCAGTGAGGATAATAATGTTAGCAGAGGTGGTGCATAACAGAGAAGTGGGGCTCACTATGGACCAGGTGTTGGTACCTGGTCCTAGCCCAGTGTATGTAAAGTATATTTAGAGCAAGGAGACAGGGTTGTTAGTTAATGAGTGAGGTGTATGGGGATAATAAATATAGGTTGAGCTGTTATGATAGGGGGGCATGCAATTGGTGTGTCAGTTAGGCGGGGATCTTTCCCCCAGGCTGTGGAGAAAATACATAAATCATGTATAGTATTTTAGGTGCTTAGTGTTGTAACAAACTTGGACTTGACTGCAAAATAAACAATAGGACATGAACGGCTACTTGCAAATTTAGTATTGTCCGGCTTGTTATCTAAATAGTAAAAAAATTAGAAGTAGAAAACGTGTTTGAAATATCCCCCCTCTCCTTGTTTGTTTATGTTTTATAAATCTATGAACTTTTGGATTTTGTCAGGGACGTGGCACTTCTGCATTCTGGAAATTATGGTGACATTGCCAACGGTACTATAGATGAAGGCAATCTTAAAATGGAAAAATTCAACTTTTATGTGGAACATCCTCGGCCTATTGAACCGCCTGCTGAGCCCGCCCCTCCACCACCTCAACCTCTCAAGCTAACTAAAAAGGAGCAGAAAAAACTAAGGACCCAAAGGCGTATAGCTAAGGAGAAAGAGCGACAGGAGATGATTAGACAGGGTGTCATAGAACCGCCAAAACCAAAGGTCAAGATGAGTAATTTACATAAGGTACTAGGGACTGAAGCAACTCAAGATCCCACCCGGCTTGAAAAGGAAGTACGTAATGCAGCTGCTGAGCGTGAGCAGGCTCACATAGATAGGAATATTGCACGCAAGCTTACTCCTGCTGAGCTGCGTGAGAAGAAGGAAAGGAAGCTCTTTGATGACCCAAATACATTGGATACACTTGTCTCACTTTACAGGGTAAATGACCTCTCTCATCCCAAGGCCCGCTTTAGAGTTGATGTTAATGCTCAAGAAAACCGTTTGACTGGATGTGCGGTGATTTGTGATGGTATTAGTGTTGTTGTGGTTGAAGGTGGAAGCAAGTCAATTAAGAGGTATGGGAAACTTATGCTTAGACGTATCAATTGGACTGATGTTTTAAAAGAGAAAGAAGATGAAGATTCAGACGATGAAAAGCCGGCTAATAAATGTGTTCTGGTGTGGCAAGGAAGTGTTGCCAAATCGAGCTTCAATAGGTTCAGTGTTCATGACTGCATCACTGAAGCAGCTGCTCGTAAAGTTTTTGTGGATGCTGGGGTTCCTCATTATTGGGACCAAGCTGTCAACTATACAGAGGACGATGCTGTTTGAATTGTCCTCTAATGTTTTTGGTCAACATTATTAGGATGCCTATCCAGTCTTTTGGTGAGTTAACAGTTATGCAATTGCTTCCAGTGGAGTTCTTTCGAACAAAATAAGAAATACCATAGCTGTTGGTGCTCCCTTGTTTCCTGTGGTCAATGATGTCTACAACAATTATAGATTTGCTATATCATTTAGTGGTGTGAACTTTCTCGCTTCCATTTAGGAAGTCCATTTGTGTGCGGTATCACTTGGTTAAAAATCTTAGGCCATCATGATATACTGCAATGTTTCTGACTTTGTAAACTACTTTTTTTTTTTTGGTGAATACTTTATTTCTCACACTATTGTGTTTCTTGTAGCCAATGATATTATTTTGATCCCGCATCTGGTATATCAATATTATCCTGTGTTGCTGAACATGTTTCAATGAAAATGGATGGTGGTGTGTCGCACGAGTATCAGGTTCATGCATGCAGTTACTCTTAATTGACTAGTAACAAGTTGTTTTTATAAGCCATTATAATTGGTTTATGAAAATAAGCTAGAAAACAACGCAAGAACAATGCCATAAGTTATTTTTATGTGTTTTCTCAACAATCCCACAGGTTTGAATAAGTTATTTCAGACATGCCTATATTCTAGACTCTACAATATCTATTATTTGCCTTTTTCGAAAGGAATCTATTACTTCTGTAAAATGACCACCAAAATTCTTTAATTTAGTTCGGTTAAACTCATAATATTTCTAATTTTGTGGGTTTAATGATCAATTTTAAATGAGATTTTCTAGTCTCACCCCAAAAATATATGGTTACACCCGAAATTAATTAAAATTTATAATAATTCGAAAATTACCCTTATTCATGGACATTTCTCAAAATTCTCTTTTCATCTTTCATTCTAGTTTCAATCTTCATATCCTCCTTCTCTCACAAACATCCATCACCAAATATGATTAAGCACAATAAGAAAAGATCAAAGATTAAATATAAGGTCTTTTAATACTACTCTATTTTATAAGGACTTTCTCACAAACACCCTATTAGGTATCCTTGAATTTCTGGGTTTTCAAGGATTATTTTCTAGATATATTCTTTTTCTGGGTTTGCAGTTCCTACAAGTAGTTCAAAATTTATATGTAAACTTAAATCACGTGTATGTTAAGAAAATTAATAATACAAACCAACGTTAAATCAAATCACGCAGCTATATATACGTTAAATGATTTAATCGTAGTCCTTATTTTACAAAGGTAGCCAGCCACACGTTAAATTAGTTAACGTATTTCTTATTTTACATCATATAGATCAGGTATGCTTATGTGAAAGAGATCAAAGAATGACATAGAAGAAGCAACACAAGGACGATCAGGGGAAATAATTGGCATCTCAATTCTCAACATAAGAATTAATCACAAGTACTAGTAGTTTAATGGCTCCGACTCTAAGCCGATTACGTGAACATGAGAACATTAGCAAGGTACCATTAAATTCCAAAACAACCATTACACCAAACTAACCTAATGCAAATGCAATTACCAAGAAATCGGGATTTACAAGAGATGTTAAAAAAAGATCACCCAGTTCATATAATTGAGTCACTGTCATTGACGATCAAAGACAATTGGTATTGTATAACTCAATTTTGAAAGAAAGCAATACAGGTTGCGAAGAATCGAAGGAGAGAATGCTTAGAAGACAAAGAGGATAGAGGAGAGAATGCTTGAGTTCAACCGGACATTTTATTTTATTTACAAGTATTTTGGGATGTAACTTGGTTTTTATGGAGTGTTACTAGAAAAAAAATCATTTCAAATAGATAGTTCGTAAAATAAGCCTTAAAAATCGATAACAATTTATGTATTTTTTTAAAATAAATGTATTCAAGGTCTACTTATCTTCTACTTAATATAATAAAACTATTAATTAATACTTCCTTTGTTCCTAGGTATAAGAGAAAGATTTTGAGGGTCCGTGAGAGTAGAAAGAGTATGATGGAAAAAGATTTTTTCTAATTCTTTTTAGAGAGTTCCTGATTACCTTTGAAGAATTGTAGATAGATTACCCATCAATCAATCGTTAGCTTGTGGGCTCCACTTGCAAATTTATCCATGTAGCTAATTTTGATTACTTGATGGGTAAATCATCCACAATTCTTCAAAGTTAGCCTAGGCTGAACCAACTTTTTTTACACCCAAATAATGTATATTTTTTTTATTATAAAAATAAAGATATTCATTCATACAAGTTGATACTCAAAAATTCAAATTTGCTAAAACCAAAAAGGTTGAATCTGCGAACAAACTCGCAACATTCATTTAATAGCATAAAACGATAAAGTACATAAGTCCAGGGCCGACCCAACTGATTAAGAGGCCTAAAGCAAAAATTTTAAAGTAGCCTTTAAAAATTATTTTTTTAACAGAATATTTATATAAAATCAATTTTGTAGAGACCAAAATTTGAATTCATGACCAAGAGCAATTGAAGCCTTTTTGATAATTAGTTAAGCTATGCAAATGTCTGTAATTTATCTGTCATATAATATACTTATAACCAAATTAATTTTTCAGAGGCTTTTTTTTTTCATCCAAAATTTTAAGGCTCAAAGTCCTTGCTTAAGTTGCTTGGTACTTAGGTTGGCATAAGTCTACAATATGACTATATGTGTGTGCAATACCCATGCCACGAAATCTATAATATTGAAGACAAAGATGCCAACATTATTGATTGGATCCATATTAGATCAAATCGAATATTTCAATATGAATCAAGTAAAAATCAGAGTAAGATGATAAAAGAACACCAGACAAAGATGAGAATAAAAACAAACAATGCCGTGCGAAAACGTCGAAATGACAATAACATACTTAAAAAGAATAAAATTATGTGAGAATCCCTTATTAAATTAAGAGAAAGAAAGAATGAAACAATTTGGAGGGGGTGCTTTGAGGCTAAAATTTACCATAAATTATCCATTTGGAGGGGTTTAAAAGAAGGAGAAAAGTGTTGTAATCGTTATAAAATAATAATGTATTAGTTAGATAGACTGTTTCTGATATAATGTACTAGTTAGATAATTAATAACCGATAAAAATTACATTTTCTCTTTAAAAAAAATAATTTTTTATGAAGCCCTTAATTTAGGGGCTCTACTCTAGTGTCAGCCAGGATTCTAGTAAATTGTTTTTTTTAAGAATAGTAAATCACTAAATTGTGTTTATGAACAATAAAAATCAAGTTGAGGTATTTTATTTAGGTTTTATTACCCGGTAGTCCCTAAACTATTTTAACCCTAAAATAAAAAATTATAACTAAGTCCCATAAATTTTGTAATTGAGTTATTCTGATACATTGATGTTAGACAACCGTAATGGAATGACATAACTACAAAAAATATATTAGTTGACCTAATTACACTCACAATGCTTATTCAAGATGTCCCTTAATAAAACGCTTATTCAAGATGACAAAACATTTATATCAATTTGCGAATTAATAAAAAGATATTGTTACTCGTTCCACTTATCAAATTTAAGCAAGGAATAGTTAATTTGATTTTTATCCTTCAACACGCATGTTTGCTTTTGTTTGCCGGTCTATTTAATATTTCATTCTGCAAAACTCTATTTGTCATCTTTTAATATTTTTCTTCAAATAATTCTTAACTGTATCTTCTTTTTTTGTAGGTCACTAATTAATTGTGTTGCATTATAGATATGACTTATATTTATGGAAAACCAATAACGTGAGAATAGGAGTTGTAGAAGAGTTGGAGTGGTTTTATTCCTTTAATTTTTTTTCTTACAAAGAAAACCTTTTAGTGCATGATCTATATATTTTATTTTTCAAAAGTTGTACATACATATAATTAAAGCAGAAGCGTTGACATATAGTAGTTAAGATCTATATAGTTTTTCATTTTGGCCAGCAAGCAAAAGAGAAATCAAGGATCAGAACCCAATAAAGATGAGAAATTCAAGCATTGTAATAGTGGCGACTATAAACAAATGATTTTATTTCAGTTGGCTGGATCCGGCCTTGTAGGTTAAGTACAGTGTTTTGCAATCAAAATATGTGTAAAAAATTTGATGAAGTCAAAAAATTATTTGATACGATATACAGCTATAACATACTTTGCCCTAAAAAAAAAAAAATAAATT
>Ga0228711_1003469_pt1 | contig 24466 bp, 10 predicted proteins | sample MedpolnodulmetaG_2_FD_177996 | JGI IMG/M metagenome (GOLD analysis project Ga0228711, IMG submission 177996) | Root nodule microbial communities from Medicago polymorpha collected in Santa Monica, California, United States - brown nodules | ecosystem: Host-associated > Plants > Roots > Nodule... | reverse complement strand
AGCCAAAAATAAAATTACAACACAGCTTGAAAACAACATAAAGGGTTTTGCCTCCAAAAGGGGTAGTCAAAATCGAACGTCATGTATTTCGCTTTCAACCACCAATATGTTTGGTGTTTAACCTTCTCAAGAAGTCTTGTAAGCTGAAGAGAATGATTATCAAAAATTCTATCGTTACGGTCTTTCCAGATAACAAATAAGGTTGAAATCCAAATAATAGAGAAAGCTGTCCTTGAATTCTTTGAGAACCCTCCAAGAGTACAAAACTGATATGAATGAGCATATAAATCGTCATGAAGAACTGTATCGATACCAAGCCAATGACCTTTGTTATCATTTAAAATTGATTCTCTTATAATGAAGGATGCCCTTCTTTACCATAGTTGGTCATTTTGGTAATGTTGAGGTAACACACCACTGTCTTCAGCTCTGCTAGAGACTCACATTGTCTATGGACAGTTCAATCGGTTGAATTAGGAACTAGTCATTATTCTAGTTGGTTTTATTTTGTTTACATTGCAATCTACTTGAATTGGGAACTAGTCACTTTTTAAATGATTTGTTGGCTTAAATATGTTTTCTGTCATTTACCTTTTATCTAATATTTGTTTCGATCTTTAACTTTTTTATTTGTTTTGGTCATTTATGTCTCACAACATCATAGTACATGCTCGTCCTTTTATTTATTTCCGTTAAATAAATTTGAGTTGACGGTTAAAATTTCATAAGTATCGCATTTGTGACATTAAATTATTCGGGTGACAGAAACTCGCCGGATAATTTGCTATCAATAAAGTAAATATTATGTAAAAAAATAAAAAATCAATAAGCTAAATAGATTTTGTGATTGATGAGAACAAATATTTTGGATTTGCCAGAGAGTTTGATCTAAATGGTTTAAGATGTTGGATTTGTGTTTATACTTAACTTTTTGTTTGATGTAGTTATTGCCTTACCAAATTTTCATTCCTTACTGAAATTCCTAGAAGTTGGGTAAAATCATAATCTTTGTTTAGTGCAAGCATATTGAGTCTGAATTCCTAGAAGTTGGTTGAAGTCATAATCTTTGTTGACGGGTATCTTGTGTTGATTGTGAATGTGATAGGATTAGATTTATAAGTGTTTTTCCTACTGTACTGAAATTTATGAAATTCGTAACAAAGTTTCTATAAAACCATCGTCACTATTTGATCACAAGTGATAAGGAGGGATAAGGAGCCGAACCTTTTTAGTTAAATCTTGGCTCTTATACCACTATTAGGTCACACTTCAAAATTCGGATTTTGGTGTGAGGTTGTGTTAAGAATTTTCTGGTGCATATTGTGAATTGTAATCATCCTATGCGTTTTTCAATAAACCAGGTCTGATATCGGAATCATTGCTATGCATTTTCCGGTAACCAGATCTGAACTACAATCAATAATAATCGTAGGAGCTGAACCAAAAACACCTAAAATATGAGGTTTTTGATAACAATCAGATCCGGAAACGGTTGCCATGCGTTTTCCGGTACAGAAGGCACACATGAAAGCTCATAAGTTGTTTTTTTGGTTTGTTTATGCAAATACTTTACTCTCATTTTTTCCAAGTGTACACCGAAAAGACTTGGAAAAAAATTGTGAGACAAATGAAAAAAATGGGATTTTTAAGTTTATATATAAGGGTAAAATAGGTAGTTCATATCAAATGTTGGGATAAGGGTATGAATGTAGGGGTATAGGGTATAATTTCCGCCTATAAATACAAACCTCAGCAAAAGGCTCATCTTTGTCTTTTACTCATTACTCAATCTCTCACTCTCAATACCCTCTCTCCCTTTTCAACATGTCCGGTTACCCAAATCAGCCTCCCAGTTATGGTTACGGCGCACCACCGCCGTCCCAATCCTACCCGCCACCAGCATACGCTAGCCCGTTTGCGTCGCTTTTGCCGTCGACATTTCCTTCTGGCACGGATCCTAGCATCGTGGCTTGCTTCCAAGTGGCTGATCAGGACGGAAGCGGGCTGATCGATGATAAGGAATTGCAGAAGGCTCTTTCTTCCTGTAATAACCAGAGCTTCAGCTTGAGAACTGCTCACCTTCTCATGTATCACTTCACCAACACTAATGTCAAAAAGATAGGTACACACCATTTTCTTTATCTCTCTCCTTTTACTTCATTTGCACCATTTCATTCAAAATTCTCATGTTAAAATTAGGGTTTGTGCTAACTTTGGTCTTACGCGTTTTTTTTTTGGTTAATAGGCTCTGTCCTCGTTTTAAGTAATAAATACTGTATTTTCCAAAAACAGGAGGTAAATATATGGAATTTATTTTTCTTAACAACTAATATTTCATTCTTTAATCACAATTATTAAATGGTTGAGGCTGAGTTAATTAGTAATCAATTGCTTCTTTTTTTGCTTATATTAAACAGTAATTGATTAAATTATATGTACTCAAATATTTCTATTTTAGATTAATTGAATGATTATTGATATAAAGGCTTAAAACTAGGGACTAAGAAAGAGTTAACCATTGGTTGCATGCGATTTGGGCCCATTCGATACGGATGCTTTTTATTTTCAAGTCATGCACGATGCTAATTGGGTTCAAATTATTTAATCATGAAAAATGTTAGCATTATTATATATTCAAGCTATACTTTTGAAGAAAATAGATTAAACTGTTACGTTATCTATCTAACTAGGGACAGTGTGGTTTTATTCTCCTTACCATAAGCTAATGTTCTGTTCAATTTTTGGTTGTCAATTAATTTTCCTGCCATTCTCACTGTTTGAATTATTGACTTCGTAATGCAGGACCCAAGTAATTCACTTCTCTGTTTTACAGTCTTCAGAGCTAGAGGGTATTTTCTCCTTCTTTTTTTCTTTAAGTTTCCCCAAGTTATTATCATAATTCTGAACTTGTAGTCTGTATTTGGTTAAAATTTAATTTTCCTAATGTCAAACGTGATTTTAGTAAAAACCAATATCGTTATTTTGAATCATAATTGATAGTATATATGATGCTAATTTTGCATGTGGTTGAAAATTTTATAGAAAGTTTTACATCAAATTTGTCATTTGAGGGGAAATATGCAAACATACATTGCTTTTCTTCTAACTTAGCTTGAACTAAATCAGTTATACAAAATAAATTTCTTTCAAAATTATGTTTATGAAATACTTAACCAAACACACACTTAGACTAATTATTCGTTCTTATGGTCATGGAACAGTGTTCTTGTAACTAACTGGTTATTGTTGCAGGGAATATTTGAGAGATTTGATAAGGACAGGAGTGGCAAAATCGATTCAAATGAGTTGTGAGATGCGCTGTTAAGTTTGGGTTATGCTGTTTCTCCAATGGTGTTGGACTTGCTCGTCTCCAAGTTTGACAAAACTGGTGGCAAAAGCAAGGCTGTCGAATATGACAATTTCATTGAGTATGGCTTTGCTACAACTCTTTCTTTTATTGGATACAAAATTGTTTATATAATTAAAAAAGATTTGGTCTAGGTGTCTTCTTTTTCATCACTAAGGTATATATGTTCATTTGCAATGACTAAAAAGAGAAGAATTTTTTAACCATAAAGCCTTCAACACTTGCATTTTCAATGAAAATGGATGAAGTAGCTGTTAATTAAAAAAAATCAGCAAATGGAAAGCAATTGTCATGTTATTTTTTAGGTATTATAGTTTCCATTTGAAGTCAAATTTCTTCATCTAAAATGGGATAAAACTTTAATAAAGTTTAAATTTCCTCTGTATAGCAGAACTATGATTTTTTTGTATCCTTGTCTGTTTCGGTATAAAATTGATTGATAAACTGATTCCCTTCATTTGTTTACTATTGCAGGTGTTGTCTTACTGTGAAGGTGAGCTATCGAAATACATTGTTCTATAATTTCTTTAATTTCTGCAATTAAAATTACTTCTTCCTATTCTTATTCAATGCAAGAAATGAACCTGGTTTTATTTTCCTAGTATATGAACCATAAATTTTGCTCTAACTTAGGGAGCAAGAAATCAAGCCTATAATATGATATGTTCCTCGTGGCAAGATAAAATACCTCACTTTTGATTGTGTGTATGTATTGCAGGGACTAACGGACAAATTCAAGGAGAAGGATACTGGGTATACTGGCTCTGCAACATTTTCCTATGAGGCATTTATGCTGACTGTCCTACCATTCTTGATAGCTTAGGATTGGAATTTGGTTTGGAGATGGATGTGTGTGGTTGAGTGAATTGCTTTGGACAGCTTATAATATGCTTTTGTTCCCTGCTTTTTAGTTATAATTGAACAATGGTTAATGGTTCCCTGCTTTATAGTTATAATTGAACAGTGGTTGATGTCATTTTACTTCAGTGATGAGGTGTTCTTTACAACACCAATGGATGAAAAATTTTATTTTGTATTCAATGTGAGACACTTGGTGGTGTTAAATGATGCAATTACTTTTATCTCAAATTGTTAGAACGATGTTACTTTTCATATGTCAATTTTGAACGAATTTGGTGTAAGAATCATGGATCAAACTATTTTTGGCCTCATACCTTCCGTGGAATGGCCCTCAAATGGAGTTGGGGAACAAGGGATACATTTTCTTGAAAATTGCTCTTTAGACACTTATGTTTTGTTCTCAAACATTTTGAACGGACGAACGTATCTCCAACGACAATTAATTACTTTGCTCCCGAATGACAATTAATCGATATTAGATTAAGTTATGATTAGTATAATTTTGCCAAAAAAGTTAAAATTAATAAAATAAAATAGGTTGGGAGCTCGAGAAGTTTCTTATAATTAAAAGTTGATTATATGTATAGTTAAAAGCCTTTTTTTTAGGGGATGTTGTTAAAAATCTTTGGATACTTACCCCGATCACACTTATAAACAAATACTTCTTTTTTAGGGGATGTTGTTTAATACAAAAAGGATAAGAATAAAAAATACGGCGACTGGTCCAAGAACAGGCCGCCCTAGCTAAAGTATGAGCAACCATGTTCGCTTTTCTCCTAACAAACTTCACATCAAAGTTGGAATCTAAAGATAACTGATGAATAATACTAGAAACAATAGCACATAATTTTGAATCATCATGACCTAGAGAGGATAGAGCTTGTACTAGATTAGCTGAGTAGGACTCAAAAACAACCCGATCTCATCTATTCACATCAACAAAATGAATGACATCGAGTAAAGCTATTGTCCCCCTTCAAAATTCACATTTTTAAAGTGAATAAGTGGGATGTCCGGGATTCAAATTTAAGCTCATTGGGGACGTAACAATGTGCTTTTATAGTGTGTATATGTATGAACCGAAAGTTAGACATCACAATTTCATATTTTATTTTTAGAACTTGTTAGTATCTTGTTATACTAAAATGGTAATAACTATTGAAAAAATGTTAGTAACAAATTGCAGAGCGAGTCAGAAAAGTTGAGACGGTGGTTGTGTCCAAAGGGAATTATTAACGAGATATTGTGCACCAATTTTGGGTCAGAGAATATCGTACTATAATTAACCAGATTATTTTGGAACGGCAATTAATACTAACGCGTGTATCACAAATAAAACCGTCCCTCACTCTCTATTTATACACACAAGGCCACAACACACAACCTACAATTTACATTCTCTCTTGTCTTACTAGCTTCCAACTATTTTTTCATGCCGTAAGTAATAGTGATGGTGAATTTTTCAAACTACATAATTTTATCTGTATTTCTAACTTTTTAAATTGGAAGTGATTCATTTAGTTTTTATTTTTGTCATATAGAATGATCTAACATATGTGATCATTTTCTTTTTTGTTTTCAGTGCAACTAGTGATGATCTGAGGTCTTAAAAATGGTTAGAGGATGATGCATCCGGTGTCTAAGATTTGTCCATGTAGCTTGCTCTTATCTCATAGTTTTGTTATTACAACAAGTGTAATTTTCTTGATTAAAAGTAATATAAAGTATATTCTTAAGGTTGGTGCATAGTTGTGAACATTTTCATTCCCAAGTCAAATTGTTTACTTGAGGAGGGTTACACCAACTACTCTCATCTATGTAATTGGGAATTGATGTAATTGAGTTCACATCCGTTTTGCACCATTGTAGGTCATTGACACATTTGGCTCTACATTCTAGAATAATGTTGTGCTCAGGTTCTTGTTTAGTAAGAAAATCAACTAATAGCCTGGTTGGTATTTGGTACTACAACATCTCCACCAAAAGCACAGTGAAATATTACATAGAAGCATAAACTTGAACATGGAGCTTCTATATAGTAGCAGTGGCACAAGCTTTCAGACACGGTCAAACACGTATCCAACAAGATACTAAGAGGAAAGAGAAATTGAAGTTGATTTGTGTGATTCTAAATAGAAAATAACATTAGTTTATTTTCTTTTCTACATCGAGAAAATAACATTTAGTTATTAGGTGCAAAAAGTGTAATTAAATTCTTGTTGATTGAAAAGTAGTTAGTATTTTGTACATATCACGTAAAAGTGCTTATTGATTTTTTTTAATATAAATTATATTGTTATTGAGAGGATATTATAAATCATGATGATAAAATATATTATTAACAAATTTGATGTTGGAACTTAATTGTTGATATTTCGTCCTTTTATTTTATTGATTGCTTGTAGATTAATGTTGATATTTTATCCGATTTTTCAGCACACGTATTACCAAATTTGATGTTGACATATTAGTTGCAAATTCAGCACGCGATTTTTCAGCCTCCTATGTTGTTCAAATTTAAAACAATTGTTTAATTGGTACTTTTTTTTATAAGGCAAATGGTAGGGGTAATCTTGATGTACTAACTCCATATTCTTTTGTTAAGAAAAAGAGGTAAAATAATAATTGGACAGGAACAAGATTGGTCTTGAATTGAATTATTAATCTTGAATGATGTCATCATCTTCTTGTTCTTCGATTCTTGTACTTCAAATTCCAACAACAATGGATTCTCATTCTGTTGTGACGCAAAAGATGTTTTTGAAACCCCTGAATCTCAATTTTCGTAGAGACAGAGGCATCCAACAGCTGCTGCTGAAGCTGAACCATCATCGCGTTTTGCCATTGCGGTGTTGTTCAACCTCAACTACTTCCAGTGGGGACCACCTCCATAACAATGATGCTGTTGTTCTTCATGTTCAGGGAATGATGTGTGATGGATGTGCTTCTAGTGTCAAAAAACTTCTTGAAACTCAAGTATGTACTCTATTTCTATTTTCGAATTAATTCATATTTTCTATCTGAATTCATTAAATTATATTTATAATTCTGGTTTAACGACTTCAACCACCCTTTAGCTCACCAACCGATAAAGAGAATTCGTCCCGGTTTGAACACAAAACATCTAACTCTTCAACTGTTAGCTTAAATCAATTGAACTACCAAACCCCCTCACATGGTTTGGACCAAAATTGTCTCAAATATAATAATCCAGGAGCAAAAAGTTCGATTTAAAAAGGGGAATGATTTTTCGCGAGTTTGATAAAATAAGGGGACTAAAAGTGCAATTAAGCATTTTTTTTTTAATACTATCACTGCAATCTAAATGTATGTTATTAATTAATGGACAGCCACAAGTGTTATCTGCTACAGTGAATCTAGCATCAGAGACAGCACTAGTTTCCCTTTCCCCTTTGTCATCCGAAGAGAAAACTGCAACAAATTGGCAAAAACAGTTAGGAGCGAAACTTGCACACCACTTAACAACATGTGGTTTTACTTCTACCCTTAGAGGTAATATTTCTTTCACTTCTACCCTTAGAGGTTATATTAGCTTGTTTGTTTTTTCAAATTTCATGTAAAAGGAAAAGGTGTTGCTTGAGTTTATAGAGATGATTGTGTATCATGTCATCATATACTTTTTGATGCATAAAGCTGTATTAACATTCTCCCCAACAAAACAAACGAAGTATGATGGGAGTTGCTTGAATATTGTGGAAGTTTTCTAGTTATTGTATCTGTATTTCTTTTCATTTCACATTATAATGTTTGCATTCACTTCTCCATAGTCATTCACTCACTAAACTTCCTCAGTTCCTCTATTTATTTCCACTTGATTAATGGTATATCCATCTTCCTTATCTGTAAATGAAATTTGAAAACCCCTCTATTCATGTCACTAAGTATGCATGTTGTTTACTTAATAATCATTGCTTCTAAATGAGGTTAGCTGCATGTTATTACAGAGATAATTTGATTTACATGAGGCATGGTTGGATTAAGTGCAGGTCAAGAAGATAGCACCTAAAGGAGTGGTCATCAAGAGTCAATGGTATGTCCTCATTCAACTAATTTGAAAGGTTTTATGATATAATGATACCCTTTAAACGACTAAACTATTTTCAAATCTTTTATTCTTCATTTTTAGATATGCACAAGATAAATTTAAAAACAGTTATTGATGTTTTAACTTATAATTGCTACCTTCTCTTCACTAGGTGATTCTCTGAGGCTACTTGTGGTAATTATTGAAGAGCCATGTGTCTGTTCAGGTGGCCCACATGCTGTAGAATTTACTGATGTTCAATCTTAAGTTAGCCATTTATCCCTAGTTATCAAGAAATTTGTAGACTCGTTTATGTGAACTTGGGATTTTGTGTATAATACACAGGACTTCTTTTGGGCCAAATTGATTTTCTTCTTCTGTAATTTCAACATTGCTTCCATCCTCTATATATTAAGCAGGAAAATAGTCACTCAATCAGAAGGAAATTCCACACATAAGGCAACTAACTTAGTAACAGAAGAGTATACTATATATACTGTATATATTTCTGCTTCTTTTTTTCCATCCCCTTATTTTCTCCCGGCAATACTGCATTGACACAATAAGTTTCTCCTGTTTACACTTTCTCCCTCCACTAGTTTGGATATGATTCCTGATGATGCAAACATACAAAAAATTCACATCACTACACCAAATTGGGAATTAATATCGTGTATTTAACATCACTTATTTTACAAAAGTGCTATTAGTTAAATATTTAGAGCTTTTGGTGTCAATGTCATTGATGCTATATTTGAACCAAGTACAAATTAAAAAACAACAATGACATTTATGTGTTGGACTTTTATCCCTTTTCTGCTGTAGACTTTCAATGCCATTCCTTTTCTGCTCTTGATATACTGCTGTGGAATTGGCGTGTGGTGGTTTAGCTACTGATTCATGCTTATGGGTGTGTAACAAGAAAATGTTTTATCTTTTTGGACTCTAAGATAAGATAAGCATGTCATTTGCTTTTAATCATAGGTAATTTTTGTCTACTGTTGTCTTTGATGTTCCATCCTTGTGCCTACGGTTATTTTGAAGATCCAATATAGGTACATGATAAATGTCACAGGAGATGTTTTTGTGGTGGGTATGGGACGGTTGTTCTTGAATTCATATTTCATAACTAAAGTTCATCTTATTTTCTAAACAACATTTGATGTTTGAGCAACTTTTATTCCCTTTAATTTTGAAGTGTGCTATTTCCTTCTTTTATTCCTTGTAATTTTTAGTGCAAGCATTACCTCATAGAGGATTAGTAAAAAAAATTTTATGGCAAATGTTAGTAGGATATGTCATTATTGTTTAGAAAAGAATAACACGTATCAATGCAGCTACTTTAATAGTCTTTTACATGACTCTTCAGTATCAATATAGAATTTTATCCGATAGTGTTCATGCATTAGTTCATTTCACTGATACAAAAAAGCATTTTGGTTAGATTTCATCTGCAGATATTTTTCGCTTAGAGTAAGGCAATTTTAGATGCTTATTGGCCAAATTTGAGGTAAATAGTCAGACAGTTTTAGCTGCTGAAGAAATCTTTATAATCACCATGTATTTGCCTGTTATTTACTTCATGCCTTCATCAACCTTAGAACTATGCAACTAACCAAGCCGCCTGTCGAAAGTATATCAAAAATAAAAGTCAATCAAATTTATGGTAGGATATACCGTTGGCAAGTTGATAGCAGAGTTGCAATGCTACTCCATTCTCATAGGCTATATCATGATGCAGAGATACAGCAGGTTGATTTTGCTCAAATTTCTTATGACTTTCTGATTTAATTCAACCAAAAGTTCCTTTTTACAATAACATTTGTGAGAGGATTTCTGAACATATGCCAATTTTCTATTAAGTATATGTTCCCTTCTATTTTACTTTGTTGTAACTTGTAACTTTAACATCAATTATAACATGTTAAACAGATAAAGGGAATGTTCAAATGGTAATGTTTTGTGTGGCCATTAAGTAGTTATGTATATCGAGATTCCAGTAGGATTGTTGTGAGTGTGGACGACAATGTACTTCTTGTTCATCAAGTTGATGCAAAGGTTGTTATACTGAATGATCTCTTTGCAGATTTCGAGCACCAATTTCTGATATGTGGATGTTCCTAGTGCACGACCTTGTCTACGATGTGACCAATAAGCTATTGTGTAAATTCAATTCAGACTTAGAAATAAGTTATTTATCATTTCGGTATCAACACCAAATTTTGTGTGCTTTCGTGAAATGAATAACCTTTACGTTGTAGGCAACTTCTGCCAGTAACTCAGATGTCCCATCAGTTTTGGATTTCCTGCAGCTGTGAAAGTTGGAAGCTAAGAAGGTATGTTCTACCCCTCCCATCACAACTTCATCAAAGCAATGCTTCTTAATGATTAATTCTTCTAGATGTAATAGTGCAGCAGTTGTCATTGGCTGTTTCTTTTTAATTCAAACCAAGTTTACTAGTATTCAGTCAGAAATTTGTCACATATGTATCGACCACACTATTTCTAGGGGATGCAACTACATTCACAGTTTTACCTTATTCCTAACCTGATTCAGATACAAAGAGACTAGTAGTTTGAGAATATTGAATTCCCTGTTATCTTCGTCGAGATATTGTACTTTAAGTATGGAATGTGATTCTGGCATACTATTCCATCTAAATGGCTGTAAAGGAAATTTTCTTAAATTGATAGTGATTGAAATTTCCTTTTAACTGATTCTAAACTACAATTATTAATAATTTTGTATGTTTTGAAACTTTGAATTAATCAATTGATGAGTTCTTTAAAATATCAACTTATTTTCTTCATTTCCGGCTAAACAATTGTGCTTGGGTATAACAAAGACACTTATTCTAGAGATGAGAAGGCTATAAATGTAGTACACCCATTCAGTTAAAACTTGTATCTATATGAAGGGGTTGGAACTAGAGTCTAGAGATGACATTAGATTCTGGTGCACAAAATGTTGATGCTCATGTATCTGCTATATTAATTGTGAAATATTATTGTTAATCTACTCTAACCCAGACGAGTCTCGTAGAATTTCGTATATAACTATCAAAATACTATAATTTTACTTGCAAAGATAAATTCAATATTATGTTATGAAACGAGTGCAAACAAAAAAAAACAAAAAGTTGCAAAAATTACACCAATTTAAGCTATTAACTTTATTTTTGTATCAAATAATATCATCAAATAAGCAAATTGAAAATAGTAAACATGTTTCAAAATTCAAAGTGAGAAAGCAAAGTAATGTTATAATCTAGTACAGTGATTTTTGCAAATAAAAAGTCAAATAAATAACTTTAAGTAATATAATATATAAGAAACAAAGAGGCAAACAAAATTGCGCTAAAAAGTTTCTTCAAAAAAAAATTACGCTAAAAAGTAAAGTTTCTAGCGATAAGATTATCATCTAAACCAGTAACATTATCATCAATTTTAAAAATCCAACTTTAATATTCTAACATGTAGTAAGCAAGCACCAAGAAACCGATTCTAACTGCAAGGGCTACTAAATCCTTAAAAATGAAAAGGAATTGCTCTGTGATAATAGAAAGAAAAAATAATGAAATGAACTTTTACGTGGTAATTGAAAGATAATAATAACAACAAAAATGATACCAATATAATGTAAAGGAACTACCATTAATAAAAAAAAAACAGCTAATAATGAAAATGAACTGCTATTAGGAACCACTAGGCGTTAGTGGATTTTTTTTTTTAAGGGATGAAATATATGATTTTTTTTAGTAAATGAAATATATGATTTTGAAATTGCTTCAAAATGGATGTATTTTGGATTTAAATAAAATCTAATATATGATTTTGAAATTGTTTCAAAAACAGATACATTTTGGTTTTAAATAAAATAAAATAAAATATAGGGATAAATATATTTTTGATCCCTATAAATATGTCAACTTTTTCGTTTTAGCCTCTCTAAAAAAAAATTTCAACTTTTAGTCCCTCAAAAATATTTCATCTTCACTTTTGGTCCCTCCTTTAAAGTAAACTCATATGTAGAAATCATATTTTTGAATAAAAGTTTGCAAAAAAATTCATAATATTATAAGAATCTGTCCCAAAGTAATTTTTTATTTTAACAAAACATGAATATGAATTTTTATATTTTTTTTACGGGTAAAAATTCATATTTAATTTTTGTTTTGTAAAAAAATTCAAAAAAAAATGGAATTTTTTACAATATTCTACATATTTATGCACAATTTCATTAAAAAATACAAAATTTAACTTAAAAATAGGGACCAAAAGTAGTGATTAAAAATTTTATAGGGATTAAAAGTTGAAGGAAAACTTTAGGGAGACTAAAACGAAAAGTTGGTATATTTATAGGGGCTAAAAACATATTTAACTCTAAAATTTATATTTATTTTTTTTAAAGAATCAAATATATGGTTTTGAAATTGATTCAAAAAAATAATATATTTTGGATTTAAATAAAATCAAATATATGATTTTTAAATTGCTTGAAAAAGGGATATATTTTGGATTTAAATAAAATCAAATATATGGTTTTGAAATTGTTTCGAAAAATTATATATTTTGGGTTTAAATAAAATCAAATAAATGGTTTTGTTCCTTCAAAAAAATATATATTGTTTTGAAATTGTTTCAAAAAGTTATATTTTGGGTTATAATAAAATAAAATATATGGTTATGAAATTATTTAGAAAAATAATAAAATCAAATATATGGTTTTGAAATTGTTTTAGAAAAATTATATATTTTATATTTAAATAAAATCAAATATATGATTTTGAAATTGTTTAGAAAAAGGTCATATTTTGGATATAAATAAAATCAAATATATGGTTTTGAAATTGTTTGATATATTTTGAATTTAAATTAAATCAAATACATAGTTTTTTTAAGGAGTCAAATATATGGTTTTGGAATTGCTTAAAAAGGGATATATTTTGGATTTAAATAAAATTAAATATATGGTTTTGAAATTGTTTCAAAAGGTATATATTTTATTTAAAAATATCTCGGAGGCAGGCATAAGTGAGTCTATAAATACAACTTAAGGTGCTCGCAAACATACTTTTATTAAAATTGACCTTAAGACCCGAAATATTCTCAAACAAGAGCAACACTGCTCGCATAGTACGCACATGCTGCCAACTCTTTTCACCAATAACGAGGGTGTCATCGGCAAACTGCAAGTGAGTCAAACGAAGGTCACCAACTTGCCCAACTCTATACCCACTGAACATTTGCGCCCCCACAACAGCCTTCATAAGCACATTAAATCCTTCGGCAACCAATAAAAAAAAGGAATGGTGACAAAGGATCGCTCTGACAAAGACCCCGCTCAATAGGAAACTCTTTCGTTGGACTACCATTCACTAACACTGACGTTGTTGCTGTACCGACACATTCGAAAATCCACTTCTGCCAAATAGTTGGAAAATTCATACTAGCCATAACTGAGTCCAGATACCTTAAATCAACTGAATCATACGCTTTTTCGAAGTCAACTTTAAACAAGAGCAGCTCCTTATTCAATCGTCTAGCTTCATCAACCGCCTCATTCGCAATTAAAATTCCATCTAAAATTTGCTTCCCTTTAATAAAAGCTGATTGAGACTCAGAGACCACACTACCCCCAACTGATCGAAGCCTATTAGCAAGAACTTTAGCTAGAACCTTGTACAAACAACCAACCAAAGAGATAGGCCGGAAATCATTAAGCCTTCGCGGACTATTCACCTTAAGGATTAAGTGAATGAAAGTAGAGTTTTTATATTTAAATTTATACTTATCTATTTGTTACATGTGTTAATGGGTGTTTTCTTTATATATATAGTATAGATATGATGAATGATGAGTTCGGAAAGAAGAAAACTAAAAGAAGCAATGACGATGTGCCTAATCCTGATGGTGGAAATGGAATAGATTCAGCTGTGACAAAAAATTCTGATCAAATTGAAAAGGCAACAAGAAAAAGGAAGGATAAGAATGAAGATGATGTTGAGGAAGAGAATGAATATGATCATGAAAATGATGGTCCAACAGCGCCGAAGAAGCCTCGATTTCTTTGGTCCAAAGACTTACACCACAAGTTTCTTGTCGCAGTTAATCAATTTGGCGTTGACAGTACGTTCTTCCTTTGTTTTCAATGTGCAAAAACAACTGTCCTTGTATCTTTTATTAATTGCTATATTCGTCTTTATTTTTTCTCATACGTTCTTCCCTCCATTTTAAATATGCAAAAACAACTATACTCGTATCTTTTATCCATTGCTATATTCGTCTTCTTCTTTATTTTTATTTTTTTATCAAAGATGTTTGAGTAGGTTATAGCTATCCAATGTTGAAATTCATATTATGATATGAAAACGAAATTTATATTTTGTATTATTTGAAGATTTCCTCAAATACTCTTGCTATGACGTTTTCCATCACTGAACGGTGTTTCTCATTGTAGTTGTTATTTTGTTTGCAGAGGCTAAGCCAAAAAAGATTCTTAATTTGATGAATGCTGAAAATCTTACAAAGGAACATGTGGCCAGCCATCTCCAGGTATTTTTTTTTTATCTCTTATGAAGACAACACTAACACAAACACGGATGAAAGACATGACAGTGACATATGATACTGCTACTGATTTACAAATTTATAGTAATTAAATTAAAAGTTAAATTAATTTCATGCATCAGTGTCATACACTAGACACACCTTCAATCTAAAGCGTTTCTGCTACGTAGATTACATTTTACAAACACTTTAATTTAGGAAAACTAACTTGGTTTTTTTGTTTTTTTTTTTTAAAATCTGCAGAAATATAGAAAAAAGCTGAAAAGTATTAGTTTTGGGGAAAACCAAAAAGCTAATATGGTGGCAAATTTAGTTAGTGGTTCTCTTACTCCTGGTAATGTCAATATCCATGGACTGGCTAACTCCACAAATGACCAGCTTACATTTCAACCGGCCATAGCTTGCGCCAAACCGAACCATGTTCAAAGAATGCCAATTTCTTATGCAGCATCTCAGCATATACAGTTTTCTTTCTCTTTGCATGAAAAAATGTGCAATGACATTTGGTCAAGCATGCAATTACCTGAAACAAATTCTTACATTCGACAAGGTGATGTTTTTAACAGTACTAGCAATGTGACATTTCAAGGATGGAATAATAACCATAATAATCATGATCGAAATTACAATTCTTCTCATCTGATTGGTAGTTCAATAGGCTCTTCTACGATTCCTGTTGTGAATCTTGAACCAGAAGGAAACTTGGACCACAAGGATGATCATATTATGGAGTTAACAGAAGGGCTGCCATCGAAACAGGTAATAAAATTTATGCAATGTGTTGAAGTTCTTATCTGAGTTTTTTTTATCTATCGTTGTTGCTTTGAGCATAATTAATTATGGTTAAAAATCACATGATGGCTTAAACTGGTTTTAAAGACTAAAGTTCTTATTACTTAACCTATTTGTGTATTTGTACTGTTGCTTCTGTTTATATCAATTTAGAGATGAGTTAAACTCATCTAAGCTCAACTAGATAAGAATGTAGCTCAAAACTTGACTCGAGTTCGATACGAGCCTATTTTTTCAACTCATTTTAAATTCACGAACAACTGAGTTCAACTCATTAGGTTTAACTCGTTTGCTTGAATCATATAATTCAAAGGCCAATTTTTTATACCCAAAAGAGTCAAAGATTTTTTATCTTTGAACTTTCGAATTATTATTTTTTGAAAGGGCATAGATTGAGTTAAAATAAAAGTTATTCAAGCTTTGGAATTATTAATTTTTGAAAAGGTAAAAATTGAATTAAAACATAAGTTATTTAAGCATCAGGTTTTTAAAGGATGGACACAACTACAAAGTGTATATCTGCATAATGGTGTGTATATATAATCGAGTCCCCATGAATCAAATTGGAAAAACAGTATATTGCTCAAGTTCTTCTCGTTTAGTTAACGAACTTAATTTTTAACTCAGATTCATCTTATTTGGTTCATAACAAAGTTTGACGAATTATTTATCAAATCGAGTTCCAATATAAATTCGAGTTGGCTCGGTTTATTGGTCCATAATTAAAGCATGCATATATCTCTAACGTGTTATTATACATTTTTCTCTATTGCTTGCTGATAAATATTTCCTTCTGATGCAGGAACAATTATATGCTAATAACTCCGGTGGGAAATCAAAGTCACAGCAAGATAATTTCTTTTCCAAGATGAAGAAGTACTTAAATTTTCTATGATTAGCTGATTACTAGGTGTTAATTGTTTGCTTTTGAAGTATTTTAGGTAAAATTGGATCCATTGTCTTTATCTTGTTTAGCTACAATTTTGTTTTCTTACCACCCTCGTGGATACTTCTACGAACTATATAAGTTTGATTTCGCCTGTGTTTATTCTAAGTATTCTCTTTGTAAATGATTGCGAATCTCTTTCAAATGAGAGTTGATTTCTTGGTGACATATGCACAAACAACATATGATGTAAACTTACATTTTGTTGAATTTGCCAACTAAAATGCAGGACATTTTAACTAAACCTGAGAAAAACCCGGTAACACATTTTTAACCGAGTATTGTTAGTATTATGCAGAACCCTCGACCTCTTTATCACTCTACTCCTTAATCACTGCTTATAACATAATTGAAAACACGATGATCGCAACGAACTAACCTGGCATATAACTAAGTAGAGTACATCTAGAGTCCCTTTATATGCCGGTGTAGTGCACTTGATATTTTTAATTTCTAGAAAAAAACATTTAAAAAAATGTATTGAAAACCGAAAATATAGTATTGAATCTAGAAGCAAACAAAAAATGTAAGCATGAATTACGGTGTTAGTTTGAAAAGATGGATAAATGTGATGGTAAGGAACTCCAGCAGCTTGCGCTTGAAGTCTTGTTTGAAAATAAATACAACATTGGATGAATTTAAAGAATTGATTGATTTTGTCTTCCAAAAACACGTAACGGTGTAAATTGTTACATGTTCGCCTTTCTTTCATTATAATTAGTCATTGATATATATGTATATAAGAGCAACTATAATTAGTCATTGATTGATTGATTGGGGAAGGCAGAGTACCAGTGGATTAACAATGTTGACGGAAATGAAAGTGGCGTTGGCTGCAGATAAAGCACGTATTACTATCGATAGCTGCGCGTCAAAATTGGAATGTCCTTGCAACAACATTCCTTCACGTTGATGGGTTGGCTACACATTTTCAACAAAATTTTACTATCCTAGCATAGATCATATCTATATTCAAACTATTGATTTTTTGGTCGTTCTTGATAGTTGCTTAAAAAAATTCTTTCTTGAACAGTACACAAATGAGGCAGCCATTTGATCTTCAAATATAACAAGTTGAATTAGAGCAGTACCTTCCTTCAGATAAGCTTTTGGTTGTGGGAAAGAAATTCAAGTAACATGATGCTATTTTAAACTAATCATAGAAAATACTAGAATTTTTACAAATACATCTCATACAATTCATTTTTGTAAAATAGGCCTAATTAATTTGTTAGTCATGTGACAAAAGCATTAAGCCAATTGAAAACCATGTTTCAGCTCCCAAAAATATGGTACACTGATGAAAATAATATTTACTTTGTAGAGCCAGAGATTTATCTCATAAATGCCAAGTTGAAAATTGCATCCAAGGAGTGGTTAACATGCATCCAAAGGATCAGACCAACAAAACTATTCAAACTGAGGTAATGGTAAAGGAGGGAAAAACATAAAAGCAGAGCCAAAAGCAAGGTAATAGATTTATAAGAAAAAAACTTGTCTTTAACAAATATCTCAAAAACTGTTTTCAGACACAATCTTTACACGTTCAATAATCAAGAGGTGGCAAATTCAGTTTAGATAATATACAACTATTTTTGAGTTCTCATATAGAAAAAAGAATTGAGTAACAAGTTATAGTCCATTTTCTTTCGGATTCAAATCCGCAATTTTTCACTTGTTCTTCGTACGTTTTCTCTCTTAAAAGTACATTAATATAAAAATACTTGTCCACAAATCATACCTTACCGGTAAAAATGCAGAATTGTTAGGTCGAACGTCGTGACCATTGTTTGAACATCAATCCCTTCACTGGTGAGTTTTATGGTTACTTAACATTTTGTCTATTTAAAAAAATATATATATCTATACCAATTTCTTGTCTACCTCAAAAATTATTTTCTCCTTTTTTTTTTACTCTAAATAATGTTGGGTTATTTCCCCTCAAAAAAAGAATATTAGGTTATTTTTCTGCTAAAAGAAAATTGGTTATTTCCATCAAAAAATTAAGGTTATTTGTCGAGTAATGTTTAAAGTGTTATTCTTCGTAATTGCATATCATGATACATTGATTTACTTAAAAGATATGATATTAATATTATTGGGTTCAGATATTTCACATTAGAAGCAGAATTTTAGTACAAACGAACAATCGTTTTGTTACTCAGACAGGAAACACAGAAAGATCTACCCTTCAATATGTTAAAGGCAGGAATGAAAAGAGATATAATATGATATTATACATCATGACACTTAACAAATGGAACTAAAGGAACAGATACTTCCAACAAGTGATTGCTCATCCAACCCGCTTAAAATGCAGAATCTTACCGGAAGCTCCGGTAGGGTATTTTGACAGTTTTTAGCATATAAGGGGAGAGAAGAGCAACCAACCTTCCAACATTCTTGCTAGCCCATAGCATACTTCTGAGTCCAGCTCCGAGCAGTGGTCTCATACTTGGACCTGTCTGTCTTGTACATATGAGCTATTTCAGGCACTAACGGATCATCTGGGTTTGGATCCGTCAACAGGGAACAAATGGATAACAGCACCTGAAATAACCAAACACAAACCTTTCCCACCCACTTAAGAAACAGCAATAATAATAAATCAACAGAGAATAAGTAACCATGCATTGCAATGATAAAAGAATGACACACTACGGGGAGTGGAATTTATAGCGACAACTTTAGTATTGTGACGGTACAACCAATTGTATCACATCAACAAAACCTTTTTAAAATTTATTTGAATTCATCGTAAATGCATAACTGGAAAGACCTTACAAGTAAACTGGCAGCTATCTTGAGATATTTCAAAGCATACTTATCAATCAATAATCCAGATTAGGCCGAATGAACATCATCAACACACATATCACAAGATGCTTAAAAAATGTTTAGCATTTGCAACTTGTCCTTTACATATATATTTTCCTTTGTAAACTAATAAAGTCCAACTTCAGGACTGTGAAGGTCCGACCAATTGCACACATCGCCAATAATCTTTTTGAAATTGGTTTGAATTCATCATAAATGCAAAACTGGTTACAAGTAAACTAGTAGCTAGCTATCTTGAGATATTTCAAAGCATATTTATCAATCAGTAATGCTGATTATGCGGAGTAAACATCATCAACATTCATATCATAAGATGCTCAAAAAATGTTTAGCATTTGCAACTTGTTATTTACAATGTTTAACATATGTAGTTTCCTTTGTAACCATAATAAATCCAAAGTGACCAGACTCACTACCAAAACACACACATATCCTAGAGTTGCAAAAATGTATTTATCATTGTTTGTTGTACTGCAAAATTTATTTTTAACACAAATGGTGTATTTTAAAGATTTGAGTTAACGAGTTAAGCAATGGCAGAACCTTAGATATTGTCAAAGCGGGGCTCCACTGCTCCTTCAAGATATCAAGACAGATGCTACCATTGCTGTTGATATTTGGGTGGAAAACTTTGGTCCTAAATGCAACCTGCAAGAGAAAAAAGGTTAAAAACTGAACAAATTGTGCTTTGCATGATTTAGAAGTCACAACTAGCCATATCAAAGCTTGTATTTGGAAAAGCTCTCACAATTTCTCCCCAGCCAGGAAATAGAGGAGGTTAAGTATGATAAAGGCTTAAAAACAACTATTTTATGAATACACAAATCTGATATGAATCCTGATATATCAAGCAAAACAAAGTCCAATACCTTGGGTGGCTTGAATGGATAATCAGGAGGAAAATGAATGGTAACTAGAAAAACTCCTCCGGCATAAGGGCTATCAGGGGGACCCATTATAGTTGCTTGCCAATGAAACATGTCTTCTGCTACAGGGCCTGTGAAGGTGGTGGATAAACACACAAGAAAAAAACAAACTTTGCATCAGAAAATATTGTAAAAATGTTTAACAGACTTCAAATAATATGCACTGACTCAACACAATTTGCATCTGCTTGTTTGATAAATACATTTTTGCAACTCAATAAGCATAATAATTGCAAGCATTAGAAAGATAAAATCAGCTTTATCTTAAAGCAAGAGTTATCTTACAAGACATGCATCTAATTGGACTTCACAACCACAGAAAGATATAACTGAATTAGCTTCTATAATCCATGATAATTCTTAATAGAACACAAAAGAGGGTTAACGTTTGAAGTTGAAAAACAGGTTTTCAGCTCAAGGTTGTGTTTGATTAGTTCTACGCTGACACAAATTGATTTTGAATGAATTGATTGCGTAAAATTGATTGAGACAAAAAGTGAGTTGAATATAAAGTGATTTATGATTGAAGTTTGAACATATCCATGAAAAAGTGGATTGAATAATAAATTCAAAACTAAAATCAATCGTAGAAGTCAAAATCTACAAATTCTAGCTTCAGGTTAGAATCTGTGTGTTTGGTTATGTGGCGTTACAAATTGATTATGGCCGAAAGTGAGTTTGATGTATAGTGATTTATGTTTAGTTATACAGTCATATATAGGTGAGTTGAAAAATAATTTCAAGGCTAAATTCAATTGTAGAAGTCAAAACCTAAAAATTTAAGCTTCAAATTAGAATAAATTTTTGAGGCAAAATCAATTCTGCGTGAAAACATCCAAACATGTCAAAATCAATTTCCAACCTATGAAATCAATTTTGCATCCTCCAAAAGTGAAATCAAACATATACTTAATTCTAGAAACAAAATCAATTCTATTCGAGAACCATCAAACATAAGATCAATTTTACACCTCTACAAACAAATTTTGCTGCTGAAAAGTGAATCCAATCAAACTAAGCTTTTTCTAAAACGAATTGAAATTTCAGACAAAAAAATCAAACCTTTAACAATATTAACAAAAAACAATAAACTTATAAATCGTTGCTTATCATTCATAAAGCATCACAGATCCTAAACAAACTAGCCACACAAAACGAAATCGAGAAAAACATAACAAACCCATGAAACAGATGGAAAAACGATAAAGACCCATATAGATAAAAGTGCAAAATTCATAGATCCAATCATGGGGGGTGTTTGAAGCAGAAAATGGGGTTTGAGGGGAAAAAAATTACCAGCGCTGCAAGAGGTTGGGGGATCTTTCTGAAGGTCTTTGAGTTCCTTGAGGATCCGTTTGGAGGCCATGGAATTGGAATTTCCCTTCGAAGTTTTTCGATCTAAACAGTAAAAAAGTTGAAGAGAGAGGGAAAGGAGACCTGCCTCTTCAACCAAACAAGAAAAGGGAAAGAAAAAACCAATCAGTGGTGGTAGTGGTGCTATATAAGAAAAGAAAAAGATATTCATTAAAAAATGCTTTGATTAAATTAATTAATATTTCATAATGTTTTTCAGCTAATCCATATTTTTTTGGGTATTTAAGGGCTGTTTGTTATAATTTTTTAACAAAGAAAGTTTTTAAGGAAAACTTTAAATGAAAAATCCGTTTGAATAGAGTTTATCTTAAAATGTTATTTTAAGTATTTCATCATTTGGTTATAATTATTTTTGGATACTAAAGTTTTGAAAAAATCTCTAAAAAAAACGAATTTTAAATAGTTTTTCATAAAAATTATTTTTGAAAGATGTTGTAGTTAGTGAATGTCAAAATCTCTTTTTTAACTTATATCAAATGAGTTTGAAATAATTTTTACTACTTTTGAGTAAATTTCAAAAAAAAATCAATTTTTAAAAATACAAAGAAAAATCCATTTTTTTTAAATCTAAAACAAATGGGCCCTAGTTCAATAGGCCTAAACCCAAAAAAGAACTATGTAGAAATTAAGACAGTGATCGACATACCTTTAAAATCATCGATAATATAATGAGTTATCTGAGTAATTGAATGATTGATGAACTTTTTTTTTAATTCACTGATCACATGATTTTAGTTTTTTGGTTGTTGATTTTAGGATTATTTCTACGTCATTATCATATTTCATAGTAACGAGAATATTCACACATTTATTAGTTTCTGGATAAACATGGGTCATTTTTAATCTCTCACTCCATAGCAAGCAAATATTTAGTTGTATTTATGAGGGTCCAATTGCACTACCCCTTGTACCAATCTTATGTTTCGTTTGTAAACATGTGAGAATACTCAGGTGACTTTGAGTTTTGGTAACTTTAGTTATTTAAATGTATTTAATTAATTTATGAATGATTAAAATAAATTATTTTAATGAGAAAAAATAATTGGTCAAAAGAGAGACGGAAACAACATCACTAAATTCAAATGACAAAAATGAAACCTCATACCCACCTACTTGAATGAACCTTTGCCTTAACATTGATATGATCATTATTGATACTATTAAAATTAAGGGTTAATAGGCATTTATCCCCTTGTAATATAGACCACTTTTGATTTTTCCTCTGTAAAGTTTTTTTGTCATATTTAGTCCTTGTAAAAAAAAATTGTTTTAGAATACCCGCTTAGGCCAGCTGACTGTGCATTTTCATTGATGTGGCATGCTGCGTCACCTTTTTCTGATAATGTGGCACGCTGACTGTATAATTAATTTTATTTTTTATTAGGTACACGTGGCATTTGTGTTTTTTTAATAAAAAAAAAATCTTAAAAAAAATAAAAAATAATGAAAAAATCCGATTTTTTAAAAAAAAAAATCTGAAAAAATTAATAAAATTTTAAAAAAATCTGGTAAAATGAAAAATAATTAAAAAATTAATAAAAATTAAAATTAAAAAAAATATCTTGAAATATTTAAAAAAATTGTGGAAAAGATTCATATATGTTAAAATTTTCGATTTTTTTTTCCAGAATATCATATTTAAAAACTTAAAAAGATTAATCGTTTTTAAAAAAATGAAATTTTTGAAATTTATTTGGAAAATATTAAAATAAAACTTCTTACTTTTGAAGAAAAAATATGAATTTTTTCCAGATTTTTTAAATTTTTCCATTATTGAAAAATTTTTGGAAATATGATTTTTTTTTCTAAATATATTAATTTTTAGAAAACTTCGATATATATTAATCTTTTTCGGATTTTTTTTTAATTTTAATTAATTTTTTCCGAATATTTTCATCATTTTTCATTTTACCATGTTTTTTTATTTTTATTAATTTTTCCAGAATTTCTAAATTTTTTCAATTCTTTTTATTTTTATTAATTTTTCTAGAATTTTTTAAGATTTTTTTTTGTTTTTAATTTTTTTTTAAGAATTTTTTAAAAAAATCACAAGTGTCACGTGTACCCAATAAAAAATTAAAAATAAAATTAATTATACAGTCAGTGTGCCACGTCATGAGAAAAAAGGTGACGCAGTATGCCACATCAGCGAAAATGCACAGTCAATTGGCCTAGGGAGGTATTCTAAAACAAAAAAAATTTACAGGGAAAAAATCAAAAATGACCTATATTACAGAAAGGCAAAGGTCTATTAACCCTAAAATTAATCTCATCTTCAATTGCATGGTTGTAAGCACTCATGAATTCGGTCACTTTGGCACGCACCAAGGCACACCATATATTTTTAGTGGCAAGTTAAACTGAGAATTTATTTTAAAAAATGAAAACATAAAATGTTTTCACAAAGTAAATGGGTCTAAGTTGTTATCTTTTGATATTTTTTAAAAAGAGTTGAACGTAGTGAAATGATTGTCTCCGGTCATATAAGAGTCCACTATATACATGAGACTTTGAAATTACAAAAAAATAAAAATAACGTGGGTTTAAGGTGGAGATTTCTCAATGGATGAAAATATGAGGGAAAAAACAAGTGAAGATCCATTGCCCTAGAGTCATTACTCGTCCAATATTCTTCAAAAGTGTACTTTGGTATGGATCGGTACTCCAAGCAAGGTCGGACTCATCAACCAAGTTAAGATTTTAGGTCTTAAAATGGGTGGCCAAAAAAGATGTCAAAAATATTCAAT
>Ga0228711_1003466_pt1 | contig 24476 bp, 13 predicted proteins | sample MedpolnodulmetaG_2_FD_177996 | JGI IMG/M metagenome (GOLD analysis project Ga0228711, IMG submission 177996) | Root nodule microbial communities from Medicago polymorpha collected in Santa Monica, California, United States - brown nodules | ecosystem: Host-associated > Plants > Roots > Nodule... | reverse complement strand
ATATTTGTGTTAATTCATTGAATTTTCACTTTTATTTTTTACTTTATAATCAACTAAGTAAAGAATATTTTGAAAAATATAAATAATTTATAGGATTTTTTTTTGTTATGCGGGCTAACGGGCTACCTGCGGCCCGTTCGGGCTAGCCCTAACGGGTACCGGGCTTTTTAGGGCCGGGCTAAAAAGCCCTATTCAAATTCGGGCTCAATATTTAAGGCACAAGCCCTATAATTAATCGGGCTAAACGGGCCGGCCCTTACGGCCCGGCCCGTTTTGACAGCTCTACCTATAACCTTCGACACTCTCGCACCAAACCATCCCCCTTCCTCTCCCACGTCCCCATCCCTAATCTTCGCTATCTCCCTCCACCAAAAAGAACCACTCCGGCCCCCAACCTCCAACCGCCCTGCCGCCTCACCATACCTTGCCACCAACACTCGGTACCAAAAACAACCTCTCTCCTCCAACAACCGCCAACACCATTTACCTAACAAAGCAAGATTAAACTCCCTCAACCGTCTCACCCCCAACCCTCCACCCTCCTTAGATAAACAAACAAAGCTCCAAGCAAAAAATGTGAGATCAAATGCAAACAAAAAATGAATGACATCAAATGTGAGATTAAATTTTTAATGTTAATGAGTCCTATAATTTATTTTTATTTTTATTTGTTTTGAAGTTTTGCAATCAGTGATTAATGAGTATTAACTCATGACTAGCACTATCACTTTAATGTGTGATTAATGATGATATAGCAAATTTTCCTTTACGCCAACGTGTTTTCTTTTGTTTTATTTGCACATTTTAATTCATAAAGTAATTGTCCTACATGTTTGGTTTAAAAAAAAATTGATGAGTTCTTCGGCATTTGTTTTTTTTTTCTTCCTTTTATCACCGGCAGTTAACTGCATAAAAAGCTTCAGTAGTTAACTGCAGTCGGTTTCTTACTTCAGTAGTTAACTGCCGCAGGGGTATTTTCGTCTTTTATATGTATTTTTCAGCACTATCATATGTGGCAACAACAATTTTCAAAAAGAAGATAGGAGTATATAAATAAACTTGCGTCTATCTACTACCGTTTAGAGAATATATTTAGATTCTTTAAAAAAAAAAAAAGAGAATATATTGAGATGGGCAAAGAATATATTAAATATTAAATTAAATTATTGAAATTGAAATGATGTCATCAGTTACATGGGGGGAATGGGTATTCACGCCGACGGATAATTGACTCAATGATGCAAAAGCTGGACTTTTCCTTTCACAACAAATAGAAAACTTTGTTTTGTTTTTTAGCACATATATAGTAGAGATGATTATGGACATTTTCTTTAAGGAGATAATTATGGACATTATTAGTAGAGATAATATATGCCAATATAATATTAATTATATAAATTTCTTTCTATTGTTAAAAAATATCAATATCAATATATTATTAATAAGCCAAAATCATACGTATAGTTATGTTTATAAGCTAATTATATAAATTTCTTTCTTTGGGTACAATATAAAAGTCTTTCTATAAAATAAGATTTTATTGTTTTTTACTAGAAAATAAAATACTTTTCTAAGAAAGAAAATAAGATTTTATTGTTAACAATATTTTCAACACACGTAATTAGTTAATATATGAATAATTAAACTCAAATTCATTTGAACGAAAAGTTTCTCTCTATTATTACTTACTTATCCAACTATTCCTTTGACCACCAACAATCACTTTCATTTTCCCTAAAAAGAAAAAATCATTTTCATTTTTATTTCTCTTTCAAGTAGTTTAAGGGTTTTTTTGTTGTTTTGAGAGAAAGTAGTTTAATGGTTAAATGGAAAAAATAGAATATATGAGGTTCAAATCGTAACCGTTACAAATAATGTCAATTATAACTATCAATTGAGTTGCTCTTATGAGACCTTCTTCATTTCTCTTTAATGCAACCAAATTCAAAAATATAACTAATATACCTCACCTTTATCAAAATAATTATTTAATTTATTAATTAATTCAGTCTCCATTTTTCAAAACATTATTTTGTCTGATGCAATCTTATTACTAATTATTAATTAAAAAACAATAATTGAATCCACAAATACATATCGTGCATATAATGGTAGGTTCAATAAAAAAAATGGATTGATATTTCATTCCATCTAAAGGTCTTATGTTATACTTATATCTAATCTTTTTTGATAACTAAGGATATTATTCTTATTTTGTTGAAAGATAAGGATATTATATTACACTATATATAGTGAAATGAAACACTATAGGACTATAATGTGCTTTCTGCTGAGTGTTAACCTTTGACTAATTTTCTCAGATCTTCAATAATCAAACAAAGTTACCATGATGAGAGGACGATTCCTCAATTTCTTTGTCAATCCAACACCAAAAAAATGGTCCCTCCTTGCTCTTAGCCACCACAAATCTCAATCTCATCACTTCATGTCTGTTGATACTAATTCAAAGAATCTTTTACCTCATGATGATCATTCATGTGAAAAATTCTTCATACCAAGTTCCAGATATGGGATCAACACCTTGCATACAAGTTCAGTTGTGGAACAATCTGAAAAGGTTGAGGATGAAGGTTATGTGTGGATGAAGATGCAAGAAGAAGCTAAAGTTGATGTCACTGTTGAACCAATTTTGTCTAGTTACTATTATGTTTCAATCTTGTCACAGAAATCATTGGAAACTGCTTTGGCTAATCACCTTGCTGTCAAATTAAGCAGTGTAAGTCTTCCTAGTACAACACTTTCTGATCTTTTTGTTAGAATTTTGGAATCTGATAAAGAAATTATGTATGCTATGAAAAATGATCTAAAAGCGGTTAATGAAAGAGACCCTGCTTGTATAAGTCATGTTCATTGTTTCTTGAATTTCAAAGGCTTTTTGGCATGTCAAGCTCATAGGGTAGCTCATAATTTGTGGTCAAATGGAAGGAAGATTTTGGCGGTTATGATTCAGAATCGCGTTTCGGAAGTTTTTGGAGTTGATATTCATCCTGGAGCTAAGATTGGAAGTGGGATTTTGCTTGATCATGCAACTGGGATTGTGGTTGGTGAAACTGCTGTTATTGGAAATGATGTGTCAATTTTGCACGGTGTGACGTTGGGAGGGACCGGTAAGGCTCATGGCGATAGGCATCCAAAGATTGGTGACGGGGTGCTTATAGGCGCTGGAACTTGTATTTTGGGGAATATTAAGATCGGTGATGGTGCTAAAATTGGTGCTGGTTCAGTTGTAATCAAGGAAGTTCCTCCAAGGACTACGGTTGTTGGAAATCCGGCTAAATTGATTGGAGGGAAGAATAATCCTATTAAACTTGATAAGATTCCTAGTCACACTATGGATCATGTTGCACATATTTCTGAGTTTTATGATTATGTTATCTAGAGTTTAGGCTTGAAAAAATTACTTGCAGTTTTATGTTTGGAAATTCAGAATTGAGTTATTTAAATGTGGGGGTCCTTGTTTATTATGTAAGAGAGAATCTTGGTTCTCCTGCTATGCTAACAGTAATAAAAATGAAAATAAATGTGCAATGTGATCGGTATTGTAGTTTGTGTTGCTGTTTCTATGAACTTTCTTGGCATAATGTATCTGTTAATCAAGCTTTTGGCACATGTTTTAAGCTTGTTCATTCAGTTATAGGAAATGATATGCATGTCAACATTGGGCTATTTTTGTGGACCCAGGTTGATTGTGTTTTTCTTTGTGCAACTGATAGGTATTGAGAATTTATACATTGAACACTCAAGATTGAAAATTACATAGAAATTTCACTGTCTTTTGGGAATGTATATACTTACCCTGTAGTTGTAGTTGGTGATAAACTTGTCACCTTGTGACATGGTTAAAGATAACAACAATATTTACCTTCACAGTGTATAGAAACGTTAACACAGAAACATATTAGAAAACCAGGTAAGTAAAAAATACAGACACAGTTGCCATCAACAACAAGATCTGAAAGCAGATTTCCTATTAAAATTTCAAGGGAAATGCATAAAATTATTTAATTGAAGAAGCTAAATGAGCAATTTTTACAATTCCATCTCTCCAAAATGTCGCATTTCGAAAACAAATGACAGTTTTTGCAAAAAACGAAAGAGCAAAAATTGCCATTCATTGCTTCTATTCGAGAGAAAGAGTGACCGGATGAAAAGAAGAGAAAGAGAGGGCAATCGGCACTAGGGTTTCAAAGCCTTTCAACCCCAATATATACATATATCTTAATTGAAGTGACGTCGTTTTGAAGGAAACAATTTAGAGTGCTGTTGTGTTTTTTTTGGGCCTTTTGGGCTGTGGATAAGAGATAAAAGCCCATCAACATTTTACAATTAAATTCCTCAAAACAAAAAAAAAAAATTACAATTAAAATTGCTCTTTTCCCTTTCCATTTTGCTCATTCCACCTCAAACTTCTTAAAATAACCCAACGTGAGATAACCCACGCTCTGTACTCAGCGTGAGTTAACTTGGTTTCTGTTCTGATAACAGAACAACAACGCTTGACAAAATTGTTGTTTTATTAAGCACCTAAACGTGCATTTTTCACAATATCAATCATTGACTACCGCTATATTCATTCACCACATTTATTATTTCAATCATTCAATCAAAATCAAAATAAAAATAATTTCAAAATAACACAAAATCAAAATCAATTCCAAAATAACACAAATGTCATAGATAAAATTGCGAATACGCGAATGTCATAAAAAACTAAAAATATACAAAAACCATTATCCATCCTCCTTCAGACCTTGGTTCTCCCTCCTCCTATCCCTCCTTCTCCTCCACCGGGAAATCTCTAGCTCGTTCACTAGGTGCATCTCCTCCTGGATCCTCCTAAACATGATGTGGTAGTATGGATGGGGTACACCTTCACGCAACGCCTCCTCCATAATGCCTTAAATGTTTCGCATAACCTGGAGTGGGTTGGGACGCCCCGTTGCATATACCTCCTCAATAATGACCTCTTGATTAGGAGGCCTAGGAGGTGACTCCTCAACAACCTTAATTGGATCAAAATATGATAGTAAAAAGATATGATCAAAATATGTTTTCCATTTTTCATTTTTAAGATAAGATGTTATTCGGTGTTTAGTTGTGTATAGGCAAAGTTATACTAATTCGTTGAACTATGCAAATAAATATCATGGAAAAGATGATGATGAAATCTACTATTAATAATATAAAAAAAACTAATGTCAATATTTTTTCTAAAATGTTTTCAATTAAACTCTTAATCTCAATAATTTGATGAACTTGATAGTCAATTTGCTATTAAATAATAAAAAAAACAATGTAATATGACACACATACACGCGCACACACGAAAACAATTTATATTCATCTCTTATGACATAAATATAAGAAAACCGATTATTCTCCTCTATTTTGGCCGTGAGTGTGCGCGCTCTCTCATTACAAAAGTTTTATGAAGACTATTGTACATCTAAATGTTAAAACACCTTTTTTTTTTTTTGACAAAAAATGTTAAAACACCTTAAAATCTAAGAATTAACATCGGTCTCATAATATCTTTCTAAATGCAAAGTGACAAAGATTTGAGATACTCATATGATTTTTAATTTTTTTTTACCAATCTCTCTGCCTTATTAAAAATTTAAATCTCTTATTTTTTAAAGCATCATCGTTACCACGAAAAGTCAATCTCAAATCCGATAAGATAATAATAAATGCAAAGTGACACAAATTTGAGATTCCCATGCGATTTTTTAAAAAATTTACCATTCTCTCTGCCTTTTTAAAAATTAAATCTCTTGCTTTTGAAAGCATTAATTCATCGTTACCACGAAAAGCCAATATCAAATCCCATAAGATAATAACATAAACAAAGGGAAACACATCATCTTCCAGAAAAATACACGCTTAGACACAAGTGTTTTTTTTTTTTTTGAGGGAGCTTAGACACAAGTGTTTGAACATTAAATTCATGCACAAATACATAATTGAAAAAAAGCAGGGAAATAAAATAATTAAATAACATTTATTTTTTAAATAATTAAATAAAATGTATTTTTATGTGTATGAGTCTAAGTGGCGTGTCCAAAAACTTGTATTCAAGCAAGAATTTTTCCCTCCTTTGATATACTATGTTCCAACTTATTACCAAATTCAAGAAATCAATCATGATTAAACTTACGGAATAATTGCTTTAAGGTTTGATTTGGCTGCAACAGGGCGTGGATAAAAAATAAGCCAAAGAAAGAGACAGAGAGGAGACAACGAAATTAGAAATGAAAAGCACACCAAAAAAAAAAATTTAGAAATGAAAAACAATATTTTTACATCAAGATTTTGATAATAAATACATTTGTCCTTTGATTTTATGTATTTATAAAATTAGGACAAAACTTAGGTACAATTTTTTAGGTGCTTTTTCGTATGGTTTTTGACTAAAAATACATATTTTTTTTTGATATAACAAACTATGAGAAAATTATGAATTTGAGAAAATTATAGTAAATTTAGTTTAGAATCAATCGAAAGACACCCAAAGAATTGTACTTAAGTTTTTTCCTTTATTTGTGAACAAAACTTAGGTACAATACATATTACCATAAATATCAAAGGAGAGGTAGAGATAAATATATATTTTTAATAAATTGTATTGTTTGAACATCAACAGAAAAATTAATTTCATTTTCAAAGGAGAGGTAGAGATAAATACACAGTCTATTACAAATAAATAATTTTTATTTCTGTCTTTTCTACGTTATCCTTTGATGAATTGATGATGTTTTATCCATATCAAAAAAAAAATCATATTTACTTCATCTTTATTTTTATAATAAGTTATTCTCTTCATCGCAAGAACATCAAACATCTTCATCTCATTTCATTTAAAACATGATCTCCAACTCCTTTTTTAAAAATCGAATCATATTTATCATTAAGGTAAACTACACCCAATTCATCGGTAATTTAAACCTCACCTCATTTCTTTGATATTCGGTGGGTATACAGGGGTATGGTTTGTGGATGTGAAAAGTTAATTTTTTTTTTGCCGTCTAAGACATAAATGCAATATTTATTTTATGTTTATATAGCTTTTGTTCAAGGCATTGAGGCACTAACTCAATCACAAGTCCTTTTATATATATTAGTTTTATGTTACGTAAACAAATACAACACAATACATTTCTTGTGGTTGTTCTCTAGCTACCTTAACTTCCTTATATTCATTCCCACCATTTCCTTAAATCTCTTTTCTTTCAAAGTGACATATGAACTTGGAAGGCATGAACGTTCAGGAACTGGTGTCGGTGTTGCGAATAGCATTTCTGACAGAAGAATTTGATAGAATTGAAGGGATTTTAGTGAGTAGATATAAGAGACTAGAAAATGAGATTATAGATCTTCAAGAGAAGGTTGAAATGGAGAAAATAACGAGGTTTCAAGCCGAGGAAGATTTGAGAAAAAGAGAGGAACTGTGTGAAAAAGGGAAAAGAGCACAAAATAATTATGAAAAGTTGTTGAAGAAAGTCAAGAAAACTAACTTAGACATTGGAGAGTTAAGAAAGAAGAACAATGAATTGGTGTTGGAAGTTTGTGAACTAAGAAAGTTGAAGGAGAAATGGGTGAATGATAGCAAAAATGCATATGGGGTCAGAAAGAGTGAGTTGTTGCAGAAATCAATTAAGAAGAATATTGAGGCTCTTGGTGTTCATTTTATCACTGATTTTGAAAACAAAGATGAAGAGAGTGAATATGAGATTGGCAATGACATTGTGGAGCCTAATACTTGGCAAACAAGTGAACCACCCAACAAAAGGAGCAAGAATGCTCAAGGTGCATCATCAAGTATAAAAATTACTCCTTAATGTTTTTTTAATTTGGTTAGCAGCAGTCGCATTTATATATATGAGATCGTTAGTTTAGACCAAGCTAAAGAAACATCAAATTTTAGGTTAACAAGTGTACACATTTTTATCTGGAAAAAAAAAAATTCACTTACACCAATTCAAACCAATTTAAAATAAAGGATAATTTAGTAAATTACACTCAATTTTTAATTTTCAATAAAACATCCCATAAGTTGTTTCATAAATTTACAATAATAGCATTTTGTTTGATAAAATTTGGTGTTGGTTAAAATGGGGCATTATCTTTTAGGTTCGTGATTAAGTTGTTCCTTAAAAACAAAAAAAATAATACATAAGGTTTTCATCTTTATGTCTTGATCCTTTTATAATCTAAACTAAAAAAAATATTGTTCTTGGTTTCCTTAACTTTTTTAATAAACTTATTTATGCAATTTTACTTTTATTATCATAATTATAGTTAATAGTTTCTTATCAGTTATGACACAAACTAGAGGAGCTACAATTGATGCTTCCCATTGTAGACATAGACATCCGATTACATGTAGGGAGCGTGCAGCTGCGGCTAGACATGCACCTATAGTAGAGGAACGACAAGAGAATGAAAATGTTCATATGTCGGAGGAGGTCATTGTGACGGACAACGTTGTTGTCCCTCAATCGTATGTGCAGGTATGACGAATCTTAATTACATTTTGAATTATGGGTGTTAATTTGAATAATAGCTTAGTGTATTTAAAGCCATGGTTGTTTGTTGCAATGTGGAGTTGTGATTTGTTTTAATGTCATATGATTTGAGTGGACAAACATCGAAGAGGGGCCTAAAACAAAGATTTTGAAGTGTTTTTCTTGAACCAAGTTAGTAACATATGTTTTAAAAAATGGGTAGGGTGGGTGCTTCTTAAATGTGTATAAGGGATTCTTGTTACTTATTGTTGAATTTGGTGGGTTAAAATAAAATAGTAAAAACTCAGTGTTATTGTTTTAAGATTATTGTTCTTGATTCATGAGTGTGATGAAATTATATATATATTTAATTTGTGATTGACCTTGCTTATATGAAGGGGATGGTTTCTTGTACTTGTTCTAACTTTGGATAGTGGATACTATGCATGGTTCAATTTGTTGTTGATTGTTTTTATAGGAACAAACGACTACACAAAACAAAGCAAAGAGAGAAGAGTTTGACAAATTCCAGTTCACATCATTGATTCATCAAGAGCGATATTATAAGTTTTTGGCCAACAAAAAGTTTGTGGTAGAAAAAAATTTCGATTTGGAAGGGAGCGAATTCTCGTGTATTCATAAAATGATAGAGTCTAGAGGATGGGTGGAATTGACATCGTTTGCAAAAGATGCTAGTACGACAATAGCTAAAGAGTTCTTTGCAAATGCATATCAGGAGCCTGCTAAGAATGATCGAAAGAAATTCACTAGTTTTGTGAGAGGGAAGAAGGTTCCATTTCATGATAAAGTTATCAATCAAATGTTTAGACTTGAGAACTATGAGAAGTGTTCATTTGAAGCAAGAAAGGCCAAGGGTTCTAACGTTGATCATCAGGAGATTCGTAGTACTCTGTGTAAGCCCGAGGCTGATTGGGTTAGGAACAAAGATGGAACACCAACAAAACTTCGCACGTGTGACCTCACACCCGTTGCTAAAGTATGGGCAATGTTTGTTTTGCGCACCTTGCTCCCATGTTCAAATAGATCAGACTTGACCATTCTAAAAGCTAACTTACTGACTGCAATCCTTAAGGGTGAACCAGTGAATGTTGGTCGTCTCCTAGCAAATGACCTTTGGGTCACAGCGAATTGTGCTTCTTCCTCGAGTTGGATCAACCATGCATCATTAATACAAAAGCTTTGTGAGAGGGAGAGGGTGTACCCTAAAGAAAATGAGGAAATGGTGAATCCATTTGGGGCGATCAACACAAAATGGATAGAAACGCATTGTAACTTGTAAAATTGTATTGCATCCACACGGGTAGCGAAACCTTGGTTACAATATTTGATGTATTATTATAGAATATTAATCTTTAAAGTTTTTATAAAAAAATAAATACGTGAAATTATTGGAAATTTATAATTGATTGGACACACATGAACCTAAACAATACAGAAAGTGGAATTGTAGTCGCGACGGAGTAAAGAAATGATCTAATTGCAGATGACTCTTGGCGGTGTATACACCCTGATAAGAGTTGAATCTTGTATTTAACTGAGGGCATCAATTGTTTGGACTACTTTGCTGCAACATGGTTCTACATCCCTTTGCATTCTTTTATTGTAGTCGAGTCATTTGTTTCAAACATGCTTTTGATGTATTATCCTTCATCACGTTTTGTTGACTTTCCATTGCCTGTAGTAAAAAATACAAACAAATGCCATAAGTAGTTAATTAGTCAATATTTTCATTGTATCTAATGCAGGAACTGACTGTATATGATGCATAACGACCATTTACAATTTAACTAAAAAGCTGAATTAAATAGGCAATGGATTTGCACATGAAGAAATAATATTTAAGGTACTTGACATTTCAATATTTAAGGTTTCTACGGATACTGTAAAGTTATGAAGTACCTAATAGAAGAATATGTATTTCCAATTTAAGGCAATCCTATTCCTATTGGCATAGTAAAATTGAATGGCATAATGGGGTTGGAATATTTAAGTTATTATTAGATTAAAATTTAAGGGATCCACTGTGGCGTTAGTTCACAACATTGAACTGATATGATTGCTTATAACAGATGTTTGGTTTTCAACCACATTTCACATTGTCATTAAACTAATTATCAATGAAGAGAAAAGGGGAAAAGAACTACTCTCTGATAGAGAAGTTCCACATACCACACTCATGCTAACTTCATATAATTTTATTACAAATGTTAGAACATCACCTAGAAACAAAAGATTAAATAAGAAAACGAAAGAGAAAGACAATGAACACACGATCTTGTTAATGCAGTTCGGCCAATTGTGCCTACCTCTACGACTATAGAGAAGCTATAGTTCCGTTTCTATTACTGTGATGAGAATATAGTACTACTACTACGATTCAGTGTCATATATATATATGAGCCATACTTCAACATCAAACTATGTCACTTATACGAAAGACATAAGTGCAGTAATATTGTTCCTCCAAGATAGGGCTGTAGCAAGCTTCTGCTCTCTCTTTATTCCCTCTTTTTCCATTTAATAGATATCCACAGTGCCTAAAATTTAATCTTGCTATGCAGTCATGGTAGCAGATCAATCAGAAAAGGGCAATCAAGGCCTTGCTCTCATTTCTGTTCAAGTTGAAAGATAAAATGCAGAAATGCTCTTGTTGCTGCCTGCTAGTTCTGGTCAAATATTAATTGACAAGGTGTTCCTGATCCTTTCTTGTTTAGTTATTTAACACATTTTATGTTACAAAAGTAAATTTACTGGTTAGAATATGTTGACTAACAACAAAGGCGGTTTTGCAAGTCTATGATAGGGCTCATGAGACCAACTGCAACTAGATCTAATAACTCAAATTAAGCACTCTCCATTTACAGTCCAAATCTAAAGCCACAATAAAACTAGATCAAATACGAGTGACAAGATTGTCACACTCACATCAAACTTATTTTAAACACGAAGAACTAACACAGTAGAGGAAATAATCACAATTCTAAAACTATGACATTTGCACCATTTGATTCATGGTTGTACCATGGTTCCTTCTCATTCTTGTTCTCCTTGTTAGTCTTCTCTTAGGCTGACCACCAAATATCATCACAATCCATCTAGGCTTTCCAATCAAAAACATATAATATCCAATGCCTATTCCAATCACAAATCCACATCCATATCCAATTGCCACTGCTTTCCATCCAAATCCAAATTTCTCTTCACTCCAAAAGCTGTTGTTGGGTGAAATTGGAGAATGATGTTCAGGTCCACAATTCTTGGACAAGGGAAATCCACATAATCCCAAATTTCCTTCATAGGAATCATTTGTAAATGTATTGAACTGCTTTCCTTGAGGTATTTCTCCCACAAGATGGTTATTAGAAAGATCCAAGACTTCAAGAAAGTCCAAATTGGTTAACTTTACAGGAATCCGACCAGTGAGCATATTTGACGAGAGATCCAATGATTCCAAGTTTGTCAAGTTTCCCATGGATTGGGGAATGTGACCAGTGAGTTTGTTATATGAAAGGTTAAGCCCTTTGAGATCATGAAGCTCTCCAATAACATCTGGAATAACCCCATCAAATTTATTTCTTGAAAAATCAATACTTGCAAAGATTTTTGGAATTTTCACAAGTGGGGTTTTGTTTCCTTTTGTCGCCACAGTTACATAATCATAGTACTGTCGACCCACTATATCTATTTCCATATATTGATAAAATCCATCCTCTTCTGCTTCAGTAACACTCTTCGTGGTTTGATAATTTTTTAAATAGGCTTTTGGTAGCGGACCACTGAAGTCATTGCCAGAGATATCAACAATTAATAAACTGGGAAATGGATGTTTGATCTTTAAATTGGAAATAGGACCATGCAACTTGTTGTTACTCAAAACCAACACTTTCAAATGAGACAGAGTTGGAAGCCACTCAGGAAAATTGCCTTCTATTTTATTGTTGCCAAGATTTAGAACATTCAGGTCCATGCAGTTGGACAAAGAATTAGGCAAATGGCCTTCTAATTGGTTGCCATAGAGATTTAGAGTATGAAGCTCACTGTCCTTTGAAAAGTTACTTGGCAAAGTGCCATAAAATTTGTTCATTTGTAGATCCAAAACTTCAAGGTATGATAAATTAGCAAGACATTGTGGAATGATACCTGTCAATTTGTTGTTTGCCAAGTTGAGAAGTCCTAGTGAACTCATATTGCAAATTGACACAAAGATTTCACCCCGTAGTAAGTTATAGCTTAGATCAAGGCCACCGACCTGATAATTATTCCTTGAGATTTCTTCTATTGACGTGAACAAATTTTGAGAGAGATTCAAAAATCCGGATGATCTCATCATTTTTAGTGACCAATTTGGCACTCTTCCATTAATTTTGTTATTAGACAGATCAAAATATTTCAAATTTGAAAGTTTTCCTGATAATTTTTGAAATCCAGTCAAACTCAAAGAAGACAAATCCAATTCTGTTAGTTGAGAAAAATTGTAAATGACATTGGATTCAAAGTTTAGTGACAATTGACTATTAGTGACAATTTGAAGTTTGGAGAAGTGTTGAAAATCAACAACACCACTGAAGTTGTTTGATGATAGGTCTAGTCTAGTTAGGTTTATAAGTTTGAAAATTGATTCTGGAATATTGCCTTCTAGTTTGTTGCTGGATAGATATAGCTCCTCTAAGGAATATGATGAGATTGCAATGATATGCCCTGTAAGTCGGTTATTTGATAGATCTAAATCTACCAAAGAAGGAAAGGAAAACAAGGAGGGAGGAATTAATCCATTTAACAAGTTGCCATTTAAAAACAAATAAGTTAGCTTTTGGAACCCTGTAATTTTGTTGGGTAGAGGACCCTCTAATTTATTATAAGAACACTCTAATGTAACAAGATGAGTCAAACTAAATATTGAAGATGGAATTTGTCCTTTTAAATTGTTAGACTCTAGATACAGTTCTTGCAGTTTGGTCATCCCACCAAACACATCTGGTATTTGACCGCTAAATGAATTGTATGAAAGATGTAAGTGAGTGAGACGTCGAAGCTTGAAAAGTATGAAAGATTGTTATAGGACAGACTCAAGGAAGTAAGATGTGTGAGGTTCGAAAAAGACAAAGGAATTGGTCCTTGGAATTGACAGCTTGAGATATGCAAGTTACTGAGAGAAGCACTACAACTCAGTTCAGGAAGCTTACCTTGAAGGTTGAAATTTTGTGACATGTCTAGTTCTTGAATGCCTGGTAAGCAGAGAATGTTATTTTTCAAGTTTCCGCTTAATCCTGTATGTGCAAGATTAAGAGTGACCAAAGTGGAAGAATGATTGAAGAGCAAATCCATGGAGTTTGGTCTTATTGAAGACATATCCGTGTCATCCAAAAATAGTTCGCTTAAATTAGTTACGTTTTGCATAAGCCTATTTAAGGTGGTTTCTTTCCAAACTAATTCATAATTCTGAGAGAGATGAAGTGATTGTAATTTGGAGAGGTGTGAGATTTGAATTGGAATTTCACCTTCAAAGTAACATGAAGAAAAGTCGAGATGTGCAAGACTCAAAAACCGACCAAACTTAGAATGAAAATGGGAGGCGGAGAAATCATTGTTAGAAAGGTTGAGTGTTTGGAGATGAACAAGATAGAAAAGAGTATTATTAGGATGGAATATACCTTGAAGGCCTTCACAGCCAAGGTTGAGGCCAACCACACGACCATAGACGGTGTTACATGTGACACCGGGCCATGAGCAACAATCAGTCTCATTTTTCCATGTTGTTGTTTTCAGAAGAGGTTCACCACAACCATTGTAATCAGTGTTTATAGTGAATGATGACTTGAATTGAAGCAATGCAGAACTCTCATCATGATGGCATAAGAAATTGAAAGAAGAAGAGAAAGATGGAAAATTGAAGAGTAAAAGAAGTAAACATAAAAACAACCACCCCATGGATGATTTATTTTGCTTGATCAAATACATATGACGTGGGAAATGCTAATAGTTTGTATGAATATGAAATAAAATCAATAAGAAAGAAGTCTGTATGAAATATGGTAAAGAACGTAACATAAATATTTATAGCCAAATTACATTACAATATATATAGCACAATCTATTTGAGGCAAAATTTAGTTTTAATGGTCTTGGCTTGGTGACCATACATAGGAGACAACATTAGGTAAAGGTGACTAATTATTAATACCTTTCTTTTCATTGAAAATAATTTGTCGATAAATCCATTGGAATCGAAAGGCTGAAAAATGTCTATCCAATTCAATTCACACTTGAAAAATATTCGAAGTGTCACACACGTAAATGTGAGACACCTCTCGTAATCCATTAGTTACACTTTTAATACTACATCTTATCTTATTATATTGTAAGAGAAAATTTTGTAAGCAAAAGTTGATGTATTTCATCTAAAATTAGACCAAATACATCGTGTCTTTTTTTGTTGAATATGGTACATCAATTTCCTTTTAGAAGTCTTCTCCAAATATTTCATTTCAATTCAAGTCATTCCATTAATGGTTGGTTTGATTTTTCATCTCAAACGTCTTTAATTCTATATCTCGTGCTTATCTTTTGAATACGTGTAATAACTTTCACAAGTCATCCCATTAAGCACGCTGGAAATTAACCAATATGAAAAAAATGATCATGACTTAGGTAGAAAGACACTTGATAGAAAGACAAAAGTGAAGTAATCTTCTTGTTAATTCATTCCTCCAAAATAGTGTTGCAACTAACTTCTATTTTGAGCATCTTCCAGTAAGCACCTATTTCACAACTTATTAATTATCATTCTATTTGTGGCTCACTTTTATTAAAAAAGTCAGCAATTGATGCAATATTTGATGTGACAGATATTAGATTCTTTATGCAGGTTAAAAATTTGGAAAAACACGAATGTGTAAGACAAACTTATAAATGATGATGCATGTAAGACAAACTTGAATGTGTAAAATGTGGTTTGGGATCTTTAGTTCAGAGCATTAAAAGTTTCTCGATCCCGACTACATTGGTAACCATTCATGCATCACACCATGGTCATTCTTCTAACATTTAGTGAGGTTTTCAATTCTCTTTTATCACCTAACATTCAATTTTAGATCGCATTGTTTTTGTTATATGTGTGCCAACAAAATTATTTGTTCATAGTGACACTTAAATCATTGCTAAGCATAAATAATTAAATTGAGAAAAAAATGCTGGAAAAAAACACAAACTATGGGGAAAAAACAAACATTTCCGACAGAACGAATGAGGCCTCCGTAACCGTCACCGAAGCCAGACAACTCTATAGTGGATGAATGGACAACACACTGCTAGAAGGACAGTGGCTGTAACCGTAATCAAATATTGGGGAGCAACCGTAAATGTAACAGTCACTGGAGCTGGAAGCAGTGAGAATTGAGACAATAATGTTTGAATCCTCACTGCTTCCAACTCTAGTAACAATTACTCCCCGATCTCTGATTACGGTTACAGTCACCGTACCTAAAGGAGTGCATGTTGTTCGGTCATCTGTTGTAGAGTTGTCTTTGGCTCCCACGATTACGAAGGCTTCATGCGTTGCTAGAAAAGTTTGTTTTTCACTTTAAATTTTTGTTTTTTCAGCATTTTTACTTAGTTAAGATCAAATAATTTTTTTATCACACTTACATAACGAACAGAAATGGAATGTTAGGTGATAAAAAAGAAATGAAAACCTCATTAAGCAAAAATTAGTCCTTGAATTATATTTACTATAAAATAGTCTCTGAGTTATATTTACTATCAAAAATAGTCATTACAAATTAATAAAGTTACTATGTTGCCTGGCGTCATTCAAAATCGGAACTTTATTTTTTGTTCTTATGTGCAAATTTCATAGGGAGAACAGGTGATTTGCTCGCAAGGTAATGGTTTGAGATTCTCACAATTTACCAATATCTCTCTGTCTTTTTGAAAAATATATATCTCTTTTTTTTGAAAGCACCCATTCATCATCACCACGAAATGCCAATCTCATAAAATAATAACATAAACAAAACATATCATCTTTTGATACATTATGTTCCAATCAATTACCAAATTCAAGAAACCAATCATGATTAAACTTATGGAATAAGTCCTTTAAGGTTGATTTGGTTGCACATGAGATAAAAAATTAGCCTAAGAAAGAGACATAGATAGAGGAGACAACAAAATTAGAAATGAAAAATAATATTTTACATCAAAATTTTGATAAAAAAATACCATGCCGTTTGATTTATGTATTTATGAAATACACGTAACCGATACAAATTAAAGGAGAAGTAGAGATAAATATATAGATTTTTGTTAGGTAAACGAAATGACAAATAACCATGGAAACTCACACACATAAGTGGAGGTGTTGGAGTTTGAACTCCCGGTCACGACGTCTGGCCTAACCAGTTTAATATTTTTATCGGTTGAGGTACATGTATTTATATCTTGTTTAGGTTGATGTTCAAACAATACCGTTCATTAAAAACAATTAATATTTTTTTTCTTTGATATTTGGTGGATATACAAGGCTATAATTTGTAGATGTGAAATGTTATTTTTATATTTATTTTTTTGCCGTGTAGGAGACAAAAACAATATTTATATGTTTATAGCTTTTGTTCAAGGCATTGAGGCACCAACTCAATCAATCACAAGTTCTTTTATATGTACTAGTTTTATGTACCGTAAACAAATACAGCACAACATTTTTTATGGTTGTTCTCTAGCTACCTTAACTTCCTTCTATTCATTCCCACCATTTTCCACTAAAGTATGAGTGACCATACGAACTTGGAAGGCATGAACATTCAGGAACTGGTGTCGGTGTTGCGAACAACATTTCTGACAGAACAGTTTGATAGAATTGAAGAGGTTTTAGTGAGTAGATATAACAGACTAGATAATGAGATTAAAGATCTTCAAGAGAAGGTTGAATTGGAGAAAATAACGAGGTTTCAAGCCGAGGAAGATTTGAGAAAAAGAGAGGATCTGTGTGGAAAAGGGAAAAGAGCACAAAATAATTATGAAAAGTTGTTGAAGGAAGTTAAGAAAACGAACTTAGCTGAAAAAGACATCATTGGAGAGCTAAGAAAGAAGAACAGTGAATTGGAGTTAGAAGTTTGTGAACTAAGAAAGTTGAAGGAGAAATGGGTGGGTGATAGCAAAAATGCATATGGGGTGAGAAAAAGTGAGTTGTTGGAGAAATCAACGAAGAAGAATATTGAGGCTCTTGGTATTCCTTTGATTACTAATTTTGAAATCAGAGATGAAGAGAGTGAATATGAGATTGACAATGACAGTATGGAGCCTAATGCTTTGCAAACAAATGAACCACCCAACAAAAGGAGCAAGAATGCTCAAGGTGCATCATCAGGTATGGAAATTATGCATGCATCTCTTATTTCTTATTCCTCCCTACTCTTTTTTACAAACATTGACATTTTCACACAAAAAAAAAGTAGTTATGAAAAGAGTCTTGACTTTCAAGTCGTTACTGTCTGGACTACTAAGTCGTTAATAATTTGACTATCAAGATGTTTTCATATTCTAATATTACCCTTTGGGTATTAGGATTATGTTTGCAAAAAAAATGCTATGGTAGATTTCTAGTTTGCTTGGCAGATGTGATTTTTGTGGGTGTAAAGGAATGGCGATGTTCAAGAGCAATGTAAATGTTTATAATTATGGTGTCAATACTCAATGGCAGATGTGATTTTCCTTGGTCTAAGGTCACTGTTGTTAGAGATACAATAGTAAAATGTGATATTCATGCTAGAAACTGATTTGACGAATGACGGAAGGAAATAATGTCAAAACTTTCCCTAGAGAGGGGGAACCACTCGAAAGTTTGATGGACCTCACATTTCCATGCTTTCCCTCATTTAAAATTTAAATCTTTGTGTTACACTTCCTATTCCTTCCTGATCATACTTCATTTTTCTTCTGTTCTTCGCATTTTGGTCTCCGTCCCGTCCATCGTTCCAACCTTCATTGTAATTCCTCTGACATATGCAATTTTACTTTTATTATCATAATTATAGTTAGTAGTTTCTTATCAGTTATGACACAAACTAGAGGAACTCCAGTTGATGCTTCCCATTCTAGACATGGACATCCGATTGCAAGTAGGGAGTTTGCAGCTAGACATGCACCTATAGTAGAGGAACGACGAGAGAATGACAATATTCATATGTCAGAGGAGATCATTGTGACGGACAACGTTGTTGTCCCTCTATCATATGTGCAGGTATGACGAATATTAATTACATCTTGAATTATGGTTGTTAATTTGAATATTTGCTTGGTGAATTGACGAATTTTAGATGGAGTTGAGCCGCATAAAATGTATTTAAAACCATGGTTGTCTTTTGCAATCTGGAGTTATGATTTGTTTTAATGTCATATGATCTGTTGGTTTCTTGCTTATATGAAGGGGATGGTTTCTTGTACATGTTTTAACTTTGGATAGTGGATACTATGCATGGCTCAATTTGTTGTTGATTGTTTTTATAGGAACAAATGGCAACACAAAACACAGCAGAGAGAAAAAAGGTTGCCACCAACCCATCATCTAGCAACTTTGACAACTTCCACTTCACATCATCGGTTCATCAAGAACGCTATTCTGAATTTCTGGCCAACAAAAAGTTTGTGGAAGAAAAAAATTTCCGGTTGGAAGGGAACAAATTCTTAGATATCCAAGTGATGATAGTGTCCAGAGGATGGGTGGAATTGACATCGTTTGCAAAAGATGCTAGCACGACATTAGCTAAAGAGTTCTTTGCAAATGCATATCAGGGTCCTGCTAAGAATGATCGAAAGAAATTCACTAGTTTTGTCAGAGGGAAGAAGGTTCCATTTCATGAGAAAATTATCAATGAATTGTTTGGGCTTGAGAACTATGAACAGTGTTCCTTTGAAGCGAGAAAGGCCAAGGGTTCTAATGTTGATCATCAGGAGATTCGTAGTACTCTGTGTAAGCCCGAGGCCGATTGGGTTAGGAACAAAGATGGAACACCAACAAAACTTCGCACTTCTGACCTCACACCCCTTGCTAAAGTATGGGCAATGTTTGTTCTGCGTACCTTGCTCCCGTGTTCAAATGTGTCAGACTTGACCATTCTAAAAGCAAACTTGCTGACAGCAATCCTTAAGGGTGAACCAGTCAATGTTGGTCGTCTCCTAGCAGATGACCTTTGGGTCACGGCAAATTGTTCTTCTCTGTCGAGTTACATCAACCATGCATCATTGATATGCAAGCTTTGTGAAAGGGTGAAGGTGTACTCTAAAAAGAAGGAGGAAATGGTGAAGCCATCGGGGGCGATCAATGCAAAATGGATAGAAACCCATTGTAACTTGTAAAATAGTATTGCATCTACACGGGTAGCGCAACCTTTGTTACAATATTTGAGGTATAATTATAGAATATTAATCTTTAAAGTTGTTATAAGCATATAAATAAGTGAAATTATTGGAGATTTATAATTGATTGAACACACATGAATCTAAATAATACTGAACGTGGAGTTGTACTCATGATGGAGTAAAAAAAAAAGATCTAATTGCAGATGACTCTTGGCAGCGTATACGCCATGATTAGAGTTGAATCATGTATTTTACTGAGGGCTATTTTGGTTCCTCTACCTGTGTTTGGGCTATTTCACTGCAACATGGTTCTGCATTCATTTGCATTCTTTTCTTATAGTCAAGTCATTTGTCTTAAACACTAAATTTAACATCAAATTTCACCCATATTCAAGCTGAACCAAATTAAATATAAAGTACGTTGTTATTATGCTCATCATGAAATGTCTACTTAATTATATTTTTACTTGATTATATTGCAACGATGCATCTCATACATAAAATCATATATACTAAAGTACATATTACTCCATGCACAAAGGCAAAAAACATTATTATTGTCTCCTCTAAAAAAAGATCATTGTTGTCTGGTTATGCTATCTATCCACAATCATTTTACATGATGTTTACTTATTTATATGATACTGCAAGAAATTGTGGTTTCATTGATGGTGTTCATCAAGAAGGATATATTTACCAGCAGAAGTTTAGTCTTGTGAACATAAAGTTGAAGTGAGACCGTAAGGCCGCTGGATCCTTGTTTCGATCATTTATTCTTCTTCAGAATGTTTCCTTCCTAAACACTATCTTTCAGCATCATATGTGCATTTTACACATTCGAATTTTAAATTCCAGATGTGTAAAATGGACCTTTTCATATTACAACTAACAAATGCATTTATGCAAGTAACTCAAATACAAACTTGAATGTGTAATTGTCTATGAAAAGAAAGGGGAAAAGAACGACTACTCTCTGATAGAGAAGTCTTACAAACCACAATCATAATATTTTTATCATGTTACAAACTATGACAAAAGTGAAGTAAGCTTCTTGATAACTATCATTCTATTTGTGAAGTAAAGTCTGATATTTAATGAATTTTGGAAGAGTATCCCATGTTCTATTTTATATCATCGTATTCTCCAATGTTTTGAAGAGTATCCCATATGTTCTATTCATGTAAAATGAATTGGCCATGACAAAATTGCAAGAATTTCAGTACCTCATATTCTACAATGTTTCATCATCCAAATGTTTTAGGACGTCCCATGAATGAGTAGTCTTCTATAGGATCACACTATCTATCAAATATTGAATGGAGCTACCAACAATGACCTCTGAGTCACAGTAGTGAATTAAGAAATAAGGCCACACAATTTGCAAAATATAAAAGTTAAAGTTTAGATTTCCATAAAACGTCGTTTCAATAGGCAAAGACCAAAACAAACATTAAAAATACTTCAGCACATCACTCAAAATTAATCACGAGAACGTATATTAAAGAACCTATACCTATAGCAAGCTGCTGCTATTTAATTCATTCATGACTCCAATTCAGAAAGAATTCAACCAAACTGGTTAGGAAATATTTCAAACAAATGTGTAAGGTGTTCCATGGTTTCAATTAAGACCAAAAAGAACAACCCAAATTTTTTATCATCAAGCAATTTCTATATTATATTTAGGATCAAAATATTCCTTAAAAATTAATGTAGTGACTATGGAAACTTTCCTATGTGCAAATTTCATAATTATTATTATAATATCTATATGAATAAAAACATAAATATAAATATTAAATTATAAATTTTAATAAAATACAAGATACTAATGTTTGGTATATTAACTTTTATAAATAATCGGTTACAAAATTTCAACATGTATTTTTTTGGATCAATTTTAAAATTTAGTATTTATCACTTATAATTATAATTAGAAGACGATGTCCCGTAAAAGAAAAAAGAAAGATGATGTATATTATGAGCAATAAAAAAGTAGTCAGAGATGTAGTATCTAGAGACAAAAGAATAGCATAAAGAAAAAAACGCAAAAGAAATAAAAATAATCAATATATATATATATAAAAGATCTTCGAGTAACACACATAATTAGAAATTTATAGCTTAGTAGCTTGTTGTTTTAAAAAAAATTAAGAACCACCATAAATCTGACACCATAGCAAAAGTCTACCATAATTGTGTAGATTTAGCTACACTTGAGCAGTCCACCGTCCAGTACTCCTACGAACTTTCAAATTAGGTGGTTGGCTTGCTTGGGGTTTAAATCCAACCAACACAGGTATGATTGGTTCCCAAGTAACGGGTTTAAAAAACGACAATGGTGTGATTATAAAGACTTTCGACATCAAATCATATATTCTTTGTATTTCAGCAACCAAATTAAACTAACTTTTCTTTAAAATATAGCAGAATCACTGGAAGTGTCAAATAACCTAAGCTTCCATTTTACTTGTAGATTCTTTCTATTACAAACAAAAGGAGAGTTTAGGCTGATTGATAGTTCTAGCGATTCTGCTATATTTTGGAGAAAGGTTAGTTTAATTTGGTTGTAGGAATTAAAGAACATATGATTTTCTTTATAATGACACCATTTTCAATTTTAAAACCCGCAATAACTTGGGAACCAACCATGTCAGTTTTGTTTGGATTTAAACCCGAATCAACACACCCACCTAATTTGAGGGGTCATACCATTACAGGAGGGTGGACTCCAATGTAGTTAGCTCAAGTAGACTTTTGCTATGGTTTCACAATTTTGCATGGGAAATCTAGGTCACGAGCAGGGGTTTAACGACAAGAAAGATAGAAAATGATGAAAACAAATGTTATTGGAGCCATTGGTAAGTTAAACATGATTTGAGTGTAAACGTGATAACAAGGATGACAATTGGACCTAGATCCGGTAACCACTTGCAAAGAATAACCGTAATAGATAGGGTAAATAACCGCTTTCATGGGTTCAGGTATGAGCCAAGTAATTACCCGCAAAATTAAAAGATATAGGCGCGGGTAAGGGCCCTACACTGCCTTGCCCTACAACCCACATACATATATTTATAAAATATGATAAATAATTTATTTATTTTTGGTGCACAATTATTTAATTTATTTAGCTATTTAAGCCTAAACCTAAACCTAAAGATTGCTTCATAAAGTAATCACTCCTTCTTGTTGGTGTACAATTTTTTAGAGATATTTTAGATGTTTTTTATTTGGCTAAATATTATAATTCATACTATATTATGTGTTGATATGAAAATTTTGGATCATATTTTATTTTAACTATAATGTTTTTTATTGTCTTTTCATACTTAAAGTACGGGTGATGGATGCGGGTATGGGCACTTGGGTACCCATAAGATATGAACTAAAGTTGTTGCCTACGAGGATACGAGTTCGGTTACAAACATTTTTTACAAACACATGTATGGAAAGGGACACTATACAACCCTGCCAATAGGGTACCTATGGCCATCCCTAATTGATAACCCAATCTGTACCGGTGAGAGAAAGAGAGAGAGGCAAAGAGAGATGGAGCTAAAGAGAGAGGATCGATGATGGTGTGAATGATGATTATTATAGATGAAAGTTTGTTAATTACTTCATTTCTTTGGCAATTTATGTGTAACACGCGTGAATTAACTGATGATTATTATGGATGGAAATTTGTTAGACCATCCACAATGCAACATTCCATTTGGGTGTTTAAACGGGTTCCGACTGTACATGTCACTCATTTTATAATAATCATTCAATCTCTCCAACCCAGCATCTCAAAATAATTATTAATTGGGTCCCAGCAATAACTCTATATCATTACATTTTAACAATAATTTATATACTCATTCATAATTATACAATTTTAAAATATTGAAGTAATTTAATTATAAATTATTAAAAAAACAAACATTTTTATTTTATTTTTGTTAATAATTCAATAATAAGTTGAAACTTGTAAAAACAATATAAAATGAAGGTGGATTCTAGGGTGAGGGTCCAATTAGGTCCCTCACCAGTGGACCACGAGAAAAACACCGTTAGATAAAATAGATGGTTAAGATTTATTCAAATTAAAAGTGAGAACATATACAATTACTCACATTCAATTTTATCCTAAAATGGTTTCCACCTCTGTTATCGTTAATGTTGTAAATCTGTCCATAAACTGGCACGCTTTTCCCCTCAAACAATTCAAACCATCAAAATTGAAAATCAAGTTATGAACCCTACGATTTACAAATTTCTTTTCTGTTAAACAAAGTCTCTTTTACAAAAGCTCATTTATTCATCAAAGTCTCTAAAATATCCAACATGGAAGTTCCATTCTTAGCACAATCATGGCGTGAAATGAAACGAGGGAATTGATGTGTTCATAAAACTAAACCCTTCTTGAATCGTTTGATAATACTTTTAATTTGATGGATGTTGATGTTTGGTTGCATAAGAAATGGATTTAGGGGATTCCAAAGCTAGTTAGAATTTTCATATTTTCCTCCTCCAAATCTTTGATTTCTATTTCATCGTCTGATTTTGGACTGAAAAGAGGGAATT
>Ga0228711_1003465_pt1 | contig 24480 bp, 7 predicted proteins | sample MedpolnodulmetaG_2_FD_177996 | JGI IMG/M metagenome (GOLD analysis project Ga0228711, IMG submission 177996) | Root nodule microbial communities from Medicago polymorpha collected in Santa Monica, California, United States - brown nodules | ecosystem: Host-associated > Plants > Roots > Nodule... | reverse complement strand
AGCTTTAAGGGTAACTGATATTTTTCAATGCAAATATTTATTTGTTTTAGTTTACTATAATTGGATTTTTTTACTATATTAAGAATTATTTGAAAAATTGCAATAATTTTTTTGATAATGAATAAAATATTGTTGATAATATTTTTTTATTTTTTTATTAAGGTAAACTACAAAAAATAAATTCACAATATTGTGAGATGGATTTGGATACCCTGAACATATTCAACATGATTAAGTTTTGTTTGAAGTTCTTTATTTTAGAAACGTTTGAAGATATATCGTATCAATTTAGCAAATGTTAGACTATATTAGTTTATATAATATTAATTTGAGGACATGTATGTATTGTGTTACAAACTGAAACAATACGAGGGTGCCAAAGTGTGATTGAAAGAAAGAGGACTACAAATGTGTATAAAAATAGTTTTTAAAATTTAAGGTATATACCATTGAAATGTGTTGAGACATAGCGAATATGAGTATGTGAGATTGGATTCAATTTTTACAAATGAATCTGAAACATTTTAGATGATATAACAAAAATAGGACATGTATTGTTAGATTTTATTTGAGACATTCTTGGATTGATAGACTAATTAATTAATCCATAGGGATAAATAGACTGTTAGAAATGGAGAAGTAGTCTTTCCATAAACAAAAAAAAAAATGGAGGAGGAGTGAAAGTTGATAGGAATGGAAGGATCGTAGGATTTTCTCGAGGAATATATCTTATCTTATCTTATTATATACGAATGTAAAGAAGTGTTGCACCCAAGCCTTAAAAAAACCCCAAGGTTTGCGCATGTTTTTTTTACTAAAATGCCCTCACATGGGTGCCAAAATGCAAGGCCATGTGAAATTTCTAGCCATTGATGATATCCAGCAATCAAACCATGTCATTTGTATTAAAGTTTCTTCTATGACAATATTTCAAGTTTACAAAAAGATTTTGTTAGCCTAGACAAGAAAACAATGATTTTGTTGCACCTTATACATAAAGGTAACATATAGACATAGATATGTGCACTTCTATGCACCATTATTGCCACCCTATACATAAAAGCTATATGGTAGAATTTGACTTTAGTTAGAAAAATGACCATATTTCAAGTTTGCAAAAAAGACTATACATCTAGACATAAAAGTTGCAAGTATTAATAACAAGAGGGTTTGTCTTCTTTGATTTCACTTTTTTAGCTACACAATAAAAGGATTCGGCCAAAACTTGAACTTCATTACTACATTAGATGTAAATTACATCTAATGTAGTTTACAAAGAAGTGTTTGTAAATGTTCGTTAATGAATGTTATTATTGTTGTAATCAAGTTTCAACTATTTTATATTTAACCTGTTTTTAATTTACTATGCTCGTATATTGTGTTCATCATTGATCCGTGCGAAGCACGAGAGTGCCATCTAATGTAGAATAAACTTCACCATTTCTATGGTGAGTAAATGTATAATTATTTCATGTCGCAATTTGTGTTGCAGCGTCCATAATGACGGCTATCACAACGACCACAGTGACATCCGCGACAAGAATTTAAAATCATTGTAAAGATACTAATTGATCCACAAACTATGGCTACAGTGCAAGAAAATGAGACATTTTGGAGATCAAAGCAAGACGAACACCGCTTATGTGACAACCTTTATTGTTCACTTTTATTTTTGTCAAGTATGACATCGTATAGAAAAACAAATAATGGGATGGAAATTTTTTTTCCCATATGATGTTGGTTTTTGTGAACATGATTAACTCTTTAATTATCCTACAACAAAATTTACTTATGATTCACATAGACATCTTATACATGTGACATGTCCTCATTTATACTTATACATCGCACAAATTACAATAATTAGAAACTTTATATACTGGTTCAATGAATTTTTTTAAGGGAAATGTTAACTTGTGCCCTCAAAGCACAAGTTAATGATTCAAATATAGAAATAATTTATTGAACTGTGTGCATTGCATTTACTCTTTAACTTTTTAATTAATTAAATGCACAAAATTTTAGGAAATATTTCTTCTTTTGGGTTTCTTAACATGTGCCCTAAGAGCATAAGTTAACACTACTTTTTTTTAAATATGCATTATTTATGACACAATGATTTAATCAAAAAGTATATTCATCCTACATACCATACGTGTTACTTGTTAATAAATATGTTCTCACTCCAATGGTGCATTATATTCGAACATAACTTTACCATGGTATAAAATATGTAACTTTTTTCTTTTACTATCACGGTTAAAAAGCAAGGACCATTTTTTAATGGAAAAAAAAAAAGAAAGAAAAATTAGTTAAATAATATTAAATTCTTAGGAATATTAAGTTTATTATATTATCTCCATCCTAAGTTTTTAGAAGGGACAAAAATAACACATTTATATATTTAAGATTCACATAGTAATGAATTTGAATTTGTGAAGGGTTGTTAAAATTTCATAATGCTTAAACTCTTAAATTATTTTATACGACCATGACCATTATACAGTACTAGTGAAAAGGTAGACACGTATCTTTCCACTCTTTTTATTACACTAACGTTTGAAAATTATGAACACTGTTTTTTTGTGAAATTTGTATTAAAACTAAAAATATAAATGTTTGTTTCTTTCAAATTATAACAAACCAAACTAATCATGATTATCTATTTCAATGACATCAACAATATAACAAAACAAAAAATTAAATTCTTATTTTTTCAATGACACCAACAATCTTTAATACTCATCTAGTTTGTTACACTTTTTAAAGGATAAATGAAAAAAAAACTGGATATATATATACATACTTATATCGTGTTTGTTACACTTTTATTTTAATATTTGAATTTACTTTTATCTATTTGTTATATGTGTGCTATTTGTATTGAAAGTCGAGGGTAATTTTGGAAAGAAAAAAACAACCCATAAAAGCCAAAATATGTTATTTTCTTTATGTATAGTATAGATAAAAGATCAAATCATTTATTATTTTTTTGATACAGAAAATATGGTTGAAACTCATAAATTGGTTTATGTTCTGATTTTATATCTTTCCATATTTCATGAAAGGCTTATTTATACCTTTAGTCCCGGGTCAAGAAATGTGGTCCCTTAACTTACTAATCTTTTCAAATAGCCACGATAATTAATAATCACTTAAAATTTGGTCCCTCAACCCACGTAATGGCTGCCACGCCACTAATCTGATGAGTTGGCAGTTTGACTCAGCAAAACTTGGTGTGAACGGCCCTAGACTTCTCATAAAAATGTGAAATGCCCCTTTTACCCCTGATGACGTTCTTTATCATCTTCACACCATCACAAGCAGAACAAAATGGTAAAGAAAAAACTGAAGGCAACATAATTAACTCCTCAAGTTACATCCCTCTAGAGCAGAGTTCTCTACCAAATCTCCAGAGCAAACATCGCAATCTTCTTCTTCTCAAATTCATAACCTTCTTCTCCATAACCTTCGCCAACATCAACGTGAAATATATGGGTTTCTCAAAATCCCGAATTTCTAGGTTTATTAAAATCTCAGCTTTCAATTTCAATTTCTAGATTTCTCCCTCCTGCTTTCATGTTCATGATCAGATCAAACGTTTCAACCGTTGTGTTAAAGGCTTCTTCGCGCTGAGTCGAAGAGAGATTTTACACCTTATGAATCGGATATGTCGGTGCGAACAGTGATGGCTCGTGTTATGGTTTGGTTGGTGTTGATCTCGGCGGTGACGGAGTCGGCGAGGTTGGAGTTGGAAGCGTAGTTGATGAAGAATCGGGCGTCGAGTAACGCAAGGTGAAGTGAGATCTCTTTGTCGATTCCGCAGGAGGAGCCGGTGACGATTACATCTCTATCTTGAAGTGGTGGTGGTGGTGGTGATTAGGGAAGTGAAGTTGCCATGGTGGTGTATGTGTGAATAAATGGAATTATGTGAGATGAATGTGGTGAAATGATTTGCTGGTGGTGGCTTGGTGGCTGTTGTGGTGAAAGGAGGGAGAGAAAAGGTAGAGGGAGGTAGAATATGAGGGCAAAATAGTCCTTTCATCGTGTTCTGGTTTTCTTATGGTCATTTTTTTCCATTCAAGTCAAACAATATTAGTCAACAACCACTTATCCCAATTAACACCAAACACGTCAGCTAATCATTGCCACCTCAGCGAGATTATGACCTCAGAGACCAAATTTTAAGTGATTAGTAACTCCAGTGGCTGTTTGAAAAGATAAGTAAGTTCAGGGATCAAACTTCAAATGACCCCTAATTGAAATGATAATATCTAATTGTTCTTTTATTAAGCTTCATTACAATCCTTGTAAAACAGGTAAAGATTGTCCAAAAGTTACAAGGGTTAATCTTAGATGTCGTAATGGCCATTGTGTAGTGATCTACTAAAATAAATGAGTTCTTGCTCTAGAAAGAGAACTGTAAAATATACCTTAGCAGCGAAACTCACGTACCCTAAGTGCTGAGAAGTGGAAAATTACGGATTCGAACCCGTGCCCTACTTATCAAATGACCCTGCAATCTTTTACCATATGAGCTGAAATTTCGAGACTAATCTTTGTATTTATACTTAGAGCTGTTAATAACCATTTGATATCATACGCCTAAATTTTATAACAGCAGAAGATAGTGCCACAAGCAAGCACACGGTCATACATGTGCCAGATTTATGGTTAGTTAACTATTAGCTTGAGACTAAACACCAGCACTAATATGACAGCAACTTAGGCAACCCCAACTTTACCTACACATAATCATCTTCAAAGCGAGATCAAATCATCAAATCATGACCAAAACTGAACAATCACTGCCAAACAAAATACTCCTCCAATATACTCTGCATATCCATGTAAACCATATACTCCAACATTTGCTTCTAACACCAACAAATTCTTTATTTTTACTCAAGAGTTCTGTGAGGTTTTATAATTCTGAACTCTTAGCATAAAATCATAAATTTTAGACAAAGAAAACATAGGAAAATTCCCTAGTGCATTAATAAAGCTGACATTTATTATTGGCTTTAGGAAAATGCTACAAGAATTACAAAAGCTGACCCTTTTTAGCTTATCCTTTTCACCAGTTGCTTCTCCATATCTCCATGCTGACCAACAATGCGCATAAAATGGCGTGGTTCACTCACTTCACTAATTTGATTCTCATCGGTGAAATGAACTTTCTCAAATTCACTTTCCATGCACTTAGAATACTAACTGTTATAATATTTATATTTCTGAGAAATCTGGGGTTTTCGGACATTCACTTTAGTAATTGATACAGCAGCACAAAAGCTAGAAAGAAGACAGTTTATTACCTTCATTTTATGGTAAATTAGTGTAAACAGCTATTGCATGGAAAGCAATTGTGCCTTTGGCTACATGTCAATTGGTCTCCCATCCATGATTTGTAACAAAATACCGCTTCCATTCAATTTGGATATTGAAGCACATTGTGTAATAAGTTAATGCCACTTGCCTATATATTTTTTTTATGGGGGTAAGTAATAAAAAAGGATTATGACATAAAGTTCCTGAATAAATGAATTAGCCTTGCCTATATGATGATTTTTGAACTGATTCAAAACATTTCCTGAGAAATCTGAATAAATGAATTGACAATCAAATATAATCATTCGAGTATGAAAGTAATTACCACAACCACAAGAGGTAATCCAAGAAGCACACAGAAGGAACTTCCAGTACTTTTCACTTGTCTAGCTCTCCCTGGCAGGTTAACTTAGTTCTGTGTGTATCCCTCTAACGACGGTGCAGCAAAGAAGCATGCTGGTTTGGTGTTTTAAGTAGATTGGTCTCTTTGGGTAGAGGTTACAAACTTATAATCCAGATCCAACAGCAGGGAAAAAAATGCATTAAACACCAGAACAACGAAGCTTGACAAAACTTAGCTACCATTCATATTTATTTATAACCAACACGATTTGTAGTGGGAGCGAGATTAAAACAATCTAATTATTTGTAAACAAAAAATTAAGTCTGTGGGGGTAGTTGCCCCCATTTAGTACATCTAAATCCGTCTCTGATTTGGAGTGTGACTTGAGTGGCCTAATAGTGGGTGACCCAACAAATTTTGGAAAGACACTGATACTATCTTTGAATTTTGGTTGGGATTAACTCAACCCTATAATATCATCTTATAAGGTGAAGGATGTCTCTCATAAATATTATTCTAAACCATATCACATCTAATGTGAGACTCTCGATAGAGCATCCTCATTTTATAACCAAACAATTATATTCAATCAAAGGGATCCTCATTTCACAACCCTTGAATTTTCTTTTTCCACATATTGATTACCATCTTTTGAGAAGGAAAGTCAAATAGAAAACGATGAGGCAAAAGTAATGGAAGAGGAAACAGATATTGAATGCATACCACAGATTACCAATAGTCCTTACAGGAGCAAATCCCATCTTTGAAATGATGAAATCTATATCCATCTCTCATGATAAGTTCCCTTGAGGTAACTAAAGACAGAAGCTTTATTACCAAGTGACAGTCATCGCATACTCGGAGATTCTTCATTACATGTATTGGCATCCAAGATGGTATATTAAGCAACCCAAAAGCAAAAGCAAGCTTTTCACTGTGATATCTTTTACTCCTGTGAACAGAAGATTCTACACTAATATATTTTCCAGTATCTTCTATCATCTTCATCATCTCCTCCAGTTTTAAATAAACTTCCTTTATCTGTGGATGACTGGTTTCATCTACAGTAAAAATATGCACTCTGTTATCAACCTCTATCCAGCTACAACCCCGACTCGTTCGAATTCCTTTCACTTTCATAAGTTTTCTCATATCAGCAACATTGTCTAATTCTCCTGATTCACTATACATATTTGCTAAAAGGACGTAACCTTCGGAACCTTCAACGTCTAATTCCATCAACTTCTTTGCAGCAGTTTCTGCTAGCCTCAAATCATGATGGACTCGGCATGATCCTAGTAGCGCACTCCAAACAGTGGCGTTTGGCTTAAAAGGCATTCCTTCTATCAAATCCTTGGCTTGTTCTAGTAACCCTGCTCGTCCAAGCAGATCTACCATACAAGAAAAGTGCTCGTTTGTCGGAGAAATGCCGAAAACTCGAGTCATCGAATCGAAGTAATGTTTGCCTTCAGCTACAAGCCCCATGTGGCTGCAACCGGATAAAACAGAAACATAGCTAATATGATTGGGTTTACATTTTGTCTTCAACATATCCTCAAAAGTATCAATTACTTTCATACCTAAACCATTTTGAGCAAATGCTGCAAGCATAGCATTCCAGGAAATCAAGTCTTTGTCATCTATTGAGTCGAAAGTATTCTTTGCTTCTTTGATTAGTCCACATCTTGAATACATGGTAACAATACTATTTGCAACAGAAACGTTTAAACTGAGTCCAAACTTTGTAGCATGAGTTACAACTTGCATTCCAAGTTTAACTATAGCCAAATCAGCGCATGCCCGGATTGAAGTTGTGAATGTGATCCAATCTGGTTGGACTCCGTTGCTCCTCATTGAAACATACAGCTTGAGACCTTCTTCAGAGAAGCCATTTTGAACATATGTGCTTAACATGGAGTTCCAAGTTACGATATTCCGTTCAGGCATCATATCAAAATATCCTCGGGCATTTCCGATGTCTCTGCTTCGAGAGAATGCAGTGATCATGGCGGTCCATGATATGGTATTCCTAAGCGGCATTAATCTAAACACGAGATCAGCTTTGTCAGTATCTCCACACTTTGCATACATTGTAATGATTGCATTCCCTACAGGAGCCGAGGAACCCATCCCGCTTTTGATTGTATATCCATGTAGTAGTTCCCCGGTAGAAGCATAATCTGGACCTGAACAAACCCCAAGAATGGTGGGGAGAATAAATTCATCCAACACTATAGAACTTCGTCTCATTTGGTTAAACAATATCAAAGCATCTTCGCCAAGGCCAAAATGCACCACACCAGTGATCAAAGAATTCCATGAAACATGATCACGTTCCCTTAAACTCCTAAACACACACTTAGCCAAATCTAAGCATCCACACTTGGCATACATATCTATAAGACCATTACCCAAAACCAAATCCAAGCTATGTTCCATGCGAAGAATCCGAGCATGCAAATGAGCACCCCATTTGAAATAAAAAATGCTAGCACATGCACTAAGTACACTGGCATAAGTCATAAAATTCGGGCTAAATCCCTGATTACACATCTCCACAAACATGGCAAGACAATGAACCCCAAAACCATGTTGAGAGAAAATCGAGATCAACGTATTCCAAGAAACCTCATCACGTTCAGGCATTCGATTGAATATCTGAAGAGCTTTATAAGGTCCATACATTTGAGAATAACCATAAATCATACTATTCCAACAAAACAAACTCGGTCTCTCGATCTCAAAGAAAACCATCTCAGCCAAATCAACATCTCCACACTTAACATACATACCAACAACCGAATTCTGAATACAAGTTTCCCTCCCAAAACCTAACTTGCTAACCAAACCATGTAACTGAATAGCCAACCGACTATCTCCAAGCGATCCACAAGCTTTCATTACACTCGTAAACGAAAAGGGGTCGTAAATTTTCCCTCCATCATTCGATTCCCGAAGCATTAAACTAAAAATCTCAATACTACGTGAATGAAAACCATTTTGACTATAACCGGATATCATCGTAGTCCACGAAACAGAATCCTTAACTCTGACAGGCATTTCATCAAACAGCTTCTCTGCATCACTCATTCGACCGGAACTAACCAAAGCACGAATCATTGTGTTCCAAGTAAAAATATTACGATGATGGGTCTCTTGAAAAACTTGAAAAGCATCATGTGTTAAGCCGCAGTTGGAGTACATGTGGAGAAGATTGTTGAGCAAGAAAAGGGAAGAGTCTAAACCGGAGAGAATGAGTTGAGCGTGAAGTTTGCGAGCAATGTGTGGGGATTTGTGGGTGAAGCTGCATTGCTTGAATGCGTCGTAGAACTTTTGAGATATTTGCATGTATGACATTTTTTGTTTTTTGGTTGTAAAATGAGTGGAACTTTGGTCATATCATTATGCATGTCTTATTTTCAACCAAAATATAACCGTTGGCATATTCAATATAGTGTTCCAATTTACAAATATTCTAATATTGAATAGTCAATTTTCATCCAAAATTTTTTTGAATAAATCAATATTTGATAAGGGTTCTTTAGTAAAATTACTTTTCTCTATTTTAATTATATATTTGTCTTAATGTTCACTGTGAAATAAAGGGAACAATAGATAAATAATTATATGTGTAGTATAGGTATTTACGCACCCCACTAAAGTATTGTCCTCTATATAAGAAAATTTTCAAAAAATTTGTAGGTCCTATTTATAAGAAAATATCATAACTTTTAAGGTGTAATTATTGTTTAAAAGACTTTTCTACCCCTTATTTAATGTTTGTCTTTTTAATATTAGTGAGTGCATTTAATGTTTCACAATTTTTTATGAGGATATATTTGTAAAAATATTCAAAAAGTTACACTAATTAATGAGTGTATTGGTTTTGATGTTTTTTGGTTTTTCTTCTTATATTAAGGACCGAAGAGAGTAGTTTATAAGAAAAATTTCCTGCATGTTTAGTTCTCTGTTTGGTGGTGGATTTTTCTCGATTGTTACATCTCCACCATCAAACAAGAGAGAGGAAAAAATAAAGGTACAAATTATAAGAGGAGATTGAATTTGATGGTTCAGAATTCATATGTAACAGTGAAAAAAATTGAGATAATTTTAATAGAGAGAATATAATTCTCATTTGAAGTTCTAAACACAATGATGAAAATTTTTACCTAAGCATCAAATACAAAATTAGCATGGATTAGTTATTTTGTATAAACCAAAAATCAGGGGTTAATATGGATTAGTTATTCTCTTCATTGCATTAACTTCATTAAAGGTTCCTTCTTGAAATTTCATGTTTATGATATATGTTTTGATCAAGACATTAAAGAGCTGATTAAGGAGAGAACTGTCACAATTTGCCACAACCTTTGGGAAGGAAACCAATGAGCGGGTTTCGAGCATCGTCTAATAACGACATTACTCTTCATCCATCCCCACTGGAAGATCTTTTGAATCTTCTAAAGACCGATGAAGATGGAATTTTCTTTTCTAAAGAGTATAGTTTTTGTTCTTGTCTTTGTTGTTTTTCTTTTTCTCTTGCTTTGTTTTTAGCCTTATACAGCAACAACAGCAAAAAAGAATGTCTACATGTCTATTTGAAAACATCGAAATCACTGTGAAAACATGGTTTCTAACCGCCTATAAATGAACTTCTAAAAATTATGGTGAAAGAGCTCTAAATTCATGACGACGCTTAACCAAACATACCAGTATAGTACTCACTTCGGTCACATTTATAAGCAAAAAACTACTTTTTAGATTCATTGAATATTTAATGTATTTGGTCTAAAAAGTAGTTTTTGCTTATAAATGTGACCGGAGGGAGTAATATTTTTGAATTAATTGTTTTAGTTGTCCTTTGAAAATGGTAAGTATTTTCAATGTAATAATGTTATAAATTATTTTGAATCATAGTGCAAAATCTTATATGAAATTATTTTGAACACTTGATTTTCATCTTAAGAGATATGTATACCGGTATAATTCGCATGCAATTATCTACTATTGTGAGGAAGCAATGTGATCCATTATGAGCGGTACTAGTATGATACTTTCCTCAAAGGTCACAAACAATGAATCAATTCAAAGGTTCATTTAGCTTTATTTAAATTATATTCTTTGATAAGAAGTTTGGTTGAGTATCAATATCCTCTAGGCAACACTGATTCAAAATTTAAGTTTATTTTTAAATAAATTAATACAAAAATATGACATGTCATTGAATAATTGGATGATTGATATATATACAATCAAAGGTATCACTATGTTCATCTTAATTTATATACTTAAAGTAAAAGGAAATTTACATTGCTTAATTTCAACTCAATTATGATAAGAGGCTAAGAGTATTTTGCAGTTTTATATCATTGTTGAGTATTATAGTTCCCATTTTATCCACCACCATTTTGTTTTTTGCAAGCATAGAGATGGTGTAGAGAATTTTTAAAGGTTTGTAGATGCTCAAACAAATGTTTCACTGGGAGTCATATAATGTGAGACTCCACTGCCTTGTTTACCATCCATGTAATCAAAATGTGGTTGACTTGTGACCCAAACAATGGTTGTCCTCCTAAACTTCCTTCGGATTAAGTGAGTTTTCTTTACTTGGAATTCAACTTGATGGAATGTGTAAAATGAACAATCTCTCATTTCTCATAGATGAATTAACAAGTACATGGAGTATTTATAAGAGTACAAAGCTCTTAATTACATGCTAATCACAATTATAAACTGAGCTAAACATAGTAACTTGTGCATCAAGTAATCTAACTAGTTAACTCTTCTTTCTTTTCTTCATTCTCTAATAGTCCCCCACAAGCATGGGCATGGTAGATATCAAGCATTTCCAGCTTGGATAGGAGTAGATCAAAAGGTTGAGGAAGAAGAGGCTTAGTAAAGAAATCTGCCAGTTGATCTTTAGATGAAATTGGAAGTAGCTTCATGATCCCTGCTTGCAATTTTTCCCTAACTGGTTGGAGGGAAAGACTTGCCAGCTGAACCTTCTGAAGAAGATTTTAGAATTGGTTTGCGAAGTGGATCTATCCTTTGCAATGCTCTCAACAAAATTCAACCTGGAGCAGTGCTCAAGGTAAATTGTTTCTCATTTCACAAAATGATTCTACATATATATGATCTATGACAATAATTGAATTTGTATATATCTTTAGGTGGTTGGAGGCCCTTGTGATTCTGTTATTATTCCTGATGGAGCAGCATTATATGCTTATCAATACTTTGAAAATGTAAGGAACTTTCTTGTAGCTGTTGAAGAAATGGGACTTCCTACCTTTGAAGCTTCTGATTTGGAACAGGTTCTTATTATAACCAAACTTGAAACATTTTGCTTATTTGTACTTTTATTTCATGGGATAGACTCAGTTGACTAAAATCAATATACACTGTCCGTGTTAATTTTTACACAATTATAATAGTCAGATCATAAAAAACGTTTGACTTTAATCGTTATGACTTCTAAAGTCACGTGTATGATTGCTTGTGATTTTGTTGACAATATTAGATTTTGTTGACGAATCCACTCGACTGCCTGTGATACAGTGGATTTAGTGAATAGTTATGAGTGGATCGTGACGTGTATAAATGTCCAACACAGTCTGTGGGTGTTCCTTGATCGAGGTTGATGTGTTCCGAAATTTTGATCTCATGCAACAGTTTGTTGATGCGTTATATACTTCGGGTTCATATGTGAGTTGTTGAGGGGTTTAGTTGAGGCACTGGTGCTGCAGTTACAACTTACAAAAATAATTGTAGTGGAGATGAATATGTTGCTGCATTGAGTGATACTTGACATATAAGAAAATAAAAAATGGAAGTATTTGGAAGAAGGTTGGAGTAGCACCTACTGGGAAGATCACAAAAACTCGGTAAAGAGTATGTAGTTAAATACATGTCAATCATTCATCCCTCCTTCATCAAACTCAACAAAAATCTATTATGCCCTCTGTGTATTTTAAACCTATCAAATATTTTTTGTTGAACGTTATTTGAATTTAACTCTAGGTGATGCTATCCCTGCATCACCAAATCTATCTATACAACATGATGATTTAAAAGCAAATTTACGTTCAAGAGCCATATTTGATAGTCATGGTTTTGAGTTATTGTGGCGTTTTTGGAAAGAATTTTTTTAATTTGACTTTTACATCACTTGTTATAATTTTATGTTTTTTAAATCATTTATTTTGAAAATAAAATATAACTCTAGTTTGACTTTAAAATAAAATATAACTTTTATCATTTACTATTTTTTTTGTAAAAAAAAATCATTTACATTTTTTTTTGACTAAGTATTTTTTTTTTGAAGGATTGACTAAGTATTATTAATGCTCTCTTTATCTCGTCGTGATGGTCATATTTTTAAATAATTGTTCCAAAATGAGTCTCACTTTGAATTTGTCTCAAGTTATTATTTTTATTTTGGTTTATGATAATGAAAATACATCAATTGTTGATAAAGATAAAATAGAAAAATTATTATTACCTTTCATTTTCCTAAAAAAAATGTTACCTTTCATTTTCCTAAAAAAAATGAAAGGTGAAAGAAAGGTAATGCATATATTTTATTTTTTTCAAAATTCGTAAGGGCTGATCATGGTTTTTGACTCGTATATTTTGCTGTGTAGCCTGGAATGGAGTGGTTGTTGAAGTTTTGGATTCTTCACTCAAATCCCTTCGGTTTGGATACAAATTTCGTATGATTCGGATTTGAAACAAATTTGAAAAACGCAATTGAAGTTGGTAAATTCTGCTGGAATTTGGTTACGGGTTTTGGGACAGGGCTCCACTAAAACAGCTTAAAAAAAACAAAAAAATATTCATTACCTTTCTTTCATTTCTCTTTTTTTTTTTGGTCAAATTTCTTATATAATTTTTTATACGGGTTAACTGTTAAAATACGAAAGTTATTGTGCGACAAATGAAGTTCATTAATATACATATGTTTATAAACATTGTTACTCTCTTCAAAACGAGTTATAAGAAAAATTTTACTTTAAAATTTCAATAGATCAATTTATTAGTCTTGAAGGATCAATATCTTAGATAATAGACTTCATTTTTGTTTTTGAATTGTATAGATTATAAATATGATCAAAAATCATTCTTGATATTTTCTCAAAAAGGGATCATTCTTAATAGGTGTAATTTGATAAACTTATGTTTATATTTTATTCCAAAGGAAGTATGAAATGTCCATTTCAATATTATTTTTTTAAACTTTACTTTAACATCGCTTCTCTTTTCTTAACTTTTTTAAGTAATTTCGATTAAAAATTAAATATAACTTACTAAGGCAATATACTTTTTTTTATCCAATGTAATTATAATAAATATATTTATGCATATTTTTTTACAAAAATTCTTACTCCTACATGAATTATAGATAAATTTGATTTCAGAGTTTTGCTATAAAATATAAATAAATTTTAATCACTCGTATTTAAGGTTTATATTTTTAAAATGCCACTCATTTGATTTTTAGGGAAAAAGATTTAATTTTTTACTAAACTTTCATAGATTAAATGTGAACAACTATTTTTTATTCGACTAATTTAGTCAAATTTTACGTGTTTGCTTCGCAGGCACCGAGAAGGAAATAGTATTGACAAAAGAGTCCTAATGGAGAGTATTCACAAGTCCGACTCTAAGAAGGCAATAGAGAATACATTATCTGATTAGCTTGAGCAAGGCAAGAAGGGAAAGGAAGTTTGCTCGAAGAGAATAACGCTTTGCTCAAGGTCCAAGGGAGAAGGTATTGGGAGTTGCCATGTGCAGGGCGCATGGATTGCTATCTCATGCGCAGGGGCGCATGAGACAACCCCTCATGTGCGAATTTTGCAGTTTTCGACTCTTTTTCAAACGTTCTTCCATCTTGCAATGCCTTGGAACTTGAAATAAATTCTTCACTTTGTATTGTATTCAAATGTCTTCTAAGAACCATTGATATTCAATCTTCAAATCTTCGATCCCTCACTTGATGTATTATTTTATCGATTTACATGATTTCACAATAAAAAGACTCAAAACACCTATGAAGTTGCATGATTTATGATAAAACTGAATTATTACGACTCGAATGAAAACAATACAAAAAGTTCCTCAAACCCGTGACAACTCCTCTAATTGACTTCTAATTTGCCTTCAAATGCAAAGAAAAAACTAAAAACATAACTAAAAATATCATATGTTATTACATCATCACAACCCCAAACTTAAAATGTTGCTTGTTTTTAAGCAATAAAATAACAAGTTAGAATTTACTTGAACTTGATGATGGAACATACCTTTTTGGAGATGGTGCTCAGACTATTAATCTACCCACTTCTAGGCTTGACTAACTTACCACTTTCAAGCAAGCGGGATAGACTTAGAGAAGATACTCTTACTTTCAACCACTTACAATTCCAAGATACATGTATGTACCTCCTAAAGCCAGTGGGACTGGTCAAGGTATTTGCCACACTACAATCGTCGTGTGATTGTACCTTGCTACGAGATTGAAGTAATTCTAAACGGTCATTTAAGGCACATATTTCCTCACACACATATGGAGGTCTTTTCAAGCTTATAATGTGGCTTAGGTTAAAGATTTCCTATTTGAAAAACTTTCTTACGACATGTAGCTTTGATTCAAAATATGTCACATCCAACGTTTATAAGGTATTAGCTTTTATTCAATAAGAAAATGGGTACTAATGAACTTCTTATTCTCTCTTTTTTAAGAGACCAAAGTTTTATTGGATCTTTTTTTTTTTTTTTAGACCATCATCCTCATGTTTTTTCTACATTTTTTTCTTTTCATAACCAAGCTCTACTAGCACCCACCCCAAACTTAAGATGTTGTTGATTTCAAAGATCAATCCCAAACTTAGTTTCAGATCATGACAAGTATTTCATTAATCAATCTAACTCTAAAAGAAATCAAACATATAAATCATTATAGGGTTCAAAACTTGTGATATAATTCTAGTCACATAAGTAACAAAGAAAGAAAAATTACATGAAGACGCAAAGTGGTTTCACAAAGAATATATCAATAATAATAAAATGTGGTTTGAAAGGTTCGAGGTACCAGACTCAAATGAACAATGCCATTTATTTTTTGTTTTGGTCTTGTAATCTTAATTTGCATATCAATACTTATTTTGCTTGTGAATGAATATTTTTCTTATGCATTTCCTAATAAATTCAGCATCTTTTCTGCTCTCATTTTATTTTATTTTTATGACAAAAGGGGACTAGGAATTGAAAAGGTATTTAATTTTGAGTCTCAACGGAAAAAAAATTAAATCGCTTATATATTAAGTCAATTGTACTCTGAATATTTGAATCTGACTCTAAAGAGTTTCTATACTCTGATATGCGTTTAATATTGAATTAATTAATCTAAATAAGATTTAAGGGGAACTTACAAACCTCGCTCTTTGAATTATCAGATTCAGAAAGAGCTTACAAGCTTCAGAATCATTTTAGGTCGGGTTCTCTTTATTACCAATTTCGGTGTTATAGCTAGTTTAACTTTTTAAAAAAAAAAATTTGTGTTGCTAGATAAATTAAACTATAAAATCATTAAAATCTCAACCATTTGTTTTTCAACCCACTTGAATTTATAATTTGGCATTTGATCTTTTGAAACATACCCATCCGTTGTAATTCATTTATATATATATAAAAAAAAAAAAAAGAGTTGGTTTAGAAATTTAAAAAGTTAAAGAGTAGTTGTACGCTTGTAGCACTGTAGCAGTAAATATTAGTGTGGGAAATTGGTCATCTAAACCAAAATTAATGAGTCATCTAAACAAAATTCAAACTGCATTAAAGCTTTATTGTTGAAGAGTGAGATTTTCAAGAGTATTAGTTGTTTCTTTTGTATCCCATTGGTTCTTTAGTTGAACGCGTGATGATAAATGTCAGTGTCTATAATAAATCTTCTTCCATTCCACATGCAAATCAAAGTCTTCCTCAATAAACCCACCATCACATCACTTCTCTTCTCAATTCTCATCCACCCTTTCCTCTCCTTCTGTCCATTTCTTATTCACTATTGTTACCTTACATGCATGCACCACTTCTCCTTCATTAGACACATTTGTTCATCAACATTTTCTAAGAGCAACAACCTCACTAGCAAGATATATATAGCAAGGTGAAGTTAATTAAATTAAGTTTGAACCATACATATACCATAATTTTTAGATTTTATTTTTGGTTTTGATAGTCTTTTGTGTTTACAATGCTGAAAACTCACACCACAAAAAACTTATAAATTCATTTTATTTTATTTTTGTATAAAGGAGATATATATGTTTTTCATTTGCATGCATCTTATGTGAATATCATATTTAGATAATAGTTTATAAATCATGTTTTGTTCTTAAGAGAAGTCCACAACCGAAGTACAATTAATATGAGTGGTAATACCATTTTTTTTTAAATTATCATTTCATTGCATTGCAACCAAGATTGAAACTACATCAACCACATTTTATTGTGATCCTCCACAAACATTCATAGTTTGAGATGTTCTTTCAATATTTAAGCCTAATATTTATTTGCAGCTTTGATTTAAAATTAATTTTGTTAGTGAGACATCATAATTTTGGTGAAGCATATAATTTCTGTAAATTACATTGACCTGTTTTGATTTGGTCATACTAAACTTCAATTCAAACATGCACTAAACATGTTTTTTTAAGAAAAAGCATCACAAGAAATTATGTTTTTCCAAATTATATATTGATAAAATGTTCTTAATCTATTTTTGTGGGAATTTAATTTCAGGTAACTTGAATCAATGGCTGGAATAAGGGAACAAGACCAGTACATGCCAATAGCAAACGTGATTCGTATAATGCGACGGATTCTTCCGTCGCATGCAAAAATCTCCGACGATGCAAAAGAAACCATTCAAGAATGTGTATCCGAATACATAAGCTTCATAACATCCGAAGCAAACGATCGTTGCCAAAGAGAACAAAGGAAAACAGTTACAGCAGAAGATATACTATGGGCAATGGGGAAACTTGGTTTTGATGATTATGTTCATCCTTTAACATTTTACCTTCAACGTTACCGTGAAAGTGAAGGTGAACCTGCTTCTGTTCGACGCACTTCTTCTCTTGCTTTGCCTCCTTCTTTTCCATTAATGCAACAGCATTCTTCATCATTGTCATCAATGCCACTTCCTCTAGTTAATAATAATCATAATAGCAATGGTTATGGTCATAGTTATGGTTTTGATTTTGATCAAGGGTTTTATAGAGATGGTGGTGATGATGCTGCTCCTTCTTCTGCTAGTTTTGTACCAAACTTTGATTATAGTTTTCTTCATCTCAAACGTGATAATCATAATAATAATAATAATATGTGATTGATGTATGAGTGCTAGTTGCATGCATATATGGTAAGATATGACTATGAGTCTTATTACTATAAATGATTACTTGTTCAAGTTATATTCAAATTCATGCTGGGGGAATATATAGCTCGTTTTATTAGCTTTTATTTTATTTTTTTATGTTTTTTTTGCTTAAAAAAAAAATTAGCTTTCATTTTTATTTCGTATTTTAATTTGAAAATTTTTAGTTGTATTTCTATATTTTGATTATATTATGTTTTTTTACATTGGCATAATAATATAATGGAAAATGTTAAAAAAAAAACTCTTGGACACCAACTAAGGAAATGAAATAAATACTTGTGTAGTCAGACTCTTAAAAATATTAAAAGTGCACTTTTCCCTTAATAAAATGTAAAAAGTGTTGTTTCTAAAACAAAATTTATTATTTTATAGTAGTTCCTTAACTAGTGACTCACATGCACTTGTTGGCATTTGATGGAGGTATGATCATGGTAAAGATAAAAAAAATCATCCTATAATTTTGGATTTGGCGAAACTCTAAAATTATAAAGGGAAATGCTAACCTCTTAAAAAGTTTATTTGGGCAAACTTTGCAAAAACTAAGGATGTGATTTGGCAAGTTTGACTCGCCGATATAAAAACTTCTTCTTGTTCATCTCTAACCCAAAAATAAGGGATTATTAAAACCTCATCTCCTTGCATAATTCATCTTCCTCCTCCACTCTTCTTCATTTATTCACTTCATCATGTTCAGCGCTAAAGAATCTCGCTCGAATAGCAAAAGCAATGAAAGTAATGTGAAAAATATAATTGTGAATTATGGGTTTGTCGGGTCTTCTATTAGCATAAGAATTCAAAATTGTGACTTGATGAGCTTCCAATATTGTTACATATGAAATAGTAACAAAAGATATTAAATTAAAGTTATATGTAGTATTAAAATAATTGTAAAGAAAAAAATAATAATTTAATATAATATATCATACTTAGAGAAAAAAAGGAAATATATATTAAAATACATGTATGCGGTTTGGTTTGTTTTGATTTGATTTTTAAAAAATCAATCCAGTACGAGCTATTTTCATAAAATGACATCTAGTCCTATTCGGTTTTGTGCGGTTTTCAGTTTTTTTTTATTAGTTTGCAATTTTAATTTGGATTAGAATACCCTTAATTATTTAGTTATGAATATTATTAATAAGCTCACGAGTAAAAAAATTCTTACGATGGTTAGAGTGACCATAAACCCCAGAAGCATACCAATTACAATTATTAAGGCAATCCAAAACATAAAAATCAATGATGTTATCATTATGATGCAAAATATCAAAACTACCTTTAGCGCTGTTGCTATTGTTCATTAAGCAATTTACAACAAAAAAAAAATTACAATAGGACCACAAAGAAATTTAGAACTAAATTTAGGATCACAGTCACTTCACTTAGCTTGGTTTCCATCAGAAAAAAATGCTTCTCACCCTAGTCCATGAAGGGCTCCGCCACTGGCTTGTTCTTTGAAACCATGTTGGTTAGGGTTTTTGTCGTTCTGTCAAATTATACCACAATTGATGCATAATATGGGCATGTTTTCATACCTGAAATCTAGACACTTGATCCAATCATGCTCATTCCTAATATACATTCCAGCTAGGATAGGAAAATTAATATCAAATTGGACTATAATCTTGACATGAGGATGAGGCATGGTGATAGAGAAAGATCATAGAAAGAATCTCAAGGCTAGAAGAAAGAGACAAAGTAGCAAGGAAATGGAGACAACACAGTGGAGCAAAATGCAAAGAGATAGAAGAGAAAAGCTAAGATAACACAGGACACATGAAAAAATCAGCAGGCTAGAAAACATAAAGAGAAACGGGAAAAGTCGACACTAATGGAAGATAAAAAAAAATAGCATCAATTAATGAATAACAACGTGCAACTACCATAGAGGTAGGATAACAAATAATAGGAGACATGGTGTTAGACTATTGGAAAAATCTTGGCCGAATCTTGGAGCATTTCAGATTGGAGGAATCTCAGTTTTGTTTGCTTATGAACTTGCTAGTAACATATGATTGATTATAGTTATATATACATATATTTATTTTGGTATGATTAGTGGTTTGTAGAAATAATTTGATATTTTAGATACCCTAAAATCATTAATTCTAACTTTTAACCCTAATCTACATATATCAAAATCATTAATTTGACTCTTATATTGATAAATTATTGTGAATGAGAGATAGTATTGGATTTCTTAATATATTGTTACCAGCTTAATTTCTATCTTAAAACGAGTTAGTCTATAATTTTATATTGACAAAATTACTATTTTAAAGTATTAAAGCTTCTTGGTACTTGACTACTCAATAATATCATTATTTAATTAATTAAGGCTTACTTAAGTTATAAGTAAACAATCAAATTGGTACTTGTCTTTGTATCAAATTTTCAATTTGGTCCCTAACTCTATTAATAACTCAAAATGGTCACTGTCTTTGTCAGATGTTTCTCAGATTGGACCTGACTCTATTAATTATTTTGTATTTTAACTGTTAATGATTCAATGTCTTTTGGATATTATTTAGTGGTTAATGGCATACTGCTTTTTGGATTTTATTCGATACATTAACGACTTAAAATACAAAACAACTAATAGAGTCATGGAGCAATCTGAGAAACGTTTAACAAAGACAAGGACCATTTTGAGTTATTAATAGAATCGGGGACCAATTTAAAAATTTGCTACAAATACAGGGACCAATTTGATGGTTTACTCGTTAAGTTATTGTTTTATTGATTTACATACTTTGAGGCCCTCTCTTTATGATTAACATCAATTTCTTATGCTTGGAATAACATGTTCGTGTGTTGAATCAAAGCTAGGGAGTTAGTATTCTATAATTGTTGTTCAGAAGTATTCGATAAAGTATCCAGGTAATACCAAAGTTGTAGGTTACTCGACCACACTTTAAACTTAGGTCTAAAATTTATTCTCTCCCAAAACAACTACACACAAAGTTCTCAAGCTAAAATTAGAAAGTTGTATGTTAAAACCATTAAGAAAAAACAATAATTCTCAAATTATTTTTCAAAACAACTTTAAACATTAAGAAATATTATTTTGTTTACGGAAAGTCTTTCATTACTCTCTAACATGACAACAAACTTTTGGGCTTTTAAAGACTTGTATTAAATCAATCAACTTCAAGGAAATCACTACATCAAATAAAGTACAAGATTCGTCTACTAAACTGATGAAAACAAGCAACATATTGTCTGAATAAACATTCCTCCAATGAATGAATTCCTCTTATATAAGTTGTTGATATTTAAATTTATTTTCTTATGATTTAATGAAACTAGTTTTACATGATAGCAGAAAAAGTAAAACAATATTCGTGAAGTTTGATAGATTTAAGAATATTCTTGAAACATGTTTCATTTGATTCAATTGAACATAGTAAATTATCTCTAATTAAATTTATATGCTTTATTTTATGATCTACAAATTATGATGAATGTTTGTGTTTATTTCCCTTCATTTTGAAACAATTGAATGTGATATGTGCGTTTAATTATTTTATTTTATTTAAACCATGTCTGTTTACTATGATAGATTAAATGATTTCTTAAATATTGTATTTAAATGAATATGAGTTGATCAATTATTTGCAATATGTTGTTGTGATATTTTATTACTTTTTCTAATTGCTATTTGATGCCTAATTTTACTTATCTCAAGAAAGTATACACTTTATGATATTTGTGTGTTTAAAGTATTTGTCTGTGTCATCTTTCTATTAGAGAGTTAACCTTGATATTATTTTAGTTTTAGTGATCATGGCAAACATTTTCTAGTTTCTAGTATATTGTAATAAGTTTAAAGTAAATAGTCTTGAGATACACAAAGTGATAATCAATATATGTAAGTTGATATTTTAAAAAAGGATACTTATAGTTTTGGCTTGGAAGACTTTAGAGTATTGTTGATAACACGCAAAATACATTGTCTAAGTAGCTTAATTTTCATTTGTTTTAGGGTCATTTGTCGTGTTTTGTATGGTATCTGGTGGTATTTTAATGTGTTCCAAGAACCTAGGGTGTAAAAAGAAAAAATGAAGGAAAATGAAAAGAAGTTATGATGGGCTAACCAACCCAACAACCTTTAGCAATTTTTTTGCACAATAAAAGACTTTTCTATTCAGGAGTTAGATTATAAAAATCCATAGAGACTTGTATTCACCTTAGACTACCATATTTTTATTTAGCGTTCTACATAATATTTTCCTTTCGATTCAATTAAAAATTATAGTTTCTTATTATCCCCTTAATTTCAATTTAATGGCTTTTCCCAATTATTTATAAGTGTTTTGTTAATGCACATATTTACTTGAATTCAAACTGTGATTTCATATTGTTGTGTGGCCATTTAATTGAATTACTATTGCTAAGAATTCGCCATTGTGTCGTGCCGATCTTTTCGAATTGCAGAGCATATAGATTGTTGCAGTTTCCCTTTATTCTTTTTCCAATTTAGTTGTTTTATCATAAATTATATATGTCGTGTTATTGTGTCTGTTCACTATTCCAATCGTGAGTTATCATTGTTGTTGCATGATTGTTCCATTGTTGTGCAAATATATTGATACAGTGTTCTTATCTTAATTAAAATTGTGATCTAATTCAACTTTGGTCCCTTTGTTATTTACTTGTTTTCTTTTTAATTTAGTGCATAGTTTAATCACACTTGAACAGTTTTAATTGAGTCCAAAACGAGAGGACCATCGTATCGACATAACTCATATAAATTGAACGCTTGTTTGATTATAACGAGAATGAATTTATTGTTCTGAAAATACTGTTTTTAATTTAAAGTTTTGTTACGAAAGTAGGAACATAGAAATATCAAAAACGATATTCGACTTAGAAAATTAAAGCTATTAATTAAATAAAGTAGCGAAAGCACTTTATTCTAAATAATTAAGAACTTATTGAATTTTAAAAAGGAATTTTAGAGGCGTAATTAAACACTACGAAAGTAAGGAATTACGCGTTAGAATTTGATAACGTTTTGCAAAAGCAAAATGATATCTCTAATTTAATATTTTTCTACAAGTAATTTTTGATCTTGTTATAAATAAATAGTGCAATTTACATGAGTGATCTAGGTTGATGGAAACCATCATTTTGGCCTCTAGTTGCCATTATCGAATTAAAATATTTTATTTTATTTTACACGTGAATCAAACATTGTTTTGAACTAGCCTCATATAAACAAAGAAACGACATATAGCGGTACTTGTAATTTGTCTCTATGAATTCGATAACATTTTTACAATCAAACTGATATAATCGTACACTTGCAGCGTATCTATTGTGTATACAAAATTTAATGTAAAAGATTTAATGTTAGTAAGAGTTTGAAATAGCTTATGGTCTGATCGAGTTAAACAAATATCAAACATGTGGAGTTAATTGTAGAGCCTATATGAAGTCTATATTTTAATAGAGGTTAATGTTTGATATTTGTTTAATAGATGTATTGTATAGATTTAAGCACATGAAAAATATGAAATTGTCTATATTGAGTCTGTTGAAAGTACATGTCACGACCCAAGAACAAAAATCGTGACCGGCGTACAGACTTATATATTTTCGTCCGGCAAGCCTAACGACCAAACTCAACAAGTGACGAATGAATAATTTACACATAACCATTTTCATCGAAATAATATTTACAGAAATTTGGACAGAGTATCCCCAGTATGTTTAACGTTTCCAATGATAAGAATCATGTCCATAAACCTGTTCCATCAACCAGAAACTCAAAAAGACATTTTTACATATTTGTACAACTCAAAATGAGACGTTCCTAGACTCCATATAGCTGCAGATACATTGACTGAATATTTACATAAGCAAAAGAGCCATCCATCAAGGAGGCCTACCAAAAAGTGAAAATGATGAATTTCGGATCTACTTGCAGCTTCCTACTCAGCTGCTCGGGAATCTGAAAAAAATAGAAAAAAGAAAGAGTAAGCCACAAGGACATAGTGAGGAGACAACAACCACCACCGACTAGAAGGGAAACACACATGGGTACGAGTAATTAAATTTCTCAAATCTAACGTTCATTTACAAACTAATAACCGCATAAAATTCTATTAATCCAAAATCAAATAAGAATATTTCTGAGTCCAATATCGCCGACATAACAAATATGTTGCTCTTAGCTTATTTAACCAAACTGTAATAAAATGAAGTTAATCCTGAGAGTTTATCCTTCTAGTATAACCCTACTATAAGTCATCACATATCTAACATTTAGAAGCACATGAATGTTTCAGCTTGTAATTACTTTGTATCATTGCACGTGAAAATCTCAATATTGTAAAGAGGTGAAAATAAGATTATAAGCCTTTAG
>Ga0228711_1003463_pt1 | contig 24483 bp, 13 predicted proteins | sample MedpolnodulmetaG_2_FD_177996 | JGI IMG/M metagenome (GOLD analysis project Ga0228711, IMG submission 177996) | Root nodule microbial communities from Medicago polymorpha collected in Santa Monica, California, United States - brown nodules | ecosystem: Host-associated > Plants > Roots > Nodule... | reverse complement strand
TTTGAATGTTTAGGTATGAAGAAGATGAATATTCTGCAATTTCTTTAAGAAATGGATGAAGAAGATGAATGTCACGTGCTCCTCCAATTAATCCTTTATTTATTTATTTTTTATTTAAAATATACACACGTGGCTTTTTCTTTTTTTTTTAATTCAAAAAATACACAGTTGGCATGCCACATATGGTTGACCAAGTCAAAATTGACGTTTTGCAAAAGGAGGTAGACATGGGGGTCACTTTTGCCATTTTTTTTAATAGGGGGCCAAAATTACAACTTTTGCAAACTTAAGGGGCAAAAAGTGCATTTTAGCCAAAAAAACAATAGAACTAGGTTGACATCTAAGCCAATATATAAGTTAAGAAGGGCTTGAAGAACCCATCAACCATGATGATCGTATGCACACATGAGATTTATAGGAAGAGTTAAGATCTTAGCCAATAAACCAATGAGGGGATCTCTAAAAAATCCAGTGAAGGGAGCATTACAACGAGTCTAATTAAAGAGAGCATCATCTCATGTTGCTAAAAACATATTGGGGCAAACTGCAATTTGAAAAAATCGCGCTGGCCCCGACTTCAAGAGATAAAACAATGAACCAAGGTTTTAGAGACACTCTCGTAAACGGGACAATAAGGATCAAGTTGAGTACCTCTTTTGTTTAGACTGCCAAGGTGGGGACAAAATCATGAGAAACTTGCCATAGAAAAATTTGACGTTAGTAGGAGTATGCATATTACAAATCCAATTCGAAGAAATTTGACGGTTCTTGTCTTCATCATCTTCACGGTTTACCCACATGTACGCATATTTGGTAGTGTAAATACATGTAGTACAAGCTTGCCATATCAACCCTAATTATCATCCACACTATCAACTATAAAAATATGGATTATTGAAGTGGAAGAAATAGTCACAAGAAAGAGGGGGTTTGAATTGTGACCCTTTTTAAATTTAATCCTGAAACTTAACAACTTTATGTACTCAAGAAAATTCCTGGTAAATGTTAGATAAAAGAAGATTATAAAATATTTAGATATTAACATAGTTGTTTTTATCAAGGACTAGAATGTTCTGGATAACAATTATATAATTAATAAAGAGAGTGAAATAATAAAACAATATTAATAATTACCAAGGACCAGAGAACTCTGGAATAATATAAATATTAAGAAGTTATATTAGGACCAGAATGTTCTGGATAACAGTTATAAGATTAATTATTTAAACTGAATGATAAAATAATATTATGGTTAATTAAGGACCAGAGAACTTTGGATTAATTTGGTTGTGATTAATTAGGACCATAATATTCTGGAGATTAATAAATATTAATATGAGTGTGATAGTGTGTGTATAATAAAATAAAGATTAAATTAGGACCAGAGAACTCTACATTAATATGGTTGTGATAAATTAGGACCAGAACATTCTCGAGATAAATAAATATTAATGCTTGTGATAGTGTGTGCATATCGTGTAAAAATAAAAGATAGAGAGAGAGAAGAATAACACAGGAGAGTTATCCTGGTTCACCAAACCCGGCTACTTCCAGTCCCCACACTTCGTGTGAGATTATCCACTATAGTATATAGTTGGTAGAAACTTCTAACCAACACTATAAGGTCTTGATCACACCAGATCAGTCTGTAACCCCTGTATTATCAACCTCAGCAGGCTTCTACAATTCTTGATCACACAAGAAAGGTTGGAACTTTTCTATCTCAAACTATTAAGCCCAATAGACTTGAGATCTAGTTTACACTTTGTAGGATGATTGTTAGGATCTAATGTCTCAAACAAAAATAAGAAAGATGTTGTTTGGATCTAGTGTCTCAAACAAGATATGTAGGATGTTGTTTGGATCTTTATGTCTCAAACAAAATATCCTTTTACAAAGACAAACTCAAAAAGATGTTCTCAAATAAATGAGTTAAAGATGATAAATATAGTGAAAGATTATGGAGTTTGCTTTGTGATTGTCGAAAAAAGATGATGAAGAGATTGATTTCTTTAGCTTTGAGACAAAGAGATATCAAAGCTTTTGTAAATCAAAACTCCTGGTCTTAGACTTCAATGTTCTTCCCTTATTTATAGAGGTGGGATACTTGCTGCCCACTCTTAAAAAATAGCTGGCCTTGCTTTAATTCAAAACTCATTTGGACTCCAAAACATTTGCTTGAGAGAAACCATGAAAATTTGCACTACCAGATTGATCTTGCTTTGTCCAGATTGATTTTGAAAATCCAGCTAGCACAAGGAGGAAGCTTCACACGTTAATGCATGATGTTATGCTTATGTCACTTTAATGATGTCATGCTTTAACTCCCATGTGCTTTAATCCTTTGATGAGATTTTTATCTTTTCATGGACTTTGCTTCAAATGGATCAAAAAATCATTAAGGCCTAAGACAAATTCTTATATTGAATTTATGCCATGATTTCCCTTTTTATGACTTGTCTTTTGCTTGAATGCCCTTTCTTTGTGTTGTGCCAAGAACATTCTTGAGATCATTTTCATGAAACATTTCTCACAAAACACATTAGTAGATAACAAGATAATAAATGTAAATATGTGTTATCTTTAAAAATATCAAGTGAAGATGTTCTCTTCACTTTGTATGACCAGAATGTTCTTTGTAAGAACATGAGAAACCTTTCTCAAAGTAAAAATTCCTTTGATTGATTTCTATTCTTCCAAATCATATCTTAAAAAAAATGATGGAAGATTCTTCGATCATCCTAAATCTTTTATGATAGAATCTTCAAGCATATGATCATGAATTTTCTTCTTTGTTATTTTTCCAATCAATATCATTAATGAATGACTTGATAAATAATTCATTCATGAATTGATTTCTTTTCAAAGTTGATTATATAGTGTGGGTTCAAACTACAATAAATTTATTTGATTAATAAAGTTTCTAACAAAACTGGTCGAATGAAGTTTTTTTTAAAAATAGTATGATGGTTAAAAATTCATTTTTTTTTTTAGTTAATAATTGGAGAGACAAGAATTTTTTTTTTAAATGGGATATTCAATTTTGTGGAAAATAAAAAGACAAAAAATACATTCAACCTAAAATTGACACATGTTAAAATTCACAAAATAATAATAATTATTAGTTGGTCAAATATATATCATATTTTTAAGAATTCTTCTCTTTCTTGTATAAATCATTTGTGGAAATAGGGCTGGCTTGCTAATAAATAAATAAATTACAAATGGTACCAAAAGAAATTACAAATTGGGTGCCCACGTTCTAATAACTCAACGTGACTATAATTGATGAGGAATAAGTCAACGTATACTTTAGATATACACCATAATAATTTAACATTCTAACCACACGACTATGGTGTAGATTTAGTTTTTTTTTTTTTTTTTTTGTAGGAGATTGGGTATTACGTTTTTTTAAGGAAGGATTGAGAATTGCGTTATTTTCAATACAATTTACAATATGATATTTTGTTATAACATTCTTTTTATGATTTAATAAGTACTTTAGTTCAAGTGTCATGCGTTATCGTAGTAGTTCCTATATGAAGGAAAAATATTCAAAACATCCATTTGAAATTAGAAATTCATTTTTGAGAACAACCATTTTGGTTTTTGGATGTGCACCTCGTTGTCATAATAATCATTGACTTATGAAAAAAAATACAAAAGGGTCTTTGACTACAAAATCTGGTAGCCACTTTAGTCTTCGACGTTAAATTTGATCATTAAAAATTGAGCTCACGGTTTCTTTGTTGACAAGGATGTATGACTTGGCTATATACTAAAGTGACAGAAACAAAATCAGGAAACAATCATTTTGATCTCTGGATATGCACACCGTTGTCATAATAGTCACTGACTAGGGAAAAAAAAATATAAAACAGTATCCGACTCAAAATTCGTTGGTCACTTTAGTCCTCGAAGTTAAATTTAGTCGTTAACAGCTGAGCTGACAATTTTTCATTTTTTGACATAAATTAAGTTCATCACATCCCACCACATAAACATACATTGAGAACCTTCGGGCTAGAAGTTGCTGCATTGTTTCTAGTGTTGTTTTTGCAACGCTCAGGCGGAAACATCCCACCACATCTTCTTTGATTGCTCTGAAACCTCAAAATCTAGCATTGGTTACGCACTAGTATTGATCAACCTTTTGACACTTCGGGCTGGGCGAACCTTTTATCGAATTGCACTGGCATATGGTGTAAACTGAGCCAACAAATCATGATCTATGCTGCTACTCATATTATCTGGCTCATTTGGATAGAGAGGAATCTGAGACGTTTTCAGAGGCGCCCATGACTAGCTTAATTCATCACTTAATTGTTGAAGTTAAGATGAGTTATCCTCTCACCTCTAGCGCTAGCAATTCGTCCATTACAGACTTCAAAATGGCCCAACTATTTCAGATTCTTCTTAAAGCGGCTAAAGTTTCTGTTGCTACGGAAGTTCAGTGGTGTCCTCCGGCTGTTGGCTCCGTAAAAGCCAATATAGATGGGTCTGCATTTGGTCTCCCATTTTGTGCTTCTATTGGTGTGGTTTTCCGAAAGTCTCGTGTTCAATTCCTCGGGGGTTTGGTGCATAACATTGGTCATAATGATGCTTCTACTGCACAATTGTCCGCTGCCATGTTTGCCGTAGAAAAATATGTTGATATGAATTGGAGGGAGTTATGGATCGAGGCATGTTCTATGTTAGTCGTGCGTGTTTTCGCTCCAGACATTGTTCCTTGGGGTTTACGAACTAGATGGATAAACTATTTACATCTAGCTAATTCTTTGGTTTTCAGGGAAGGAAATCAAGTTGTCAATGCTTTAGCTCATAATGGACAAGGCCTAGCTCCTTTTGCTTGACAATGGTGGGAAAAGCCCCCTGGTTTTTTAGCTCAGCTTTTAGATAGAGATAGGATTGGGCATTCATATTTTAGGCTCTCTTATGGTTAACTTCTTTTGTATGTGGTTCAGGCCCTAACCTGACTTCTTTTTATTTTAATGACTTGATAAAAAAAAAGTTGATCACATTTACTAAAACAAAGTTTCTTGATTCAACAAAAACATAAATAAAGTTCTTTATTTTAAAGGATAATTGAAGTGCTGTGTAATAATTAAGACTATTTTATACTCAAATTGAAGGTGTAGTAAGATTATCTATGTAATTTACTTTGTTTAATAACTGATACGGATATCCACAAATACATATACAATCAAATCTACATCTATATCCATTAAATAATGAATAGTCGAAATAACTGTTTATTTTATTCATAAATATCCATCAAAATATATACCCCGTCTATGACAGATTTTATATTTAATATTTGTTTGTGGGTGTGATTATTTTTGCCATCCACACCTAAGACATCTGAATAAACTTGTAGTGGTCCATTACCATCTCATAAAAAAATAAGAGGTGCTTTTTTGACATGTTAAAAAACGAGAAGCTCTGCTTGTTTGATTTCTTTTTTCTGAAGGATCTCTTTTGATTTCTTTTAGGGGCACTCTTTTGTAAATGCATGCACTATAAAATTTGATAAAAATTACATGTATATTTTCATACGCACGTGATGACACATTTAATCGTCAAAGGTCTTCCGCAAATTTCAAATCGTAAGCAAATTCACTTTGAAATACTTTTTTTATTTAAATTAAATAGACACAGTTGAGGTGTCTTGTGATAGGATATGCAACTCAATCCATAAGCAAATTTATGGCAGACTATTCTGAAGAAGAAGAAAAATTGTGGGAGACTATTCTTCTCCAAGTGAAAATGTGAAAGCAAATTCTCAAAATTAATTTAATGGACTGACCTCTTTCACAGCTGTGTTTTAAGAGACTAAATTTTAGGTAATGTGCTATAGACACAAAGCTGTTCTCAACTAAAACAAAGTATACATTATCAAAGGAAAAACAATAATAGTGTCGTATTTAGAACTGCATCTAAATTTAGTCTTTTTATTTTCTTTTTAAACCGTATATTAAGAACATATGTAGTATCCGACAAGTTTCAAGATTAATCGGTTAATCTCTGTAAAGTTAATTCAATTGCTAGAGACAATACATAAAGACAATTCATAATATAAGTTGGGATCGGGTTCAAACCCTACTTATTCACCTTAAAAATGTAAAATTTTAACTATTAAACTATTTGACAAAACAAAAAAAAAATTAATTAGTGTAACAAGTATTTTTGCTCAGAGTTACATACCAAAATAAAATCACGAACAAAAACTCAATTAGGTTCTCATAATTTTCTCGATACCTAATTCTTTTTTTTTGAAATATCGCAACCTAGTTTAATATCTAACAAAAAATTATACCAATCATGTTCTTGATATTTTTGTAAAGATGAAGAAAGATAAATAGTTTTTGTCGATATAACTTAGTTAACATGAACATTGTAGTATGTATAGATCACAATTGGAATCTTGAATTTTCAACTTATTGAAGGGTGAATATCTAAACATTATGGCATTATACTATATGCGATCAAAAATCAATTAATTTATCCCCAATATAAAAAATCTCTTTGATTATTTATTATTTTCATCATGCATATTGTAAATCTACCCATACCCTAACACGACTACACTATTATATATAGAAGGCATTACGACACCAATCAATTCAAAACAACTAAATCTTCTTGCTAGATACATAGTACATACTTTTTTGTTTAACAACGTTTTCATCGTCATAGTACAGCAACTTTCCACTTTATAATACTAATCACCACTTAACTCCCTTCTCCTACACTAAACCCATGGCTGACACTTTCCTCATGACAACCACCACCACCCCCGCCGCCACGGTCAAGCGAAACCGTGTCGAAGACGAAACCGAAACAAAAAAGAAACTAGCAACCGCCGCACAAAACGGCAACATATTTGATCCAGCCACCGCACTAGCCAGCGCACGACACGAATTCGGCGAACACGGCGGCGTAAACATGTCAATAGAACCCTCAGTAACATTCACCGTCATGGAACCAGAAACTCTCCGCCGCATGTTCGCCGGAGAGTTAGGTCCAGACCGTGACTTCTTCGTCTACAGCCGTCACTTCAACCCTACCGTTCTTAACTTCTCCCGTCTAATGGCTGCCCTCGAAGGTACAGAAGCCGCTTACTGTACATCCAGTGGCATGTCCGCCATTTCCGCCGCAATCCTGCAACTCACCTCCACCGGAGAACACGTGGTAGCTTCAAGAACACTCTACGGTGGAACACACGCGCTGTTAACTCATTTTCTTCCACGTACATGCAACATAACAACCACGTTGGTTGAGATTTCCGATATTGAAATGGTTGATGAAGCTATTATTGAAGGGAAAACTAAGGTTTTGTATTTTGAATCAGTCTCAAACCCTACTTTGGCGGTGGCGAATATACCGGAGTTATGTAGGGTGGCACATCGGAAAGGTGTGACGGTGGTGGTGGATAATACTTTTACTCCGATGGTGATTTCACCGGTGAAGCTTGGTGCTGATGTTGTTGTTCATAGTATCTCCAAGTATATCAGTGGTGGGGCAGATATCATTGCAGGTTTGTTTGTCTTCTTGCTTTGTTCTTCTTAGTTCTTTCTTTGTCGATTATGAAACATACTTAACACGTATCTATGATAAAGTACTATAAAGACACTCTTTTTTGTTTTTAACTTTTTACTTGTCTCTTTCATGATATGAAGTAAATATCACTTACATACATACATGTACATATGTACTAAATTATTAAATTACATGTACGTATCTATTTCATAATTGATACTTTAAAAAAAAATTGTTAACATATTTTTAAATGGACAAATTGATTTTATGATTATGAGCATAAGTTTTAAAAATAAGTAAATTGATCATGCATTTTATGCCAAACTAAGGCTATAACACATCACAAATTTAACTATCGAAACAAGGTAATGCTTTTCATATTACAAACAAATTTCACATATAATTTAGTCTATGGTGATGTGACATTAATAATATAAGGTTCAACTAGAAAAAGAAAACATATCACGACATATAACCTCTAAGTACATGTTAATGAATAAATCGTCTTGAATAGTAGAGTTGGAACTCTTACCCGTGCTCCTTGACAGTTTAGAGGATTGGTTGTAATTTTTTTTGTGATTCACATCTCATATAAACAATAACATCAACAAACAAACCATCATGAATTTTAACAAAAACGGATACTATAACATAAAGCTATATCCATACCAGCTACAAAATCAAACATGACATTGCCTATACCCCAAATTAGTGCTTCAACAATAAACTCAAAATAAAATAGATTGGTTATATCAAACTTAATCTCAAAGTAAACTCTAAAAGACAGGGAAAAGTCAACCTGTTTCGTTTTTTAGTGGATTAAACGAAATAGATCAACTTTGATTATCGAATTTAAAGCTTCAATTTGTGTCATCTAGAATAGCCGGTAATTTAACACATGAAATGACAGGGCTCAACCTCTTTTTCACCTGAATCGTTAGTTTGAATGAGAAAATTGGTAATTCGTCAAATAAAGAAGTAGTATTCTACAAGGGTTGGGATCACACGTAAAATTGTCAACTTAGACATGGTATTACGACGAATACTGATTTTGTACATATTTTACAAAATCAATATTCGTCATAATACTTTGATTGGTATAATATTGCTCAATTGATACACTGATATAATCTGATCATTTTATATAGATTAATAATTAAATGAATTGTCTCAATTTTGAGAGATCATTTTTTTTTTTGAATCGGCTAATATTATTCACGACGAGACGTACCAAAACGACACCGCTCGCGGATAAAACAAAGAAAATTGGAACAAACCAAAGGTGCCGCATTTAGACGGAACTCCTAAAGACTCCACCAGCACAAAAAACAACTCCACACTAAGAAGCCCAAAAGCTACTCATGATGCTAACATATACAATTAAGGAACGAGAAATTCTTACGTGAACTCTTACCCAACACATCATTCTTACACTCAACCAATTAAAATCTAACACTTCATTAAAATAATAAAAAAATTAATATTAGAATTTTTTCTGATTATTTTTAATATTAGAGGTAAAAATAAACAAATAAAAACAGTCCCTAATGGGAACTGTCAAAATGCAGAATTCCACGATTCCCAGCCAAGCATATCCAAGGATGAAAAACAGCCCCCTAGATCCCTAGATCATTTGATTGAGAGTTTGTGTCTTCAGCCTTAAGGTATTCAATTCTAGAATTGGGCATCAAGAGACGAGAAAAAAATATAGTTAAATAAATTTAGCGTATATTTTATATAAAGAAATGAGATTTAGTAGTTTGTTTTGTTTTGACAAGATACAAAAGCTTTATTTAGTAAGTGGCATTCTTATCCTAATAAATTAACATCATTGTGTTGTGGAAGAACTTTATTATCAAAATATTAGTAGATTAAAAGAGCCCCCTTTGAACCGATGAGACCATAGATGACGAACTTCCTTGAGTCTATCTAGAGAAGATAATTGGATTGAGATTGGACGTGGATATGCCCTTATAATTTTATATATCATATCATACTATATAATCCTAAAATATTATTAATTAAATTATCATACATTCCATTAGTTCACCACTTGGGTGACCATACCACCACATCATCGGAGTGAGTTGAATGTCCAAACAACTATCCCATCTAGCCAGAATCCATCCACATTCATTCCCCCAACTTAGTTTCTGAAATACATATTTTTTCTCAAAGGAAAATACTTCCGAGTATGGGTCTAGATTCGACAAATATTGTATGTTATAATATATATCAACTTTTTGTATAAAAATAAAAAAATACCTATACAGTCATACACATATCTATGATTATTTTTTGACGAAAATAAAATTATTGTATACCTTAAACTATATCCTGTAAAAGAAACTATCCAAATTTGAAATCATGATGTAATGTATGTGGTCACATGTTTTCTCCAGACTCCCGTGAACAATCGTTGTTTTTCATCCTGCCCATTTGCTTTTACTTGCAACACGTGTTACATAACTTTATCAATTTGATGATTAGGATTAGGATTAAGGCATGACACAAAAATAAACGATTTTGATGATGTGACTTCATACATTTGAAAAATAATATAGGATGTTACTTTATTACTTGAAGCCATTCGTCATCAAGCACTTCCGAATAGAAATGAGCAATGGATTTTGCATGAATCATCATCACCATAACTAATAAAAGTAGTATGTTATGTTACTCAAGTTGGTAAGATTCAATACATACATCATATCCAAATTGATTTTTTTAAAAACCAAATATCCCCGCACGCACAACTGCAGATACTAATCTCTCAAGTCTTGTGAGACTTAAAATGGGCGGCAAACTCTCTTAAGAGTTTTAGGGCTGCTGCATGCACAAGGCTGAATTCGAACCTAAGACCTTAGTTAGTTAAGTTAGAAGAGACTTGTGTCATCTCGTCTAAGCGCTTTTGGGTTATCTAAATTGAATTTGAATCTTAAGATTTTCTCTTATTTGTTGTGTCTCAGAGATCAAATTTGTCTCAATTTTCTACTATGATAAAAATAAAAGAAAAATAATTAAAATTTAAAAAATAAAAGTAATCTTTCATGATAAGTTTAAGAAAATGAATTGTGCACATAATAAGTGTGAACATGTTTTTAATACAATATCCTACTTAAAAAAACAAAGTAATACTGTATTTTGACAAGGAAATTTGACTATTATTCTTTTTTTTTTTGGTTTAAATTGATAATTAACAGGGGCAGTATGTGGGCCTGCAAGCCTAGTGAATTCCATGATGGATCTCCATCAAGGGGCCATAATGCTATTAGGACCAACAATGAACCCCAAGATAGCATTTGAACTATCAGAAAGAATCCCTCACTTAGGCTTAAGGATGAAAGAACATAGCAACCGTGCATTAGTGTTTGCAACAAGGCTAAAAAAATTAGGATTTAAGGTAATATACCCTGGCCTAGAAGATCACCCACATCATGAATTATTGAAATCCATTCACAACAAAGATTATGGTTATGGTGGACTTCTTTGCATTGACATGGAAACTGAAGAAAGAGCTAACAAATTGATGAGTTATTTACAAAACTATGGACAATTTGGTTTCATGGCTGTTAGTTTGGGATACTATGAGACACTTATGTCTTGTTCTGGAAGTAGCACTAGTAGTGAGTTGAATTCTGAGGAAAAGGTTCTTGCTGGAATTTCACCAGGTCTTGTGAGGATGTCAGTAGGGTATATTGGGACTTTGGAGCAGAAATGGAATCAGCTTGAAAAGGCAGTATCTAGACTTCAAGAATATGGTTTCCCTAATAAGAATTGAATCACTTTTTAAATCATGGGTGTGTTCATGTTTATATTTTGTTATAAATGTTTGTCTTTGTAATAAAATGTGTAAACTATGGTACTTATATTATGTGTGATATGAAGGAGATTGAAGGAAATTAAGCTGCTTTGTTTAAATAAAGCTTGATCAGATGGTTTATTTAATATTATATGCATCAAGTTCTATGCTTTCTTCATGTCAACAAAACGTTCTAAGCTTTCTCATAATGTATATTAAACACTGATTTCAACTCCTTTGGCTAGAGTGCATTTTCTTCTTCAAGTTTTTCTGCCACAAAGCAAATTTAAGGGCATGGTTTTTCACGATACTATTAGGATGAAGTGTGAAATTGATAATGGCCAATTTGTGTATATGAGTTTTCGGACGGTGTCTTGTCCCTCCGTCTGCTGGAAGAAAAAAAAATACATCATTGGTTTGGATTAACAATTTATAAACCTCGCATGCAAGCAAACCTAGCCGCCACAATTCTTCCTCCTTCATCCATCTTTCCAATAGAAGGGTGATTTAGGGCAAATTTTTAGTTCGAAATCACTCATCTAATTTTTTTTCCCTTCTCCTTATATCTAAATACTAAGTTGTATATGTTCAAAAAAAATTAATAATACTAAGTTGTATTCACAGAGATTCAATACTCTTTTTTGTGTGTTTTTATGAGGTTTCGTTGTCTAAGTGTGACAGTGTTTGATACACCCTAGTTGTCTTAGAGTGAAAAACGGGCACTCTTTGAGCGGGTGTTAACTCCTAAAAAGAAAAGAGATGAAGAAAGGGCACTTTTCGAGTGAGTGCAAACTCCTAGAGAGAAAATAGATGAGAAATTAGGGACGAAAGTTAAACCTTGTTATTATTCATCATATCCGAATTGGTTGCATCATATATAGCCAATATCTTTGCATAACAACTTGTATAATCTAAGGAAAGGGTAATAACGGAATCGTAAATTTAGGAAAGGAAATAAACAGAACCATAAAATTAGGAAAGAGAAATAACTAAATGTAATCAAGTGCAACTAAACTTGCTCACAAAATTCTTCATCTAACGAGGTCGTATCATTCCCCACTCCTTCAAACTCACCTTGTCCTCAAGGTGAAATGATGGAAAAAAAAATAGTATGTAATTGCTCCCAATCCTCCAATGAAGCCTCATCAAGAGAACGCCTTGTCCACTGTATGAGAAAGCTAATCTTCCCATTAAAGATGAAACTAGTTGTGCGACAGGAATAATGATTGGCGGTGTCGTCGGGTGGAGCAGCAGAGCAAACACTTTGATCCGGCGATTTTGGCGGCGGCGTCGATGGTGGACAGAGAGATGGATTGCATAATTCCTTGATACTTCTTGGTTGCATGTGATCAATGGAGGTTGTGATTTCTGGTTGGCCAAGTTGCACTTCCTTCTTTAGCGTTGAAGGGAGTTCCAAACGTGACCTATCCATGGAAACTTGATTTGGCGTTGAAAGCGGAGGACACAGTTGCGTCGGTAACACAACTTGATTTGCTAGAGAAACTGTTGGGAATGCCAACTCCTGGTGTGGCTCTTCTTCTTCATCGTCAACCGACAAAACATCCATGAATTCAGGTTGAAATAGCCAAATAAAAGTGGTGGTGAATGATTCTCAATCCACATCTGGATGTCGTGGAGACCACCATTTCCACCGGCGGAGAGCACGACCCTGCAAAGCATTCATAGCCGCCGGCAGTTGTGCTTGTGTTGGGACTCCGTTCACCCTGAAATGGTCTTCTATGCAGAGAATCCACCAATAGCCATCTGAATTACCAGGAAAAAAATGAAATCGCCATATCCGACCTCACGGTAGCGAGAATGAGAACGTCAATGAAAGCACCAATGATACACCCTAGTTATCTTAGACTGAAAAAACGGACACTCTTCGAGCGAGTGTTAACTCCTAAAGATAAAAAAAGATGAAGAAAGGGAACTCTTTGAGTGAGTGTAAACTCCTAGAGAGAAAATAGATGAGAAATTAGGGAAAAAAGTTAAACCTTGTTATTATTCATCATGTCCGAATTGGTTCATTGTTGCATCATATATAGCCAATATCTTTGCATAACAACTTGCATAATCTAACAAAAGGGAAATAACGGATTCGTAAATTTAGGAAAGGAAATAAACAGAACCATAAAACTAGGAAAGAAAAATAACTAAATGTAATCAAGTGCAACTAAACTTGCTCACAAAATTTTTCATCTAACGAGGTCGTGTCATTCGCTCACAAAATTCTTCATCTAACGAGATCATATCAGTGTTGTTTTGTTCACATCATGATGTGGCATTATAAATTCGATTCAAATGTACAATTTTATTTTTTGTGGTGGTCTTCATTCGATTCAAACAGACAATTTTATTTTTGTTTGATGTTCATTATAAATTCAAGCAATGACTTTGACATCTTAAACATACAAATGTCCTGTTAATCATACAAATTCAGATACATGAGTATTGCACACACTTTTATGTTATCACATTTGTAAGTATTTTACGGTTTTTACTATAGATGTGATGAGATGTGTTGATTCTAATGTTTATCATTTTCAATTTCTACCACTTTTAGTTTATATCTTTGTTATTTTTTTTTTTTGTGGTAGCCGGGGTTCGAACCCCAGATCTTGCATATATTATGCATTACCCCTACTAACTGAGTTAAGCTTACGATGACATATCTTTGCTATAAACTAACTTCTACCAATTTGAATAAATATGGCTTCTTTAGTAAAAAAAATTGTAAATACTTCGGGTTATTGAAATCTAAGGCTTTGTTTGGGAGTTTGGAGGGGTGAGGAGGGAAAGACTTTGGAGGGTTGGAAATATAGGGGAAAATGGTGAAATCGTTCACATTTTTTGAAAGAGTAAATTTTTAGAAAATAATAAATCAATGCTTATGATTAATATATTTTAAACTTTAAGAATATTATAATTACATAGATTAATTTGAAGAATTCATGTAAACCCTCCAAAAACCTTCCTCCAATACAATTTTTGAGTTCTCCAAAATGAGGAGGATTTTATATTATGAAGAAAAATTAACCCACAAAGCAAATGCCCTACCTGTGGTTACCCGCCCAAACCAAACCCAATTTGGCGGGTTTTCCCTGTTTTGACTAGGTTTGAGTTTTTCCCGATTTCAAAACACGGGTATGGGACGGGTTGTGGGTATACTAGTATCCACCCTAAACCCATACCCAAACCCGTCCTGAATGCAGAAAATTACTTTATGTTGATATGCCATGTTATTTTGTTTGATAATTGTCGTGTTATAAAAACTACAATTGATATTTAAAGGAGCAACTAAATCAATCGGTCTAACAAAAGTTAAAGTGAGCATATTGTTGGATAATGCATTACAACATTTCTCTAGGGGTTTCAAAAAAACCTCTATTTTTTTATTAAAAAAAATTATTCAATGCAGGGACGCGGATGGGGCGGAGATACCTGAACCCGCCGGGGATGGAGATGAGGTTCAATTTCTCATCCTTGTTGGATATGAGTAGGGTAACAGGTAAGTATATGAGAATCAGATATGGGGACGGAAAATGTAAAATTCCTCCCCACCCCGCCCTATTGCCATACCTACCCTCCAAACTCTCAAACAAAGCCAAAGTAAACCTTATCCATGAAACCAAATTAGTTTTTCTGGATACGACAACACAATATAATAACAAGGTAGTCGAATTCTAGGTACCAATAAATCATATGGGAAGTTGAAGTCACATTTTATTCTTAATCTTAATAATATACAAACACTCCTTCATTTTTAGTCCACTAATCCAATATGTCATCTTCTAAACCTACCTATGCCAAATCATCTAATTTGTCAAGTACATTTTATCATCTCTTATAGTAATTGGGATTATAAAACCATAACATTCCTCAACTTTTCACTGTTAAAAAACATCCAAATTCATTTTAAAACATAAAAAATTGAATATGTTAATTTTCCTCAAAGATACTTCGTTTTCGGGCCTATTTTGTAGAGAGAAGAAAAAACAAGATTATTACTTTATTCACCCTACTAGTTTCTCATGCGCCTTTTTTTTTACGAAAATGCCCATGAGATTTTCTGATTCTATAATATGAATTGAGTTTTCCCCTTGTTTTGAGGTGGGAAAATGAGTTTTTCACCAATTTGAATTTTATAATCCGGACACCCCAAAAAATAGGGTGTGTTCCTTGCTTCTTTTTTTTATTATAGAATTCGAGCACCACCTAAACACCATTATTCAGGAGGAAAAACAGTTCGGATTATATAATCTGAATTGCATCATCACAAATTATGAACCTTTTGTAACATGGATAATCAACTTAAGGGTCATATTAATCTTATTGACTTTCATCCTTCTGTTTTAGGTCATTGTTAGCTGTTCTTATTTGAAAATCCAATTTTCAGGCTACTTGATCAGATTGCTCCGAAACTTTTCCAGAAAATCAGAAACAAATCATGGATCAAGATTCTCATAGAAGAAACTTCTTATGGGATTCCGCCCCTCAAAATCCAAAATCTCATCGTTTAGACATTTTTATTTTTATTTTTCTTCATATTTTTCAGAAAAATCAGGAAAAAAAATTGCATTAGTTTTATTTAATTTTTTGTGGTATTTTCAAATTTTCTTGATATTATTGGACATGTTTAATCATTTTTTTTACTTTGTTTTTTTGTTGTTTTTAAAAATGAAATTTGCAACAGCTGAAATTGGAGAGACTTTGACTGCTCCTTATATATAAGCATATTTCAGATTATATAATCTGAAAACATTTAAACTGTGTCCGGATTATATAATCTGATACCCCATAGGCATTTTTGTGAAAAAAATGCGGCGCGTGAGAAGCTTATTGAGTGGGAAAAGTAATAATAAAAAGACAAAAGTCCGATGTGAAATGAGGCCGAATTTGCCAATCAAAAAACTCAAACCCAATGCCAAGTCCACCTCTTTTGAGACTCATCTAATGTAAAGGCAATACAAATGGAAAGCTTTGCCCGGTCTCACATGAAAAAGCACATGTTTCATCTTCATAGTGAAAAATTTCCCAGCTACGAGACAAATCTCATTACACAGAGCTCTGTATCACCCACCTTCTACCATTCTCAAACAACGATGAAATCGCTCAATCCGTCACCGTCGAGCATCTTCTAGAAACCATAATTGCTATTTAAAATGGATACAAATCAAGTCATATCAACTTTGATGAAAGGAAATTTGGTCAGAATCTGAGTTGAGTGAAGGGATCGCATGATGTAAAAAATTGTAACTTATATTAATTGACATTTTCACTCCTAAATCGAAATCAAATTATATTGTATTTTAATTCAACCATAACCATAATCTTTCCCTATAAAAGGGTCCATCAACATTGCTTTGTGTTGACATTGCATTGCTTTCTTTCCATCTTTTGTTTTGTGTTTTCAATTTCTGAGTTGAGTTTTTAGAATTTCAATCTGTTTTTTTAGTTTTGGTTTTGAAAATTTTCAAAGAAAAAAAAACAATGTCCAATCTTTATGAGTTTTCTGCAATTTCTGAAATTGCAACTTAATTATTATTATTTTTAAAAAATTTGAAGGGCAGGATCATTCGATTATAGCAAGTGTATATATATATATACTTTTTTTTTGAGGAAAAATTTAATATATATACTTATTAAAACAATATGAACTAGCTTATCCTTATAGAGCTTGTAATAGATAGCACACTCAATATCAATTTAATACATATTAAAACTTGTCATTCAATTTAAATAGAATACACCACAGCACATTTGTTTTCAATAATATTGTGACTTAATAGTAGTAGACAGATATAAATTTATTGGGAATATTTAAAATGTCAGATATGAATGGGTTGGGTTGGCACACTAGGATTCTTGAATATAGTGGTTGGAAGTAGTTATAATTCATTCAAGAATTGTCCTCTAACTATTATAAATAATAAAAGCCGGAAAAATTTGTATTCTATCAACACCATCCAAGAGATCGAGCAACATATATAGTGTGGATGTTCTGGATTTGCATGTTGTTTTAGTTGCATCCGTACATGTTTATGCATGGTTTTTGTTTCATTATTGTTCTTGTCTACGAGCTTCTTCCACTAGTTTGTAACTAGAATAACATAAAATCAACTGTTACGAGTATTTTCAATGTAATATATAAACACACATTTCATCATTGACTCTTATACAATTGTGTCATTAAAAAAGTCATACGTTTTTTAATGAAAACAGTGCATGAATTAAGTGATTCTAGAAAAAATATTACAACTGCAATACATTACTTTTTTTTACAGGCTACTAACAATACATTACTGAAAACTAAACAAATTTACATTTTCTCCTTTATTTAATTACAGCTACAATATTTTGTCCAAAAAAAAGTACATTTGGGGTCATGTAGCCGGCTCTTGGCTAAATGAAGCGTCTTTGGTTATTAATTATAAAATTGGGTGTTTTCTCTTCTTAAAGATGATGGTGTCTATTGGTGGAGATTTGAAAAGATGAATGTTTTATATCATTTGATTGATCGTATTAAAAGTAGGTTGTCGGGTTGGAAGAGTTGTAACCTTTTTTTAGGGGATCATCTGATACTCTTAAGTTTTTTTGTCTCCTTTTCCTTCTTCAAAACTCCCTCAGATATCATCTCATCTTAGGGCTATCTTTACTACCATCTTGTGCATTTTGGTCGTTTGAGTGGCTTTTTGAAGTAGACTCGATTGGCCTTGAATATTATTTGGCGTTTTGTTATGTGGGTAATTTGGTCAAGTATCATCGTGTTCGTGAACTTCCCAGGATACGATTTTTCAAATCAAGTAGTATTTTTTTTTTTTTTTTAATTTGTGTGCAATTGTCAAATGCTACAAATATTGTGGTATAGAGGGAGAGGGAGTATATTTCACAGTTGTGAAGCATAAGTATAAACAACATTCTATTGGAAGAAAACCGGTCGATAATTTGTGATAATTTTTTACAAGAAAATTACTATAAAAGGGAGTGTGGGAGTGTATATATATATATATACAACTGTAGTATGAAGCAACATTAATTCAAAGTGAAGGATGAATCAACATGTGTTATGCAAATGGTGATGTTGAAGAAAAGACAGTACATGGGACAAATAACTGGTTGAAAATGCCAAACCTCCAACAACCACATGCTAACTAAATAGTAAATACTATTACTGATCCACAGTGTAAGTGTAACTAACTAACTAACACTTTATAAATTGTCTCGTGACACGTTCATGCAACAGCTCATAGCCTCACCGGCCTCTTGTATAATGTTTCATATGGTTGAGATTTTATTTCAATAAAAAGCGGCGACCTTGCAATGTGTTGTCATTTTAATATTTCATTCATCTCATATCTCCTATTAAATGCCACTCACATAGTTTATAGTAAGTACTCCCACCAAAAATAGATTGTTCCATATAATTTCATCAAAACAACAAAATTTATTCATTTCATTAGCAGTGAATCGTCAATCCACTCCCAAAGGTATGAATGACCTCTAGAGAGGTTTAGGCGCCCCTAAGAGGACTCATGAAGCATGGGTGTGTTTCCCTGGGGACGTCGCCTCAGCAAGCATATAGTGACATATGAAACGTACTGTATGACAACTCTTACAAACAATCGACCTTATAGACTCATCACTTCGCCGTGTTCCAAGACTCATGCTTGGGGAGCTGTGAACCGCCAATATATTCCTAAGGGCACAAATGCCCTCCAAAAAGGCTTAGCCGCAATACTGAAGGGTTCCTAAAGCCTAGGCGCGTTCCCCTAGGGGCGCCGTCTCAATAGGCTTCCAGAGCATTGTAAAATGACTTAAGGTCCATGTTGCTTGGGGCTTAAGTCACGAGAAAACAAGCCCACAAAGGGCTATAAGTATCCCTTTTAAGAGCATTCTCAAGGCATCACTTAAAGAGACTAAACCCTAGTCTTTGATATTATACTCACTGCAAGTACAAGTAGTATTGAACAAATAACTAACTTTGAAACAAAAAGTAAAATGGAATGGAGGGAGTATTAAAAGTGAGATTTGGATCTTCTGAAATGAGTAAAGTATGATTGTTATTTTAACAAACTTATGATTTGTTATGATACATCTAAAATATCTATCTTTTATTTATTAACTAACGGTTGGTTTTATTAACCTTATATTCTAAAGTGAGTTGCTCACTTTAGAGGAGTCGAATCCTTAAAAATGAGTCATAGCTATAATTAAGGGTGTAGGAAGTACTACTCAACGATAAACAATTAGAACTTGTCACATCTATATGCAATGGGTAATTTAGCGACATAATTTATATTTAACATGTGTCATTCTTTCTTTACTAAAAATAAATAAAATGGAAACAACCAAGTGATTGAGTATATCAAAAGAGGTTAAACTTTCACAATATAGGAAAACTAACGTAGAGAAAATAAACACATTCACAATATAGGAACGTAGAAGAAACTCTAAACCGAAGAAAAAACCATGATTGTTGTCTGATAATAACACTATATGTAAAAAAAAAATCAACACATAAACTACTCTCAAACACCCACTAATCCCAGTACAGTCACACCCTCCTAAGCAAATATTTAACTACATCTCCCAACACTTTAAGACAAGAGTATAAGAGAAAAGAACAAATCAAATACAAGTTTTATTAAAGTATTTTCGACTTATGCATCTTGTAACGAAGAATTATATATAGTCTTCTTTTACCTTTTTCTTTACAATTTTAAACAATACGAGACTTTTTCAACATGCAAATTTTCAACCAACACAGACAAAATTACGTCAGAGACAGATGTCCAATTTTAGCATTTGAATTATAATTATGCTTCAAAATTCAAATAGGATTACAATTCAAGTGGAAAGGACTATGAGAAAGAAAAAAATTGTACTCATTGATTGCATTGCCTTAATTATATATATTTAATGTAAAGTCAACATTTCACTTAAGTTTGACATGTCTAGAACTATAACTGCATAGTAATGTCACCAATTGAAGCATGAAACGTCGCAGGAAATTTCTTCTTGTGAGCATTGGAAAGACAAATTATGCTTAGGTGAAGGGGGAATTGATGGAGTATGATTTCTGTATTGTTTAGGAAGAAGTCTTGTGTCTAGTGCCAGATGCCTGGCTGCCATGAGACTAGTTCATTTTTTTCTTAGGCAAGTCTTGAAGGAGTCATCTCAAGAGGGTGGCAGGCAGCTACTATTCCAAAATGTTGCATGCTTTCTTCTCTTGACTCTTGTTTTTTCCTTTGAAGACGATTGGCTCCCGAGTAGGGTATTATTCATGTGGGGGTGGTTTGACATTGTGAGGGATAATTAATGTTTCTGACTCACTCTAGTTGACATTTGAATCTCTCCTTTAAACCGTCATTCAGCCATCTCAATTAATGCTCTCGGAGTCTCATGATTCACTGTGTCATTTCCCACCAAATTTGATGATTAAATGATCAAGTAGTCATTTTCGTTATTGAATGCGTAAGGAGTAATGGAAATATTGACTAACTTTTTATGAAAGTTTGTGTAATCAATGCATTGGTAATTTAAAATTACTTAATTGCTTAATTTAGAAGGCGCTCCGGAGACACTCGTTAACAATACCTAAATTATAAAATAGTTCTTGATTGTGTATTTTGTATACAAATTTTGGACTTTCTGTGTTGAAAATGAAAGAATTTGGGGATGAAGAAGGATTGTGAGTGAGCGGTGAAGATGGACAACAGTTGATGGCCAACAAGAAGATGATGACGATGAAGAGGGAGATGAGTTTGAGCATGAATCTTTGTAGTTGGATTTTTCAGGTAGCAAGATGATGATGAATTTCTACTAATAAAAATTGTTTGTTTATTTATGGGGATTAATTTCTGAAATCTACAACTTCAGTTCATGGATTCGTTGGGTTTGGATTGAAGAAGAAAGGTTGAAGGTTGGATTGGTATGGTGGAAACAAAAGATGAAGGATTGAAGAATTCTGGGTTTGAAAATTGTTGAAGAGTTTAATTTATGGCAAATTGTAGGGTACATCCAAAAATTTGAGTGTATTGGTACACAAAATCATTAAATTAATAGTCATTAAAATAAAATTTTATTTACCAAAAACGTCAACGAAATAAAATTTAATTTTTCTGAATTTTTAGTACTCATAATAGAGAATTTTGATTATCTTTTACGATAACATGTAAAACAATTAGTATGATTTTTATAAACAAGGAAATAATGTTTTTTCTTATAAAATGATATTTTCTAAAAAATAAATAAAAACAAATAACTCTTTATTCCATAAAAATGATAATTAATTTATAGATTTTTGAAGTAAGAGTACCGATACACCTTAATTTGCAGGTGTACCATAGAAGTTCCCTTTATTTGAAAAAGATGAAGAAAATAAAGGAAATGAATTAAGTTTTCAGCCAATGTCAGAATGACATGTGTTCATAAGTTAACAGTTTTTCCACAACCCTAACAGAAGGGACCAAAACGTGTAACGAAAATAAAAAAAATTGAATAAACTAAGCGAATTATATTAGAGAAACAACAACCAGTCCCTCAAGCACAAGACGTGCTAGAGGGAACTGAAAAGTGTGAATTACAATACAGTAAGGCTAGCAACAACCGTAGAAATGAAAAAATATATCACACAACAGCCTATAAACAACATAAAGAATTTTGTCTCTAAAAGGGATTGTCAAAATCGAATGTAATGTAGTTCGCTTTCAACTACCAATATGTTTGGAGTTTAACCTTTTCTAGAAACCCTGCAAGCTGATCAATGTGATTATGAAAAATTCTCCTGTTACGGTCTTTCCATATAACAAATAAGACCGAAATCCAAATAATAGTAAAAGATGTCCTAAAATTGTTTGAAAAACCTCCAAGAGCACAAAACTGATTTGAATGAATATTTAGGTTGCCATGAAAAATTGTATCAATACCAAGCCAACGTGAGATCAAGTGCCACAACCGACCTTAGTGATCGTACTTAAAAAACAAATGGTCTCTGTCCTCTAACCCCCCATATGAGGCCGAGCAAGACTCAAGGGAAACATGAAGAACATTTCTCTGACGCAAATTAAAGATGATATAAAATTAAAGGACTAAAACACATTATTTATTACTTATTGGATCAAAACGATACCAAAAAATTTTAAGGGACCAAAACAACAATTTAGCTTAAATTTTAATAAGATATTATTTTTGTTCTTTATTTTTTATTATTATAAAGTTTATTTTTTATTAAAAATGGTAAATGTCCATTTTCGATCATTATTAAGAGGTTCATATTATATTGACCTGTAAAATTAATCACCCGAAAACCCCTACCCCAAACAACTAAAATACAAAGATAACCCTCAAGATTGATATCATCAACACCAAATTGAGGTACCAAACATTAAACACAATAAATAGCTATGTTTAAAAACACCTCACTATGACAGAGTAAAGAATAACGGCAAAACTAAAGTGGGGGTGTGGGGGTGGGGTTAAGGTGTTTGTGGCTCAATATAGTATGGAAGGTGGTCGTGTGAAGGAGGGGGTATAAAGCGTCGGTGTGGTGGAAATATATTATGGGTGTTATAAGAGGTATCAAATTAGGGGTTGGAACTTAAGTTGATTAGAAATTGGTTTGACGTTTTATGATACCTCGATTAAATTCTTGCTCCATCTGAGGGACCAATCCAATTATTCGTTCATTAGCGCGAACCCAATTAAAGACATAGCAAAATTTGTATAACAGATGACAGGGGGATGCTCTCCATTGCGAAGAATTATTTTGAAGAATTGTTTGAAGGAAAAGAAAGTGTTCGTTCTTTAGTCGTCAATCTGTTAAATCATGTCATCAATAATGAAGACAATAATAAGTTAACAACCCTGTTTTATATTGAAGAGTTTAAAGAAGCAATGTCTTTATGCAGCCTGACAAATGTCCGGGACCTGATGGTTACAATCTTGGGTTCTATTAACACTTTTGGTTTATGTGTAGAGATGGTATTTATGATGAGTGTTGTCAGTGGTTGAATGAAGGGAAATTTCCTCCGTCCTTGAACTCCACAAATATAGCTTTAATCCCAAAAAGGTATAGACCAAAATACTATGAAAGATTGAAGACTCATAGCACTGTGTAATGTTATCTACAAGTAAGTATTGAAAGTCCTTGCAAACCATCTGAAGAAACTGTTACACAAATGCACTGTGGCGGAGCCAGACCAAAAAATTTGGGGTGGCCGCTATAAAAATAAACAAAAATACATAAACCACTTTGTATACAACACATTTAAGTTGTAATAAACATAAAGTCAATCATATAAAAATGAAATTTCATGACTTATAAATAATTAAAGTAATACCTTACGCGCTCTGAGTGATTTGAAATCATATGTTGCTATTAAGATTATTTGTTGTCATCTCTTTTACATTCTTCCAGCAAAAATAGGTTGTTTTTCACGTTTATCAAGCTACTGTACCAGAGTAATTCAAACACAAGTAGAATAGTAAAGAACAACAACTATATCATGATTGAAATTAAGCAAGTAAGATTACTTTTTAAAAAACAAGCAAACAAAAGCCAGCACAGTGGTCCTAAGGATTGATGATGAAGAGTGTCTTCATAATTCACAATATACAAAATTATTTTTTACTTATTTTAATGGGGTGGCCATGGCCTACCACTGTCCTTGAGTGGCTTTGCCACTGCAAATGTATTGTCGACTCTCAATCAGCTTTTGTGCTGGTAGATCCATTCTGGATAATGCATTAGTTTCCATCGAGTTGGTCCACTATATGAAGACGAAGAAGAGAGGTAATTAGAAAAGTGTTGCGTTGAAGTTTACTGGCCATGGCGAGTAAGTTTACTTGCGAGGCGAGTAAGTTTACCAGTTTACTCGCCATGGCGAGTAAGTTTACTTGCGAGGCGAGTAAGTTTACCAGTGTACTCGCCATGGCGAGTAAGTTTACTTGCGAGGCGAGTAAGTTTACCAGTTTACTCGCCATGGCGAGTAAGTTTACTTGCGAGGCAAGTAAGGCGGTCTAACCCTCAGAGCTGACGTGGCACAAACCCACTGGTGAAGAAACCACTACTCGCCATGGCGAGCGTTTCTACTTGGGAGGCGAGTTTAGACAGAACATGCCATATAAAAGCTCAT
>Ga0228711_1003462_pt1 | contig 24495 bp, 14 predicted proteins | sample MedpolnodulmetaG_2_FD_177996 | JGI IMG/M metagenome (GOLD analysis project Ga0228711, IMG submission 177996) | Root nodule microbial communities from Medicago polymorpha collected in Santa Monica, California, United States - brown nodules | ecosystem: Host-associated > Plants > Roots > Nodule... | reverse complement strand
AGACAAAAAATGATTTTGTCTCTCCCAAATCATCATCCGCGTTCTCAATCATTACTATAAATAAACATCGATTACATAATAAATTAAAAAAAAAAAAAACCAAACCAATTTTTTTAAAAAAAAAAGTGGCTGTAGCATGCAATTCTAGAACAATCGCATCGATAGTTAACTACCGAATTTCACCGGCAATTAACTGTCGATGCTCCCATGTTAGTGTTCTACGGAAACTGATAGCAAAAAACTCAAAAATGGCAAAAAATAAACGGATTAAAAGCAACAATACATGTTTTCTTATGTCAAAAGTGTGTTGATACCTCCTAGGATTGATGCTTCAATGATTTTGGAGCAAGATTTGATGAAAAAATATTGAATTTTTGAGGTTTAGATGGAAGAGGAATGAAAGTTGATGAGTAGGGGGAGTAGCTGGTTGTTATCATATGATGGAACAGCGCATCAGCAATTAACTGCCGAGAAATTAAAAAAACCGACGACACTTAACTACCGATGAATAGGGAACCGACGACAGTTAAGTGTCAAAGAGACATTTTAATTATTTTCAGTCCGGTTAATATGTTTTTACCCCCTGTAATTTGGGCGAGTTCTGGTTTACCCCCTGTAAAAAAAAAGCTTAGATTCCAACCCTCTAATATGAAGATTCTCCACAAAACACCCTTGTAATATAAAGATTCTCCACAAAACACCCCTGACCCGATCCAGTCGCTGACGTGGCACGCCACTGTGTAATTATTATTATTATTTTTTTTAAAACCTGACACGTGTGTAATGGATACTAACGTGGCACGCCACTGTGTAATTATTTCAATTTTTATTTTTTTAAAACCTGACATGTGTGTAATGGTTTAAAAAAATTAATTTTAAAAAGATAAAAAATAAAAAAATTGAAAATTAATTTTTAAACATTTAAAAATAAGAAGAAAAAGAGAATTTTTTTTTAAAAAACGAAAAAAAAATCTGAAAAAAACTAATATTTGTTTACCAAAACATTCAAAAGTTAGCTTATATTATTTTTTTAAATTTTAATATAATTTGGATTTTTTAAAAAAAAAATTCAAAAGTTTCAAAATAGTAAGTTTAGGAATTTTTTTATTTTTTATATAATTTTTTGGGAAATATATATATAAAGAAAACAACCCCTTACAGCTCTTTTGGACTGACTGTTTCTTTTCAAAAATGTCCTCAATTTTCAATACAAATAAAACATGTAACAAATAGATAAGAATAAATTTAAATATTAAAAAAATTTCCATATTTTTTTATCCTTAATTTTTAATTATTAAAAAATATTCTCAAATCTGTAACACATCGTAAAAAAGATTTTGGAATAAAATTTTCGAAAAGAAATCTGTATTTTCCTAAATTTGTATTCAGATTTTTAAAAATAAAAATATTTTCCACATTTTTTTTTGAGAAAATTTTAAAAACTTCTTTTTCGAAAAATATTTATTCCAAATTTTCGAAAATAATTTGATTTTTTTTTAAATATATATTTCAAAATTTTCGAAAATAATTTTAAAAAATTTCGAAATATATATTTTTCGTAAATTATAAATTTTGGAAGTGTCGAAAAATATTTTTCGTAATAAAAAAAAATCCTGAATTTTTTTTAAATTTTTTCAAATATTTTTTTTTAAAAAAAAAAGGCACAAATGCCATGTGTACCTTTAAAAAAAATGAAAAACAAAATTAATTCTACAGTCAGCACGCCAGATAATTAGATATGCACAGTCAGCATGCCACTAAGCTCGCCACGTCAGCAATTCTGCACAGTCACATGGGTCAGGGGTTAAAATCAATGAATCTTATTTTACAGGATTGAAATCTAATCTTTATTTTTTTACAGGGATAAACCGGAACTCGCCCAAATTATATGGATAAAGACATATTAACCCTTTTCAACCTTATCAAAGATGTCAACAACAATTTTCTAAACATTACTGTGAAAGCCGGCTAACAGAAAATATATATGTAACTTTAAGGTGGACTTTTAGATCGTATGGTTCACTTCATGGAGAAAAAGATAAGTCTGCTAAATATCTATATGATTTTCACTGTAGACTTTCAAATCGTATCGACGCGTCGATAAACTATCGTCACAATTATTATCCTTACATATTTTTATAATCTGGTTATTCTTATAATGTCTCCCCCAAACCATATGTTACCCTAATGCTATCAATCAATAACTACTAAAATGGTAAACTTTACAAATATTTTGGTGGTCATGATTCTCATCTTGCTTTGTAATTGCAACTTAGGTATATGCCAAGTTAATGGTTGTAGTCGGAAGGATTTTAGGTGCGGAGATCACGGCCCGCCAATCCGATTTCCCTTCCGACTTAACAACAGAGAAACAGGATATGGATGCAGTTATAATGGCTTTAATCTTAGTTGTTCAGACACAAACAAAACTCTACTTGAGCTTCATCCACATTCTGGTCCAATTAAACTCGAAGTCACAGCAATAGATTATCAATTACAACAATTACAGGTATCTGACCCTGAAAATTGTATTCCAAGACAAGTTTTAAAGCTCCTTAAATCACAAATTTCTCCTTTTCAATTATACCAGGATCCGTACGACACATATAACTACAGTTTCCTGGATTGTAGTTCATTATCCTGCCCGGTTGTTGTTGATTCTAGTGATACACTCCTTGATTCGGGTTTGGACCCAATACTCTGCACCAAGACTTTAGATATTCTTTCTTCATCGTGGTACCTGTGGCATACGCTGCAATTTGAGAATGTTTTGATTCTGACATGGTCAAAACCCAATTGTAGCAAGTGTGAAATAGAAGGGAAGATGTGTAAACTGAAAAACAATGGAACTGAAGACGAGATAGAATGTTTTGATCGTCATCACAAACCAACTAAGAAGATACTTCTATATGCCACAGGTGAGAGATACTTCTTTACGAGTTTGTTTTTTGCCATTTGATCAATAAGATACATTATATCACAGTTGATCAAATGGTAAGACTTTTTGATCAAATTCCAGAAACAATATTCAACTTATACATGTGATTAGGAGACCCATGCTCTCATTTTTATTTCTAATGATTTTTTACAAGTTTTATTTTTGTTATGTTTTAATTTGGTATGCATAAAGTCAATATATTATACTCGTTCCTAGGCAATAGTTACTAATAAATTAATTAGTGTTGTTTTGTGCAGTTGTGTTCGTAGGTTCAGTTATGATAACACTGATTATTGCAGCCTGTTTCCATCTCTATAGCTATTTCAAACTGAAAGGTGAAGATGAGACTAGAATCGAAAAGTTCTTAGAGGACTACAGGACACTCAATCCTGCAAGATTCTCTTATGCTGATATAAAGAGGATTACAAAAAATTTTAGGGAAGAGTTAGGTGAAGGAGTTCATGGTGCAGTTTTCAAAGGTAAATTATCTAATGAAATTCTAGTTGCTGTAAAGATGCTTAAAAACACCGAGGGCGATGGAAAAGAGTTCATTAACGAAGTGAAAGCTATGGGAAAAATTCATCACATCAACGTTGTTCGCTTGGTTGGATTTTGTGCTGATGGATCCTATCGTGCTCTTGTTTATAATTTCTTTCCAAACGGTTCGTTACAAAACTTCATAACCCGACCTGATGATATGGACCGTTTTCTCGGATGGGAGAAGCAACAACAAATTGCTCTCGGCATAGCCAAAGGTATTGAGTATCTTCACATGAGTTGTGATCAGCAAATTCTTCACTTCGATATTAATCCCCATAACGTGTTATTAGACGACAAGTTTGTTCCAAAAATTACAGATTTTGGCTTGGCAAAATTGTGTTCTAAAAATCAAAGCAAAGTGTCAGTAACTGCTGCAAGAGGGACTTTAGGTTACATTGCACCTGAAGTGTTTTCGAGGAACTTTGGAAATGTATCGTATAAAGCTGACATATATAGTTATGGGATGTTACTACTTGAAATGGTTGGAGGAAGAAAAAATATAGGTCAATTGTCTGAGGAAAATTTTCAAGTTCTATATCCAGAATGGATTCATAATCTACTTGATGGGCGCGATATGCATGTGACTATTGAAGGAGCAGAAGATGATAGAATTTTAAAGAAACTCGCAATTGTAGGACTGTGGTGTATTCAGTGGCATCCAATAAATCGTCCATCTATAAAAGTTGTGCTCCAAATGTTAGAGGCTCTAGAAGAAGAAAACTTGATCGTTCCCCCAAACCCTTTTAATTCGACGACGTCCAGAGTTGTTGAAACCAAAACAAAATTTTCAACCTTAGAGTTGGAAGCTATACATGAATGAGATAAGGTAGTCAGATTAGAAAAATATCGGGTGCTGCAAGATTAACATCTTACATATAATCAGGTGTACGTCCGTTAATCTTGATGCACTTCAATAGAAAATAGTTTAATATTTTTGTAAATATTTACGGAGGTTATAGGTTATAAACTTTCGATTGAACGGTGTAACACTGATGTTGAAACGAAATATATGAATAAAGTTTAATCCACTAAGAAATTAAAAAAGTGACAGGTTTACAAGTGTTGAATTACTTCTCAAGATTTGCAATTAATAAGAATAAAGTTAAATTGATTTGCAATTAATGAGAGAATAAACTTCTAGAAGAACATGACTATATAAGAGAATTCAAATATAAACTCTAATTGTTTGTAGCTCCTAAATCCTTATTTAATATCAGAGCACTACATTCTGCGCTTAATAAACACCCTATTACTCAATCTACTAATCTCACACTGTTTCTCTTGTCACTGAACTTATACTTCACAACATCGACACAACGTTATACCTATTAGTTGTTTGTGTCAAGCAGATGAAGCAGTATTGTATTAATTTAGCAAAAGATGTTTAAATTACAGAAGAAGATGCTTCTTTGAAACTTCACAAATCTTCGCGTGTTCACTTTTTTAAGACCAAATTACGGGTTCATTGAAAGGTCTATGAGCTTTTTTGTTTTCCTTTTACATGAGGCAAGCTAGCATTTTCTTCGTTAGATGAAAAGAGTGTTTCACCTTGCTTTACTAGATAGATGTGTCACTCTCTTCTTTTGCTGATGTAGTATTGGTTTCTTAATGGATTTATCTTTGGTTGATATTGATTTTCTTGTGAAATTTTTCTGGGATTCTTGTTGTTGAAGTTGATGGAGATGATATGAAGATAAAAAAAGAGGAGAAGAAGATGAAGAAAATCTAACGTTTTTGAATTAAAACTAACGGAAATGACCAAAATGTGTAACGGAGAGAAGTTAAGGGACCAAAATAAATCGAATTTTAATTAAGAGACCAAAACGATACTACCTAAATAGTTAAGGGACCAAAAATACATTTTAGCCTAAAATATAAGGATGAGAGAAAAAGTTCTCTAAAAGTTTTCCGAAAATAATTGCACAACTATCATTTTTCTCTTTAGTATTCCCTTGTAGGTCCATTATACGTAAAGTCCTTTTTTTTTTTTTTTTTTTTTTTTTTTTGTGGTTGTGGATCAGTGATGTGGATACATCATGGGTGATTTGAAATTGTAGATGCAAATTTCGTTCATAGCAAATTCCATTTCCACATCTTTTCACACCTAGATAGTTTTAAAAGTTTGTCCACCGTTAATGCTTATAAACCACAAATCAAACCAGACAAAGTTTGACAAAGACTTCTTGAGGGTGAGCTAGTCTCATCTCAATATACTAAGTAGATATTCTCTCCATTTCCTCGAAACAAATGAAAATATTTGTTTCTTTTGAAAAATGAAGATGATTTCAACTCTAATATATCATCAACTCTAAATTAAACTTAATTAGTGTACACAGTTAATAATCAATTAGCACAATATTTTATTAAAATATCTTTGTTATTTTTTTTACTCTTTCTTTTAAGTTGAATTTTTTTAAAAATTTCCTTTTTTTTTTAAGATTTTTTTTTTCCTTATTATCAACTCATGTATATTAACTTTGTCAAAAAAAAAAACTCATGTATATTAATTTTTCCTCTAAAAATTTTAGTACAAAAACTATTAAAAAGGACTGTTTTTGGTTACATTATGAAAAAATGTTGAATATGCATAAGTATTATAAAACATCAATGGATTAGAAAAATAGTAGACAAAATAACACCCGAGTACTTTTAAGTTTGATCTTTTTTCTAAAGTGATCCTTTAATTATTTTATTTTATTTTGAATTAGTTTTTTATGTTGCGTCTGTTAGCCTTTTAAATAAGTTCTGCTTAAAAAAAAAAAAGAAAAGCACTAGTAAATGGTTAGAGTCGTCTGTTTTTTGTTTTTCATAGATTTCCTTCTCAAGAGGTAATCTTATCTCACATTGAGTCATTCAAACCAAACAAAAGTATGTGGAAGAAGTTGTTCAAGATTTAATGTGATGAAAGTGAAATTTAGAGCTTTTATTAGAATTTTCAAATTTTGTTAACTTTTTAAATTAAATATTATATTAGTCTAAAAAATCATATACTACAAATTTAAAACCATTTTTTTTAGGGACTACAAATTTACTTTTTCGGTTAAGTCTATTCATTTACTTGTTTTTTTTAACTTAAAAAATAATTGGGTGAGAGTCATTGAGTGTATAAATATAATAAATTTTTTGAAACCCCAATTATTTTAGAGGTTCAAATTTGTAGAGTTGTTTGCTGCACCCTCTAAGAACGGTCTTGATTCTCCCTTTCTTATAATGGAGGACTATTCAAAACAATAATATAGCATGTTGTAGGAAAGAAAGAAAAATACAAAACCATTGATAAATTGAAAACACAAAGCAATCACAACATTAGCTCATGAGGGGTTTCCTTTTGTAATTTTCAAATCATCTTGAAGAATTAAATGATGAAAAAACAAGCTCCGTGTTCTAGTTCATCATATGTACAAACACTAGTATTAGTATTTGCTTCAATTCATCTCATTTCTCATCAAAATTGTCTAGCTAAGCATCACCAACCATGCCCAACGTCATCATGCGGCAAAGTCACCAACATAACATACCCATTTCGTCTCAAAACTGATCCAAAACACTGCGGGGACAAAAGGTACGAATTAGATTGCAACGAAAATGGTCCATTAGTAACCATATCCTCTGGGGAAAACTCTTTTGAACAATTCTCCAGGAAATACTATGTACAACACATAGATTACAAGATATTTACAATTTCATTAAGTGACGCAGGTGCAGTGGAAGATGCTAATTGCTCTTTCATCCCGCGGTACTTTCTATATAAACAAAGTCTCAGTCATTCCTATTTCAACAAAGCGGATTTTGTATTTGAGCCGTACTTTTTGCGCCCTGAGGATCAAAGGCAGATAGCATATTTCAATTGTTCTAATCCAATAAAAGATCCAAGGTACGTTAAGGTGGATATGAGTCGTTGTAGCAGACATGGGAATAGTAGTACTAATCATGTGTATGCGGTTTTGCAACCATCAGTGTACAGTCTAGGGGATATTGAGGTTGGGTGTGATTTTATGGTGGCTACGTTGGCTAAGGCACAATCAGAGATTGTGAAAGAGAATGTTTCTTATGATGAGATTCATGGGATAATAATTCATGGATTTGAGCTTTCATGGTTGCCTATGATTTGTGAAGATCGATGTGGAAAGGGGACAAGTTGTGAGGTTGTTGATGAAGGTAGTGGAGAAGTTAAATGTGATAAGCGATTCTGTCATTATGTATACCAAACAACCGATAAGTGTGGTACGTATAATTGCCTCAGTTTACTGATATGCTGAATATTTGTTTATATACTTTCTTTTGTTTAAGTAATTTTATACGAATTTCTCTATTTAAAAGAAACAACAAACCATTCATTTATGGCCTGTTTGGTTTGGCGGTGGGAAAGCTAAACCCACGTTTCAAAGAGCAACTTTCATGGTAATTGAAAAGCTTGCTTTTCTAGCTTTCACGACAACATGATATCTTGCCGTAGTTTTAAAAAATACGACGCCATTTCAAACACACACTTAGTCCTTTAACTATCACTTTTTCATTAAGTCTTTAAACTGTTAATTTTTTTTTTAGGGAAGTGTAAATATGATAAGTACTTTAAGGAATAAATTGGAGAGAGATTGTTAACCGGTTCATTACAAAAGGAAACATAATTTTGTGTTTGACAAGGGGAAACATAACTACTGTTGGGTTGAAAACTAACTACTCTATTGTGAGAGATGATGACAATAGAAGGAGAATGAAAGAATAGGAATGAATAAATCTGTCTAAATTGTATTGAATAGAGAAGATGTTAGATTCATGCTAACTATGGTTACTTGACTAATAAGTAGACCATATGATAGTGTCAGCTAGTTAGTAATCGTTTAATCTCTAACAAACTCGTGCTTTTCTATAGTATATACATCGTAACAACTATACACTACATTAGTTAACCAATGCATCCTCTGGGAGACCCTTTATGGTGCATCCTTTGAGGTGACCCTCCGGGATGATCCTCTGGACCTATAGTTTGAATTATACAACCAATAATTGCGTCCTCAAAATTTATTTCTTAAACAAAACTGATTTTTCCAAGATAACTAACTATTGTTGTGCATCCTTCAAGATTAGTGAATTTTCCAGTAACAAACATAATTTACTTATACAAATAAATGTTTAATTTTTACTCCATGTAGTCTTAAATAATAAGGTAACAATATTATTATTTTGTGGTGTTTCAGGACTTCAGGACCAGATATTTGGTTATACTCGTGGTAAGGATTAATCTCCTTCTTTATTCTTTCTCTCCTACATTTTCCTCTGTTTTAATATCTGCCACTACTTGGGTTCTGTTTTCTTTTTACTTATCCTTGTTATTTTCATATTGAGCTCCTTCAATTTAATTGAAGTTATCTTCGAGTTAGTTTTAATTTATTTTTTTCCTTTGTATTTTTGCAGGTTATCTTAGAGGCATTTTTATCGGTAAGAACCTTCTTATCACATAAGAATTGTTATCATATTTCATACTTGAACAGACTTAAATCAGACTCAAACATGCTGCTTCTCCTAATTCTTATGCTAAAATATCAATGCAGGACTTAGAAGTAGAATCACATTTAGCACAAGACAATTGGACAATCCTGTTGGACTAGAATACTTTGATCTAGGAATATACATAGGAAGAAATGTTATACCTTTATTCTTAGCAACCAGATTTATATTTGGAGTTATAGCTCTACTTGTGCTATTTATCTACAAATGGAAAAGAAGACATTTATCGATGTATGACAACATTGAAAACTTTTTGATAGAGAGCAATCTAAACCCTATTAGGTATGAATACAAAGAAATCAAGAAGATGACTGCAAGTTTAAGAGTGAAATTAGGTCAAGGAGGTTTTGGTGCTGTCTACAAAGGAAAGCTAAGAAGTGGACCGGATGTCGCAATTAAGATGTTGACAAAATCCAATGTTAATAATGGACAAGATTTTATTAACGAAGTTGCGACCATTGGAAGAATACATCATGTTAATGTGGTCCGTCTTGTTGGATATTGTGTTGAAGGAAAAAAGAGTGCACTGGTTTACGAGTTCATGCCAAATGGATCGTTGGATAAATACATTTTCCCTAAAGAAGGAACTAACGCTTTGAGTTATGAAAAAACATATGAAATATCTCTCGGAATAGCTCGTGGGATAGAATATCTGCATCAAGGATGTGATATGCAAATTCTACATTTTGATATCAAGCCTCATAATATTCTTCTAGATGAAGACTTTGTTCCAAAGGTTTCGGATTTTGGACTTGCAAAGCTATATCCCGTGAACGATAGCATTGTTACCTTAACTGCAGCAAGAGGAACTTTGGGTTACATGGCTCCTGAATTGTTCTACAAAAATATTGGTGGAGTGTCTTACAAGGCTGATGTATATAGCTTTGGAATGCTTTTGATGGAAATGGCAGGTAAAAGGAAGAATTCGAATCCTAATGCAGAGCATTCGAGTCAGCATTACTTTCCGTTTTGGATCTACGATCAATTTAAAGAAGAGAGAGATATTGAAATAATGGAAGATGTCTCTGAAGAGGAAATGGCAGTAGCTAAAAAGATGTTCAAGGTTGCATTTTGGTGTATTCAGTTGAAACCGAGTGATCGTCCTTCAATGAACAAAGTAGTTGAGATGCTTGAAGGGAAAATTGAAAGCCTTGAATTGCCCCCAAGACCTTCTTTTTATCCAAATGAAAATTATAAATATCATGATGAAATCAACTCTGACCGAACATCAGGGGGTGATTCCACAAGTTATTCATCAGATACTTGCTCTTGACAAACACAGACCATGTCAGTAGAACTTTGATGTTGTTTAAGTGTGTGAAAGTTTCTGGTTTGAAACTATGAATTGTTTAGATCATGGTAATCTTTGATTCCATCCAATGGCAAAGAAATAAGGCTTTGTTGCAATTTTTCAACTCACTGTACTTTTTTTCATGATAATTTCTCTTGTATTTTTTGTCCTATAAATTGTAATTTATTTTAAGCTGTCATATGTGTTGAAGTTGTTTGTAGTTTGTTTCTAGTCCCACAACTCAGGTTCCTGGGCTGTTGAGCATAAAAATATGTTTGAGTACCCTCATCCTTAGAGCTAGTTCTTGAGTATCCTCATCCTTAAAGCAAATTTATTTGGATGAGTTGTTGAGTATCCTCGTCCTTAATGCTAGTTTTTAGGATCAAATTCAACCTCATTTAACACTATGTTAATTTTGTAGATACACGGCGTTATTTTTCCAAAACACAAGCTCTGTTTGGTGTATACGATAGAGAGATAAGATATGATAAAACTATCATATCCTGATTCAATCCGTTGTTTGGTGCACCAATAGGAACAGATAAATTAAACCAATTTCTAATCTTATCCTACTCACCCTTTGTTATTTTTATCCTTAATTTTTGGTCGGTTAGCAACCTGATAGCATAAACTGATCACTTGCATATCTTCTATTCATCAAAACATCTCCTTCGACTCCCACCCTTTGTTTCTGGAAAGGTTTTTTTCTTTTCAAAATCATATTTCAATATTTCTTTTCAGAGTGAATCATTGGTGTCTACATTTGTTATTTGCCATCAGAAAAAGATCAAGTCCGGTGTTCATGAGCTCACATACCTTACTTTGTTGCAGTTAGGTTTTGTGTCTGTACGCGGGTTCGTTGAGTTGTGCACGTTGTGCGGGTGTTAGCCTGTATTTTTAAGTATGCATTTCGACAGGAAAAATGGTTATCAAAACCTCAAAATTCTCTAAGTACAAGTTGAAGCACAAGTATTTTGACAGAGTTATGGAAGGGTTTCGACAAGTGTTCGTTCACTTCGACTTGGAAGATTCAAATTCTCACTGAAGAAGCAAACTTGAAGGTGTTAGCCTATATTTTGAATATGCATTTCGACAAGCAAAATTGTGGCCAAAACTACAGGATTCTCTTAAGTCCAGGATCAAAGCATGAGGCTTTAGACAAGCATGTTTTCGACAGACTCTTTGATTTCGACCAAATTTAAATCCTCCCTAAAGTTGCAAGGTTGAAAGTTCAGGCACATGGATTCAACCAGAACTTGTTTCGACAAGGTTTTGAGGGTTTGACCAAAGAGTTCAAATTCTATAAAGAGGCGAGATTGAAGGGTCAGACACGTGGAAAACATGCCAAAGCTCTCAAAAGGATTTAGTTTTTGACCGTTGGTTTGTGTAGTTATTTTTTGTGCGTATTTAATATTTATAGTAGTTTCTCATAGGAAAAACGGATCACAAATCATTTATCAAAAGTTCTTCAAACTCAAAGTACCCAACGTTAGAGAAAAACGAGTATTAGAATGTATGTAATGATTTGTTGAACCATCTTTATTTCAAGCAATGCAATGCAATTTATTTTATTTAAGTTTCTTTGCCTTTAAAATTCTAAGTCTTTTAGCATTTTAATCTTTTAACATACTGTTGATTCCTGTCGAAAGGCAATCTTCACCATAAAAACAGTTTTCTTCATCTTGTTCATAAAGATTGCACAACATGTTCTAGGATTTCTAGTTTGATCCTGCAAAAAACATTATAAAACTAGTCTTATTGTATACCAAAAACACTGGTATACAGCGAGTTGATTATGCAGGTTTCACAAGGACTATTTGTCACTTAAATATAATATATTTCTTATCATGTCAATAACAAGTGTGCATCAAACACATGACATGAAAGGATAACTAGCCTTCATATTACTATCATATCATATCTTTATCCATCTTCTAATCCTGTCAGGTCTCTATCTTATCATGCGCACCAAATGAGCCCTATTATATCACTCCTTTGTAATTTCTATCAAAAGTTTAGACTGGGTTAAAATAACGGCTGACAATGAACCTAACCAACTCGAAAATAATTCGAGACCCGATTCGGTAATTAGTTCGCTACTTGGTTCATGAACCAAATGAGCCGAACTTGAGTTGAGAATTTAATTTGTTAAACAAATGAGTTGAATTTGAACTACATAGAGTTCGACTCTTTTGGTTCACGAGTCAGCTCGAAATATAATTTCTCTTAAAAAAAATGTGGACCCTCAAAAGAATTATTTACTGTTAGTAATAATTTATTTGTTATTAGAAATTTTTTGATGTTAAATAAGTATATTTTATCAGTAATTTATAATATAACACAATGATCATAGTTTTTTTAAAGAATGTAACTCAATTTGAGGAAAAGAAGAGGAAGAAGTAAGTAGACTAAAAGGGAAGTAAAAAGAAAGGGTCTTGCTAACTTGTGTTTTAAGGGCATAAGATAAGAAATTACTCCTTCGATCCCTATATCTAAGCCCTTTTTACTTTTTTCACATTTCTTATGAAAAGTAGTTAGTGCGATTAATATGTCTATTTTGTATGTTAATATTACCACATACATTATTAATTGAATGAACTTAAAAGTAAAAATTGGCTTATAATTAAAAACGGATGGAGTATGTATTAAATTTGACTTTTCATATTTCAAGATAAAGTTAGTAGTATTAATTAAGAGTATGTTAAGGAAAAATTATAAATGCATCTAGTAATTTAAATAGGGGTTTACATTTAGGGATAATTTTTTAGTCAAATAGGTGCTATGATATAGGGACAGAAGGAGTAAATATAGAAATTTAATCATGGAAATTGTTGCATTTAAAAAGTTATCTTTTCAATGCAATATTTAATGTATTATTTTTTTGTGAATTTTGACTTTTATGAATATATAGTAACGAAGAGTAATCAAGTTGTACATGCATTTTTTGAAAAAAATAAAAAGTCGTACATGCATATAAGTTTTAATATAATTTTTTTGTTAACGTATCTAAGTCATATCTTATTCTAAATTTTAAAAATCCCATAATCCGTATCGTACCCACACCGTACTACGTATCCGAGCTTCATAGGTTTTCACTAGTGCAAGTATTGTAATATTTTGCAATGTAGAATAGAATACAATTTAAGTGAAAAAAATTACTTTTTCTAGAATAAAAAAGTTGGAATTGAATTAGTTCAATCACGTCAAACTGTGTGATATGGGTTAAGATCCTCTCCACGCATCCAAACTCTTCTACATTAATTTCTTCTATTTAAAAGATAAAAATACAATAAAACTTAGAAATAATCACGTCAAACCTTTGTCAAAAAAAAAATCACGTCAAACTTTGTACCACTACTGATGTGGCAAGGGACATTTTAGAAATTTCATCTCAAAACCACTCTCTTTTCATCTCCAAACAGATCCCTCTCACTTCTCTCTATCTCACCACCACAGCCTCCACACTCCACCACCACTGCCTCATCCTTACCCTCCGCTCCATCCCTCTTCATCTCGCACTTTGATGGTCGGCTGTTGTCCCTCCATCTTTCTTTCTCGTCAACCACCACCACCTCTATCATTGGCCTCCACCATAACGACGACCTTAGAACCCATAAAACACATAAGGTGGTTAGCCCATCACACCACTCATACTATTGTCATAATTTGTTTTTGACTAAATCAAAGCATCTTTGACCAACATGTGGCCAAATTACCTCGACTAATATGTAAAAATTAATCAAACAGACCTTAGATCCAAGTACTTGTTGACTAGGTCATGGCCATCTTTGACCAATATGTGGCCAAATTATTTGACCAAGTCAAAGCTATCATATTTGACTAACAATTACCTTAAAAACTCAATCTGTCTCAAAATAACATTTTTTAAGGTTTATGTAGGATTTTTATGGAAATGATTAATTGTATTGATTTTAGTGATAAAATTAGTATTATTTATTAAAATATCTTTATTAATTGTAGTTGGTGGGAGTAGTTAAGTTTGATGAAATTCAATAAATATAGGTATAATAATGAAAAAATAAATAAATATTGCATTGATATTCTAAAATGACAATTATTTTAAGGAGGAAAAAAAATGTTAAAGAGATAATTAGTTTGAGACATAGTACTTTAAATGTTATTTACTGCTGTTTAGCCTCTCTTTTGTCCACACTTTCATGTATTATTCAATTCCCATTGATCTATCAAATTTTTTTACTTCTATTTCTCATATAAAATTTACATGAATACGTCTCACACATAAAGATGCCGTATGCAATAGGCAACTTAATACAAGTCTTGAACTAATAGCCGTCGTAACTTAATTCAATTACATCAATTATAGCCAGTAACTGATGTAATAACAACAAAAACATACAAAAATAACATAATATGGCAGCATATTATTGTAACCATAAAACTGATTGCTTCAGCATAACTACTTGAAATATATTTTCAATTTGGATAGACTTCAACAAGTAATGGGAATGAATATATTACATTTGATGAACCTGAAAGTAAATTTTAGACTATTTCAGGAATAACTTCTAACTCAAAATTTAGATGTCTAGGTGGAATAACTTGATTTGTTCTATTAGCACCAATAGAGTCAAAAGGAGTTGGGGGTGCCATTAAATTTTCTCCATCACCTTCAAGCATCTGTACCACAGTTTTCATGGATGGCCGATCCACTGGATTCCATTGAATACACCAAAGTCCGACCAGCGCAAGTTTCTTTGCAATTCTAACATCTCCCTCATTGTCAATATTAACTCGTACATCTTTGTCTTCAATAAGATTATGGATCCACTCTGGGTACAAAACTTGGAATGTTTTCTCGCCCAGCACATTAGTATTCTTTCTTCCTCCAACCATCTCGAGCAACAACATTCCGTAGCTATAAATATCAGACTTGTAAGAAACATTTCCGAAGTTTCTCGAGAAAACTTCAGGTGCAATGTAGCCCAATGTTCCTCTAGCTGCGGTCATAGACACTGTACTTTGATTTTTGGGACACAGTTTAGCAAGTCCAAAGTCAGTGATTTTAGGACTCAAATTATCATCTATTAACACATTGTGTGGATTGATATCAAAGTGAAGTATTCTATGATCACAACCAATATGAAGATACTCAACCCCTCTAGCAACACCAAGAGCAATTCGTTGCAACTTTTCCCAACCAAGAAAATCATCACTGTTCTCCAGTGGCGCCAAGAATTTTTGCAACGACCCGTTTGGAAAGAAATCATAGACAAGAGCACGGTGGAATCCATCAGCACAGAATCCGAGCAAGCGAACAACATTGACATGATGAATTTTTCCCATAGTTCCGACTTCATTGATGAAATCGTTGCCATCTCCTTGTGTTTCATTGAGTACCTTCACAGCAACCAAAATTTCTTGGGAGAGCATGCCTTTGAATACGGCTCCATGAGCACCTTCTCCTAAATTTTCCTTAAAACCATTTGTTATTCTCTTAATGTCAGCATAAGTAAATCTTGTTGGTTTCATTGCTCTATAATCCTCCAAGAAGTTTTCTATCCTTGTTATGTCATCTCCTTTCATCTTAAAATAACGATAAATGCGAAGAAATCCATTTGCCAATAGCAGCAAAATCATGGAACCAGCTATAACCCCTGTTCATGAAAATTATATCACACACATAACAAATTATCAACAACTATATCCTCTGTTTACCAGTTAGACTCATTTGTTCTAAAATTCGTTGTGACCCAACTCACATGTTCTAAACTAATAATTTCAAGACAAATTGTTGATTTTATGTAACAAGGTCTTAGTTGAATATAGTTCAATAATAATGTTTCTAATTTTAACCAAAATGAGCAACCTTACTTAGAAATAACATTTATAAGAAATAACCAACAACATAGAGATGAAAGAATATTTCATACCAGCAGTAATTAGAAGAACAGTAGATCTTGCAATCCCATCTGATTTACAAACAAAACATTCAACTTCACCATTTCTGCCACCATCCTTCCATCTACATTTCTGCCCTTGAACTTCACAAACGCTACAATTCGGTTTAGACCATTCCATTATCAAACTCTCTGAACCATCATCTTCCCATTCCTCAATCGTCCAGCCCACATTCAAAACATCACTAACTTTTCTACATGAAACCAACTCAGGATCAATAAAATAACGACTAGATTCACGTAGCAGAATCGAACACTCCTTGTTCAAATCACAACGAAAGAAAGAAATACTACTCTGTGTATGTGTATTAGACTCCTGCAATTGAAACTGAAACGGCGAAACTGATAAGTTTCCTAGTTTTAATAATCGTCTTGCAAGACAGTTTTTCGGGTCATAGATTTGGAACTTTTGAGCTTTGTAGTCTATTCGTTTTATGAAAAGTTGTAGTGGAATTGTGGGAAATTCTAACATGGTTTCACCTTTGTCTGTACATGATAATTCAAAACCTTTAGGATTGGTGTGATTCATGATGTTGTTTTTGAGATGAAATGGAAATTGAATTCGAACTTTTCCACATTTTGCAGTGCATGGATTTTTGGATGTTACTGGTTCTGTTGATAGAAGAAAGAACATAGTTAGTAGAAAAACGAAATTGTGAAAATTGGCCATTTTTTTGTGTGATTTTGCAGGTTTAGGTTGTTGTTATTTTTTTTGGTTACCCCCTTAGGTTGTTGTTGATATAGTTTCAAATAAATATCATTTTTTTTAATAAAAATAAATATCATTTTTATCATTTACTAGTAGTAACTAGTATTGTAAAAAAAAAAACTAGTAAAACACATGTGCATTGGCCATTTATATAAAAATCATTTTTTTTAAAGAATATTGTACAATATTTAACGATAGTATTTAAAATTATTAGCATTAGTGTAATGTTTCTCTTAAGGCTTAATTGCAGTTTTAGCCCCCTAACTTTCCCAAAGTTGCGTTTTTGGCCCCCTAAGAAAAAAACTACAAAACAGCCCCCTAAGTTTTGCAACTGTAGCAGTATTGGCCCCCCAAGGCAAAAAAAAATAAAAAAATAACACGTGGCACCTCACTTAGGGTGCCACGTCAGCGTAGACCGAGTCAATATCAGCCTTGGGGGCCAAAACTACCACAGGTGTCAAACTTAGGAGGCTGTTTTGTAGTTTTTTTTCTTAGGGGGCCAAAATCGCAACTTTGAGAAAGTTAGGGGGCTAAAACTGCAATTAAGCCTTCTTTTAATTGTCTTCTTATTATATGAAAATATCAATTAAATATTTCCACCGCTCCTGCTGCGGAATTTTTTTTTGTTACATGCGAGAAGGAAAAAAAAACAAGAAAAAGAAAGAAAAACTACATCCTGGTAAAGGATTGCTGAGGTGGCTCCAAGTTTTCTTCCAACGATATAGACTTGGTGGTTTTGCGGTTGTGGTGGTTTTCAGGACAGTTTGTGGTGGTTTATTCATCCCCTCTAAGTAATTTCTTGTCTGTTTGGTGGTCCGTTTTTCTTTATGGTGGTTATTCAGATCCGATCCAAAGTTGATTTCCGAGCGAGATTTGTGAGTTTCATTTTTGCCTTGCGGTTGGATGCGCCAGTGACGTCTTATGATGTTGGTCATGAGTTATAGTGGTGATGTGGTTGTGTTTATGTGGTTCTCGGTGGGGGGGTGATGCAGTGGTGGTAGTGGTGGTGTTGCGTGGTGGTGGTGATTCGGTTGTGGAGGTGGTGGTGATGCAGTGGTGGTGGTGCTTCGGTTGTGTGGGATGTTTTTCGTTGTTGTTTATGTGGTGGGGTGGTGATGTGGTGGTGGTGATTTGGTTGTGTGGGGGGTTTGGATGGGTGGTCGTGGATAATTTTGGACTCGGATATGATGTTGGAACACTTTGCGAACGGGAGTTTTAAAAGGGGGTGATTGGTGTTGCTTAGGTTAGGAGCTGGGTGTTTTTGTGGTGTTTGTTGTGGGTGATTTCTTTTGGAGGTTGCCTTAATTATTCGGGTCCATATTTGTCATCGCTAGCTCTTGTTTGAGTTTTGGGTTGTTTAGGTATTTAGGGTGTTTTGAGGGTGTGTGTCCTTCGAGCTGAGCCATTTCCTTTTTGATTTGATTGATGTTTGCACCACCACAAATCATGTCGATTGTCTTACATATTGTGTGCTGAATTCTGGTGGGCCGGTTACTTTTACTTCGAGATCGCGAGTTGGTGTCTAGCTGAAATCTTATTTGACTGGCTCTGGTGGACCAGGGGTGAGGGGTGCCCTTTTGTTTTGGTTCTAAAGTCTGGTGGGCCGATCACTTTTGATTCGAGGTTGGGAGTTATCTCTTTGGTTCAAGTTTGGGTTTGGGCTTTTGTTGGTGTTTCTTTCGGTGGACCAGAGGTTGAAAGGTGGTGGAAGCTGAATGATCTTTAGATTGGATATGGCTCAACTTTGGTGAGGAGGACTGAGTGTTTCATTTAGATTGGTTCATTTTAGGGTGAGTAGTGGCGATGAGGGGTTTATGGATATCGTTTTTCAGTGGTCGTTTTGCGAAGGAGTCATTTTAGGGGATAATATTTATTTTGGTGGGTGTTGTCCTCATGGGCGTTAAGGGTAGGGCTTGGCTAGGTGTTGTGTGTAGGGGGTGTCTTTTTTGTGTTTATTTTCTGGTGTTCCGCCTATATACGGCGTCTTTTAGTTTGTACTCTCTGAATTATCGGTCTCTGTTCGTCTTGAGCAGAGATTTGGTTTTTAAATAAAATTTGTTGTTAAAAAATAGTTTTTTTATAAAAAAAATTCATTTAGGTGTGTTTGTTTTACGTTTATAAAATTTATTTTTATGAATAACATTTCTTGAAATATAAAGATATGATTTTTTTAAGGTATTTAGAAAACAGATGTTTGGTTAATATTATAATATTGTCTTGAACCTTAAAAATGGAGAGGTTAATAGGTACTTATACATGAATTTATTCTTATCTTCATGCGAACTTTATTCTCATCATTTTCTTTGAAAATATTTTATTTTAAAAACATTTCATATCCAGGAATAAAATGTAAATTCTATCATTTTATTCTTTTAAGTTTAATCTTTTACCTAAAGTGTTCCTTTAATTTTTATTTTATTTTTTTAATTGGTTCCTTATGTTGCATTATCTTTTCACTATTAACCTTTTAACAAATTTTGTAGAAAAACACATACCCATCATATTTGAATATTGTGAAAATTCACAAAGACATGTCACTTGTCAATTTGTCATTTTCTCCTTCCACTTATTTTCTATATCTAAATTCCAAAATCTTCATGCAAGACACGTGGTTAAAACCTATGAACCCAAAATATCCGTCATTTATCTTTAGTCTGATGCGTAATAGATGGACGTTTGAATATTGTTCATTTCTGATTGTGGAATAAAATTTGTGATTTACATTGTCGCCAAATGTAATGTTAAGAATGACAATGAAACCGAAGCATTACTTAACGCTATATCGATTGAAAGATAATGTAACATAAAATACCTAGAAAAATAAAACTTAAAGGACCAATAAAAAAAAAATTAACTTATCGCCATCATAATTTTGCTAGTAAAATAAAACAAACAATAAAGAATGGTTATGAGTTGTCTCTTTTTTTTTTGTCAGGTGGCCTAGTGGCTAGAATTCACCTTATAAGGTGAATAAGTGGGGTGTCCAATGTAACGCCCTAATTTTATTTTTTTAATTAATTCCATGAATTTTAATAGGTGAAGGGTTGGTTAATATTATTATTGATGCTGCTTTAGCTTGAATGTTATTTTGTTGTTAAGAAGATAGAATATTGATGAGGATTGATAAATAGTATGAGAATTTAAATTAAATAAAGGGAGGAATCAAAACAAAATAAAATAGTATCGGAGGTGTAAAATATAAGTTTCAAATAAGTGGGGGAGGGGAGGAGCAAAAGAATAGTGAACGGAGGAGAAAAAAATTATAACAAATGATTGACCCAATTATAAATAGAAACATTAGGAGTTAGAAGCGTCACTTTTGCTGAACGTGGAAAACAGAGAAGAGAGGGGAGAAAAGGAGAAACCCTAGCTGCGTTGGAATCAAGCCAAAACTAGAATTTTCGAGGGAATCGAGGTAAGGGAGAGAATCTTTGCACTTTAGGGTATCTTAATTTATGATGGGAGGGTTGTCTTAAATTTTAATACATTTTTGCTGTTATGATGTGAATTTTGATGAGAGAATTATGATGAACGGATTGAAAGATGAAGTTGAAAGATGACAATTGAGTACAACTAGTTTAGATTTTTGAATTGAGTTTTAGTCTTAAAAAGAGTGGATAATCAGATAGGTTAACGAAGAATTAGTGTTTGAATGATAGGGTAGTCATGGAGTGAAGATTAGGGTCGACTTTGGTGAGTTTAGGGTCGAAAACGGAGTTAGGAAAGGTCCCTTAAGGCTAAATTGCATATGCGAAATCGCAGAAAATCTGTGATTTCTGTAACCGAAACAAAAAATAAAAACTGGCACTTTTTGGTTTAGAATTAGGTTTCGGTGTCTTCATGAAAGTTGTAGATATGAATGTTAGATTTAATTGGGCGTTGGTTTGACCTCATTCCAACATCTACAACACAAGATATGGTCAAAATACTACACATAGGTCAGCAGGGTCGTGCTCTTTTCTGAAGCATAGGAAATCCAACTTTCGACTCTTTTATGTTCTGAACTAGGTTCTGATGTAAACATGAAAGTTGTAGATATGGATATGATCTTTCATGCGGCTTTGGGGTGACTCCAATAGGACGTCAAAAACTTGAGTTATGATCAAATTACTACACAGAGGTCAGCAGAGTTGTCCACTTTGCCTAGGTTTAGGAAAACCAACCTTTGCACCCCTCTCTGTATCGAAATGGATTTAGGTTCCTTCATGAAAGTTGTATGTATGGGTGTTATCTTTATTTTAGCTTTGGTTTGACCTCATTCAGACATTTCTAAGTTGAGTTATGATTAAAATGTCGCACGTGGGTCATGCTGCGTTTTTCATGAAGTTTCAGCATGTGGGTCATACAGAAATCACAGATTTTCTGCGATTTCGCATATGCGATTTAGCCTTAAAATACCTTTCCTAACTCCGTTTTCGACCCTAAACTCACCAAAGTCGACCCTAATCTTCACTCCATGACTACCCTATCATTCAAACACTAATTCTAATAACATCTTCATTCAAACACTATCATCAACATATGTTTATAACATATTCTTGGTGATGTTTAATTGGAGATACCAAAAAATATACCATTTTAAATCAAAAAATTGAACACCTTAATATCAAGCGATCATAATTACTCCCTCTTGTATGATTTTCTTCCCTCAGGTATTGACACCAAACTTTTCATCTTCTACTTTCCACTTTCATTTGTTTTATTGGAGCATTTTCTTTTTTAGTTTTAAAAACTAAAACATCTGTTAACGAATTTAAGACAGTGGGATAGTAGTAATTTGTTAACGAATATTATATTCTTAGTTTATATGTATGCAATATTTCAATTCATCCTTTCCTAAAAAAAATACATCCTATTTCGTTTGTGTGTTTATGTATTAAGTGGTTATCCTTCAAAAAAACTGTACATTAAGTGTTATGTGGGGTCAAAACAAAATTTTATGTGGGGTCATCAAATGAAAATATCACATTTTTAGTTATAAAAAATACAATGGAGTGGGGTTAGCTGACCCCAAATAGGCTAGTGTGCATCCGTGCCTAGTGTGCATCCGTGCCTGCACGAGCTTATTGCTTATTTCATTAACTTATAACTTATTTTTTCAGACGCTATTTAAAATAGCATCTGCTAATTTTTTAAGTTATGGGTTTGTCTAACATATGCAACATTGCACATGTTAAAACAATTAATAGTAATAACTTTTTTTTTTTTAGGAAAACAACAATTATATATTCAAAAGTTTTATATTTAATATTAAATATGCAAGTTTCAATACAAAATATTTTAAACTTCTTAACTTATACAAATTTACACATGATAAAAAAAAAAACCTTAAGTTATTAGGTTTTCAATGCTTTTGCTCAATTTTCGGTATACCCATGTTTACGATGCTTATGGACTCTGAAGCCCAGATACTTTGAAATGGATGACATACCGTATCTCATGCGTATGCTGCACCGATACCTGCCTGATACTTCCTGATACGTATCAGGAGAGTATCCGAAGATTAAATTTTATTTTATTTTAAAACAATTATCCAATATTTTTGACATACAAATGGGATACGAGCGGTATGCGGTGGAAAATCGATATGTGCGGGTTACCTGATGTTTCTATTATATTTGGTATATATGTAATTGACTAAGTAATAATGTTTTCTATTTAGGATATATCATATATGTAATTGACTAATTGTCGCTTTCTTTATTATCAATATAAATATTACTTACATTTATATTTCTATTGTTGCCGCCGTCTGTTTTGTGTCTCTTTGTTTGTTTGAGAACGATGTTATTGTTAATTGTTGTGCGAAGATAATTTCATTGTTGTGCCTAATCGTTTTTCTATAGTTTTAGTCCATACTTTGTATTTTGAGTTTTAATATATAATTTAAATTTAATTTTTTTATTAAAGTGTCTCAACCGTATCGTATCTTGAATTTTAAAATTTTCCTGTATCGACGTATCGGTGTCGTATCATATTCATATCGTATCATGTACCTGGGCTTCTCATTTTAATTCAAACACGTGTTTACCATTTATAAATTCTTGAGGATGATATTCTTCCTGCATATAGACGAATTTTTTTGGTTCTTGTAGCATTATTGTGTTTAAAATAAAGTTTTACACTTTTAATTTTTTTTTTAAAGCATAAAATTGAAATGGAATAAATATAAAATAAAATTTTAGTAAAAAATAATAATTTTATAATATATAAAAATATATTAAAAATAAAAATTAATAACTTTGCCCCTAAAAAAAGTTAATAATTTTATTTTAATTAAGAATGTCTTTTCATGTTGTTTACATTTATTGGCTATTTTAGCCTCTAATTTTATCAAACACTTAATTAATATTATCAGCTATCGGAAACAACCATAAGATATCAGCTAAAAGTTAACAACAATAGGCTATAAGACACAAGTTATCAACTAACTTATCCATTATCAATTGTCTCTACCAAACTCTAACAAAGATCATTCGAACATTGATTCACCATAAAAATTCGCCATACAAAGAAACAAAAAAATATTATGAAAGAGAAAAAAGAAAGACACTTGTGGCATTGAGATAATACTTGGGTGACATTGTGGTTGGTGACATTGGCCAACCACAATGTCACACGTGTACAAAGAAACAAAAAAATATTATGAAAGAGAAAGAAGAAAGACACTTGTGGCATTGAGATAATACTTGGGTGACATTGTGGTTGGTGACATTGGCCAACCACAATGTCACACGTGTACAAAGAAACAAAAAAATATTATGAAAGGGAAAGAAGAAAGACACTTGTGGCATTGTGGTTGGCCAATGTCACAATGTCACCAACCACAATGTCACCCAAGTGCTACCCAGTATTATCCATGCAGGGTAGCACTTGAGTGACATTGTGACATTGACCAACCACAATGTCACCCAACCACAATGTCACGAGTAGCACTTGGGTGACATTGTGGTTGGTGACATTGGCCAACCACAATGTCACACGTGTACAAAGAAACAAAAAAATATTATGAAAGAGAAAGAAGAAAGACACTTGTGGCATTGTGGTTGACCAATGTCAAAATGTCACCCAAGTGCTACCCGTCATGCAAACCAAACAAAAGTAGTAGACGTGAGAAATTGTTCAAGATTTAACGTGATAAAAGGGAAATTTAGTGCTTTTCTTAGTATTTTCAAATTTCGTTAACTTTTTAGGAATCCAATCTAGTCCAATTGACACGAGAGAATTGAACATCTAAAGATAGCAAATTTCAAGGTCTAAATCCAACCCCAAAATTGTTAAATTTTTAAATTAAATATTAAACTAGATTATAAAATACTAAACTACGAATTTAAACCTGTAATCACTAATTTCTCATTTATTCAAAAAAAAAAAAACACTAATTCCTCATATTTCATATCTCTTGCTGCCCACTCCATTATGTGTGTTGTATATTGGCTTCAAATTGGATTTGCAGGAAACCTAAAATCGCGGCACGATTTGAGGCACCGTGGCACGATTTTGTTGGCAGGGAGCAAGGATCCATGAGATGGTAAATCGTGGCACGATTTGAGAAATCGTGACACGATTA
>Ga0228711_1003458_pt1 | contig 24504 bp, 6 predicted proteins | sample MedpolnodulmetaG_2_FD_177996 | JGI IMG/M metagenome (GOLD analysis project Ga0228711, IMG submission 177996) | Root nodule microbial communities from Medicago polymorpha collected in Santa Monica, California, United States - brown nodules | ecosystem: Host-associated > Plants > Roots > Nodule... | reverse complement strand
CTTTGCTTTGCACACATTTAAAAATGCACACAGACATGTATTCATCATCAATGAGATAATTTGTACTAGCATTGTTGTAACTTTATTTTGTGAACTAACTTCCTAATGATTCTTTGCTCCTAGATGGCTCGGGAAGGTTACACTGGAAACTTACATATCCCAGATTCATATCTGGTTAAGGTATTCAAAAGTTGATTTCTTGCTTTTAGCTTTTACTGGTGCTTTAATAGATATAATTCATAAATATTTTGATAGAGTTGAGGGGGTGTTTGGTGCCCCCTTAGATGCCTAAGGATATTAGATTCCTAGGCATGAGAGATACCAGGATGTTGGTGCACATAGAATTCACATGTTTGGCATGACATCACATAGATCAATGAATTCATTGATGTGCTTTTTTATTTTTTTTATTTTTTGTGGTGGTCGGGGTTTGAACCCCGGACCTTACATGTATTATGCATTGTCCCTACCAACGGAACTAAGCTCACAAGGACATTGATGTGCTTTTTTAGTTATGCCTTTCAATGCCATGTTCTGTTGAATTTTTTGTTTCTTTTTTGACATTTAACTTTGAATTCTGTTTCTTTCTTGACATTTAATTTTGAATTTCTAGAAGCACTATTTCCTAATTTGTATGTATAAATATTAGTAAAAAATAATTTCAGTTATACCATATCATAAGATTATTAAATATTCTATTATCATAACAATAAAATTATGCTTTGTTGTACACATGGGGTGAATCAAGAGTTATTGATCAAGACTCAACTTTTCCGTTAATCTTTTTCATGTCAATAGGGTAAAATCCTTAACAAAGACGGGTGCATAGTTACATGCACAAATGGATTTATGTATGCATTCCTGATGCAACTTGTGGTGTAACTTTTTTTCGTTCATCCTAATGAATTCTTTTTTCCCTGTCGTTGGTTGATTTCAGGTCAGGCATTCCAGATGGCCAACCCAAACTGTTGCTTTCCCTGATCCCAGACTACCCAATGTTGAACTTCCTGCTTACTACTTCCATATATGTTGCAGTAAGTAAACACCACTGTTGGGTTTAAATTCTTTATATTGGTTTATTCTGGATTTAACATTCTACTTGCCTGCAGATTTCCTATCGGCTCTTTCAGCTGACCAATACACTGAAAAATGCATTTGTGCCTAGCAAAGATGACAAGCGCCTGATACACAACCTAATTACTGGGACAACAATCTCAGTTGTTTTATATTCATTGTCCTTTCTCTTCCTTACGATACCCCAAGTCTTGGTAAGTTTTATTACACTGACTGGATATGATCTTAGTCAGTTGATTATCCTTGCATCCAGGTCATTTTCTGTTTACTATGTTAAGTTTATGATATGTTTTGCTGACGTACACAGCACAATAAATGAATACATCCCTAAAAAAAACTAATACATGTGTGGGAATCACATAAGACATTGGCATATGGTTTTCGTAGATTCAAAACAACACAATATGGGGGTAACACAATAGTAAGGCTGGCAAGAAAGTGACAGGAGCTGGTATTTTAATTACAGAAAAATAGGGACAACCCTAATTATAAAGATAGAAGATTGCTCCTCATGTCCAAAGGCCCCAGTAGTCGCAAATAACAAGATAGATTCCCTCCCTCTTATTTATTTATATCACGGCCTAATCTTCTACTCGCTGTCTGACCAGCCAACAGGGATTACATACCAATACTTCCCACCCCCAAACATTCATTTTGTAGTTTGTATTTTGGTTTATTTTACAACTTTAGTTTGAACTTAAATCAGATTGCTAAATAAACCATATCTGGAGGGTCTGGGGTGCCAATGTGACATTACATAACACTTCATAGTTTCAATTGACCCAAAACGCACCTGGAGGGTCTGATGTTGGGGGAGGTCTGACTGGATGTCTTTCTTTCGGAGCCCCGTTTTTGGATAGAGAATCAAGTCTACCTTTTTTCCACGTGTTCCTTTTCTTCTATTAACCAAGTCCTTCCACAGTTCCACCATACCCGCTGGAAGCATTTTTGTCTTTTACTATTTCTGTTTCCTCAAAGTTGGTTTCTCACATTGCTTGTGATTGTGATACCATGTTCTTTTTCCTCCTCTCTCACTGTGGTTCTGGTTCTTGATCTCCTTCTATCTTCTTGCTCCGATGGTTTTTGTATCCTTTATTGGATCCAAAGATAAGCATCCTTGAGTAATCTTCTAAAAACTTGCAACCTCTTTCCCTAACTCTCCAAGAATGTCATGATCTTGTTATGCATTTTTGCTGAACTTGACAACCCCTGAATCCATGCATGCGCACTACCTACTGCCCTGTGACTGGAGCATTGATGATATTCATCCATGACATGGGACATTCCCTCTTATCCCTTCCTCTTATTTATTTATTTATCTATACAGCGTAGCCCAATCCTCTGCTAGCCAACTAACTAAGAGGTTACCTATAAGAAAAGAAAACTGTATGCATGCATGCCCTATGAATAAGTTGCAACATACAGTAAATGAAATGCAGTGCACTTATGTCCAATAATTTGAAATTTATATTTGCATTATGCATCTATCTGAATACTCATAAATCTGCAGGTTTGAGTCTGTAAGCATGTATATTATATGTTGCAAGCTTGTGCCAGTTTCCATTGTACACTGAAAAAAGCTGTGCAACTGATACAATTGGTTTGTCAAGTGAAGTGGTTTAAAGAAAGATGTAAGTCTTCATACTCCTCCATGACCACCACCTACAAAAAAATCTACTACAGGAAGAAGGAACCCTTTCTAATAGGCTAGTTGCTGCAATTTTAGAAAGTTGGAAGTTGTATAGAGTATAGGTGAGAAGAGGGCAGAGTGGATGGCATGTCTTTTATTAGTTATGTAACCTCATTCTTTTTGTCAGTGTTGTAAAATTATAACGTTTGTAATACCATTTGCCATTGTGTCAGTTAGGAGGGTAAGAGTTGGAGTAAAGGGGAGGAAGGGAAAGATTAGAGAATCCCTCACTTTTTGTGAGTATTCTTGCATGGGATTAGATGAGAATACTTATGAGTATTTTTTTTTGGTTGAGATTATAATAAATAGAATTAATGAATTGGAAAATTGATTCAAAATCATCCAAAACCCTCCTGCAATGCATGTTTTTAGTTTTCCCATATTGGAGGATTTTAGTCCAATGGAGAAAAATAAAATCCCTTCCTTCTCTCTTTTTCTCTAAACGCCCAAATAAAGTAGGGAACTTCTACCGAACTCTTCCTTCGTAATTTTATAAATAAACGATCATTTTTTGTGTAATAAATAGCTCTTTGTCAATATTTATATTTTACAGAACATCATTTTATAAGAAAAAACATCATTTCATTATTTATAAAAATTATTGTAATTTTTTTACATAAAAAATAATCAATGTTCTCAATTATGAGTGATAAAAATTCAAAAAAAATTAATTTTATTCCGTTGACACTTTTAATGAATAAGATTTAGTTATTATAATTATAAGTGATAAAAAATATATTTTTCTTCAAAAAAACAACTCATTTAGTTATTAATTTAAAGAATGAGTGTACCGGCACACTCAAATATATTGGATGTACCATAGAATTTGCCAATAAAATATAGTGAATTAAGTAAATATTTTGCAGTTAAAATCCTCTATTCTTTATTACTCTAGAGATCTAACTCTAGTCATATTTACTCCCTCCGACCCTAAATATAAGAGAGATTCTTTTTTAAGATACATTTAATAAATAATGTATTTAGTTTATATTATATGTTTAATAATGATATCATTTTCTTAGGGGAGATTTAGATATCATTATTACGTAGCATATGAACTTATTTTTATGGCGGATAACTGCATGAAAATTTTTTGTCGTAAAAAAAACTATATGATAATTTTATTTTGTTGAGATAGTTTTTATTTTTTATTTTTAGGGAACTTTTGAGATAGTTCTGTGATGTGAAGTCTTTGCTTTACACATGTTTGTTTTCTCCAAATATTAGTTCCAACAACAATTTAAATGACCCTACTTTTTTGACCTAAATTTAAATTCCCCTGCTAGTAAGAATCATTTGTTTTTAAGACAGTAAGAATCATTTATTGTTTCTAATTTCTTCATTTTAATATATTGAGTGAGTGTATAAGAATAAAAAATAAAATATACTGACATGAAAAGGCCAGATGTATTTTTGTTCCCCTCCATAGCCTTGGATTTAATCGACTGAACCCACAGTATTTAGAAATCAATCAATTAACGAGTTTGATCGTATTAAAAGAGACATGTTAGTATTTGTCTTAAGTTATCATGTTGGCATTTATCTAAAATAATTTGGTAAGAGTTTGTTTAAATCTTATTTTACTTTAATACAACTTAAACTTATAATTAGTTGTATTTATCAACATTATACTAACACAAAATTTACCACATGTATCACCTTGTCTTCAACTTACTTAGCGTCTCCATCGCAAATGCTCCTTTCAATCAGAATTACGGCTCTTGAGGGTGACCCTTGCACTCGTCATACTTGATGCCATGCATAAGAATTTGACACACACACCCCTTCTAAGAAGATTACGTGAACAATTTGGAAAGAGGACAATAAGCAGTTTATTAAGCATATTCTTGTGGAACAAATAAATATTGCTTAGCATATTCTTTTTCCGGTACCCTCTCATTTTACAGAGGTTCCCAATTTTCAATAAACTACAAGCAACAAATCATAAAAAAAATATATACAAGTGCATCACATCAAGCATAATATGATGTGAATAATTATCATAACTAGTTTTTGCACTAATTAATTACAATTTGATTTTCCTTGTCTTCAAGTTTCCCAGCTTGGAACAATGACACTGGAAATGACATGGACAAACCAACCAAAGACTTGAATGTGATGAAGGATCCACCTTTCTTAACTGGCTTGACATAAATCTCCTGCAAGGTGAACCAAACCAAAAAATCTCTAGCCTTAACGCCAGTAAGATTCTTGATCTTGTTTGGCTCCACATAAGCAGTGACCACTGAATCATAGCAAACAAGTATGTTATCAAACCTGCTCTCCATCTTCTTCCCAAGCTTGAGCCAAACAAAACCTATTTCCTTCACGTGCCCACATTCTTCAATGTCCTGTATGGTTAACAATCCATCTGGTAGACCTTTTTCTGCCAGCAAAAGAGAGAACTTCTCCCTGCAAACTTTATCACCATAATACACTTCTGCTCTGGACTTCAATTCTTCTGTTAACAAAGGCATTGCTTGTGCTTTGTGTATTCAAATAAAGGTGTTGGTGTTGGTGGTGTTTATTGGGGGAGCTAGGACATCAAAGCAATGGATAAATTTTGAAGTTTTAGGCACTTTGGCCAAATTGAGCTTTTATAACACCTGAAAATACATACATGGGACCGACCAATTATTGTGTCACTAAATTTTATGTTGGGACCTAACAGTTCAACCTAGGTTCTTCTTTTCTTACCAAACGGTCTAGAGATAAGCTTAAGAGGTGGATGGATTTTAGCTTTTTATCAAGCCTCTTTGTGTGGGAAATGTTTTATAAAAGATCATTTTGATGCCATCTATTTTAGTATTATGTATCGTGAAGCTTGGGAAATTAGAATATATATAATTATAAATAGTTTTTTACAGATGAATTTATAGTTGACAGTGATTTGGACTCTTTAACCAAGTGGTCATCGATTCAATCTCCAACTCTTATATATAAAGAAAACTTAATTAAAAAAAGAGAATTCATCTTTTATTCCTTTTAGAAATCCCAACACAAGTTACATCCAAATAAGCAATGGTGAAAAATCAAATCAATAGCATGTTAGCCTAAAAAAATGTGCGCAGTAAAATTACCATATTTTTTTTAAAAAGACCAAAAATATAACCTATTAAAAGTGAAAATGGATTCTTTAACTTTGAGTTATCTACTTTTAAGTGATTGTTGTTTTTGGATTTTCAAACTGTTGTATTTGGATTTTCAAATTCTATTATCTACCAAAGTTGTTACTAGGTTGAGTCACGACCAGGTCGCTCTCTTTAAGACGTTTCGTGGCACTGCTCAAAATTATGCAAGACAGACTATCAACCACGCCGCCTCAGGATAAAACAAGCTCAGCTACAACTATGCGGTTAACTACTGCACTATAGAAAACCGTTCGAGATTTACACCTTCAAATATGATACTAAGTCTAAGACCACTCTTTAATACTGAAACCACTTTAATATCGTATTGTTACCACTCTGTTATGGAGCTGAGACCACTCAAATATGGTGTTACCACCATTCTAACTTTAATTTCTCCAAAGTATCAATATGGCACTACGACCACTCAAATATGGTGATACCACCATTTCCACTTTTTAATTTCTCCTCAATTAAAGTATTGAAAGAATATTTATATACCGTTAAGATCATTCTTAATTTCGACGGGACATTATTATTTCAAAAAGGGACTATGATCTTAATAGTACTCTTTATTCCGAAGGGACTTATATTATCGAAAGGACTATGTTTTTAAGACCATTCTTAATTTCGAAGGGACATTAAACTGGAAAGGGACTATGGTCTTAAGAACACTCTTAATTTCGAAGGGATTGAAAAAAGGAAATGAAGAGAAGAAAGACTCGTCAACACAAGTTAAGAAAGGGAGAAGAGAGAAAGAGTTTCCGACAACTCAATGAAACTCTTTGGTGTGTTTTTTCAAATTGAGTGGAGTCCTCTATTTATATAGGGATTCTGTAACTGTTTTAGCAAAAATTGCAACAACAGTTACTCTAATGGTAAGATTAAGATGGAGTTTATCCATTAATCAGTTTAACAACACCTGTGGATAGGATCAAAAGAAACAAATTTACAAAAGTGGAGGAAACAAACTATTAGATTTGAATGAAGGAAATATAAGAAATTCAATTAAATTCTTATTCTTATCACAATCACCGTAAGCTAAATTTATGGGAAGTGATATTCTCGAATAAAAATAATAATTACTATTATTTTTATCATTATCAAGTATTTAAAATTAAATACTGCAGTTTAAACACTACTAATGTGTGAGTTCTATTTTATGTGGGACCCCACACTCTATTTTTTCAATTCACACAACATTAGATCAAAGTATAATTACTTAGGTATTTAATCATCCAATTTATTTTTCAATATCACACTAATGTTCAACAGGAACTTTAGAGAGAAAAGATGCGAGAGAAAATATAAGATAAGAGAGATAGTGAGAAAAGATAGCTGTCTTTGATGGGTCAGTTTGACAACTTTTTTTTTTTTGTATTGGTATTATTCATTTTTTTGGGACTGGTTTATTCTTTTCTTTTTTAAACATGGTTTATTCTCCTTCTTATTCTTTGTTAGAATGGCATCATTATTTTATACCTAGGATTTTAAACCTATTTTTATGTCGGTGAGAAACAGCAAACATTTGTATAGGATACGCAATTTATGGTGCGGTGGGCGGTGGTGGTAAATATTTTTTTTATGAAACGGATTAGTTTTTGAAAAGGTGTATTATACATTATTTTCTTGCTAAAATATTATATATCAGTTTGTATTTTTGCTTGGAGTGTTTTTTTTCTTTCTCCTTCGTAAACTATATGCGCGCATATATATATGTTAAAAAGTTTGCCCTAATTAATCCCGCCTTTTTTTGGTGGATCTGAGTAATTTTTATGAAAAAAAGAGTTTGCAAGAAATCGAACCAAGTATTATATGCTTTCACTTTACAACTATAACTGTTAGGTGGCATTTACCATGGGAATGGTGATTCCTTTCCAACCATGGGAAAGTTGTGTTTTGACCATAGATATATTAATTATTTTATTCAACGGTTGAGATGCTAGACTGGTTACTTGTAAGTAACTTTTTTTTCCATGCACAAAAACAAAAATAAAGTAACCCCTCAACCAATTGTTTATTATCTATTTATTAACGGATTTGTTTGTTTATACAATGTAAAAGTGGACTCTAGTGATGAGCCACTGTTATGGAAGCTAATTTGAGTTAATATTTGTTTTTTTAATTGAATTCACCAATTTAAGTTAATATCAATGCAGTTTTTTTTTTTTAATTTTAAGTTTCTTTTTTTTTACTTTTATAAGAATATGTTTCTTTATTTAAATCAAATATGATTGATAAAAACAATCCTTAAAAAACATTGTTTGATAAAAATAAATAACTTAGCAAAATTACAACAAAAGAAGTCTTAATCGGTATTAAAAAGGGAATTCGGAAACAATAAATGATATATTTGTAATTAAATTATTTTTACAACAAAAAAAGAGAGAAGGAAACAAGTTCTTCAACATTCATGGTCTCAAACCCAGAAAAATCAACTTCTTCATCATCCTCTTATTCTCCATTCACAAAACAAACCAAAAACTAAATGTTCATATACAAACCTAAAACTCAAGATGATGAAGAAGAAAATAACTCTGAATCAAGAACAAAAATGATGAAGAAGCTGATTCAGATTCAAATATTGAATCCGATTTTGTAAAAATTGAAACCCAACATTTAAGAAAATATTAAAAAATGTCCATCATTAAAATTTCTGATTCAACAATTTTTTGCATTTGAGGACCATGACAATACCGCTGCAAAACCCCCCTTTTGATTTCTCTATTTTTTTATTTTTAAAACTCTCCTTAATTATTTGTTTGTTATATATATGTGCAGCTTTTAATTCATGCTTCTCCACAAAAACGTTGTTGGGCTGAAGAGACTTACAGTTGCACCTGTACATTCACCAACATTAATTAAAATATGTTTTAGCCTTTTTGTTTTAAAAATAAATAAATATCATTGACAACCTGATTAACTGCCACGTGGCAGTAAAAAGTGACTTTCCCATGGTGGGAAAATTTTCAAGTGTCCCATGATAAACGCCACCTAACTGTTATGCCACTTCTACTTTTGTTGAAATATTGTTGTTTTCGAAAATGAAATACATGACTAAAACATTTTTTTTAAATCCCCAACTGTCCTAGCGGTTTCCTCTCTCATAGTAGTTATTTTTTATTATTAGTGGTACCTTTATTGATAGTAGTTCTTTTTTCATTTTTTTTGGTGTACACTTACTACGTTTTACAATATTAAAGTTGCATCTTTAAAATTGTAGATAATTTGACTGATCCAAATGATAATTTTATCATTAGAAACTTCACTTTTTCCTGTAATTTTGTCAGCCTCTTTGTTTCTCCTATATTATATTACTTGAAGTTGTTTATTCTAACTTTTTATTTGCAAAAATCGCTACAGTAGACTATAACATTACTTTGTTTTGGCAAAGTAATGACTTTGATTCCATTTTCATTTTTGTTGATTTTATATTCATTTTTGTTGATGCAATCTAAATGTTGTTAATTTACTTTTTTGAGATTGTGCGTGTCGATCACTCTCAATTGTCACTTAATTTGATTCTTTTGAGTTTATATGCAACTCTACAAGTAATAATATAGCCAATTTGATATTTTATATATGAAACTCTACAAAACTCGTGCATTGCACGGGTTAGAGTCTAGTAAAATATAAAATGTAAAACATGGTAAGTTAACTCTGAAGCATGGGTACTCCAGAGAAGTTCCGGTACTAAGTACACATTCTTGTTGGATACGCGTACGGTACTCATACTATACGTATCCATTTTTATTTAGTTTATTTGCCGGAGTTGGTGCAGTAAAAAAGGTGAAAAAATAACCAAAATTGTTTTACTTTTATATTGTATTTCAATTCTCTCTTGATTTTGTTGAAAATAGTGGAGGAGATGGACCAATAAAATAAATCTCAGAACCAACATGATAATAGAATTATGGTTAAACACGTTTAAAATATGAATAGTATTATACTATTTTTATTAAAATTGATTTTCTTTTCTAAACATGTTTTTACAACAACAATGATAATAATTCACTTGAAAAAACAATAATTCACTTGAAAAATCTTTTTTAAATGTTTTACATCAACGTATCCGTACTTTCACTTTTTAAAATTTACCGTATTACATATCGATACATATGTATAATAGGTAACTAACCCTCAAAACACCTCAAATTAACATAAAGATTATTATAACTTTTGTCAAAAGAAAAAGTAAATTATTATAACTCAACTTAGAATATTGTTATTATTACAGTCCCACATGAAATTTATACTCCTTTATTCCGACACCTCTTGGACATATTGTTTTTTTATTACAACTCAAAATAGTTTATTTATAGTTACCTCTAAGACATTGTTTATTTTATTCATTAAACTCGACATAGTTTATAGTCTTAACCTATAGTAATAGCTACACACTTGGCTATACGACCATATGCTCCCTTAGGAAAGAAGCCACCAGGAACAATTTCATATCGACCATACACTATCCTCAATATTTCCTCTGGAGTCCTTGAATATGAAAGTGAATTTTTGTCACCAGCGAGTACATTTCCTGAAACTTTACCTTCAGCACCTTGTGATGTAGGGACCTCTAGACCCTCATCTTTTATGCCTTTGTTTCCTAACTTATTTCTAAGCATTGATATGCGATTTGTAAACTCTTCAACAGTTATTGGGTATGGTAACACCTTTAACTTTCGACGTTCATATAACAATGTTCGAATAACTGCATCTTGCCCCGACTCTACTGCCAAAAGGCTTGCAACAAGCTGCATATGATAAGAATTTGGCAACTTTAAGTTCACAAAATTTGTGAAATTCATCTAACTTTATCTCAAATATTAGAGATTTTAAAATTTTAATATTAGAAACTATTTTGTGGTATATATCAAATAAAAGCTCCTTCAAGATTATAAAGGATTTGATAAAGTTATATAAGTTAGGCTAATATACCTTCTTGGATGTAGATTCTTGCAATTCAGGAATAGCTCCAACATATCCAGTGAGGCCAACATAAGGAATGATGTAGGACGCAAGCAAATAATTGATGGAATTGGCATAAGGATCGAAAGGTGGGTACAAAGGTTTCTCAAAGGCATTGTTCATCACTTGTGCAAATAATTCCTTGCTTATATTTAACAATGGCCTAGGAAACCCTTTTACAGTACTCTTTATGGCCCTGCATGCAAAATCAGGAATATTAATAAAACTCTACTTTGCAAATCAAAATATAAAGTTGTAAAAGATTTTATAGTCCAAATTAACAATGTCACATTCCTATATAAAAAAACGTTAATTAACAATGTCGCACCATTAAATATAATTCTACATCATTAATAAAAATAACATGTGACAAAAAAAAAGCCTCAAACTAATTTTTGAAAATAAAATATTCTAAATTTTGAAATTCGGGGACTTTATAAATATGGAGGAACTAAAACTTTTTCTGTTAAAATAGGAGTTCATAAGTGCATTTAACACAAAATAGAGTTAATAATCAAAATTAGCAATGGGAAAAAAAATCTCAAATTTTCTAGTTAATAAACTTAGTGATGAAATTAGAGACTTTTTTATTTTTTTTATCTCTAGAATTCCCTGACCAATTAAAACTTTTCTAGTGTACAGAACCTTATATGTCCAACTTCCTGCAAAGCAAATTGGAAGATAACATCTCTAGTGAAGGTGTCCAAAAGGGCCATTTTGGCTCCTATGGGAGGTGGTCCTCCTTGGGCTAATTCTGGTGCAATAACATCCAATCCATGACCCGTAGCACCAAACAAGAAGAACTCTGCCTCTAAATATTCTAAATTTAGAGGGAACTCCAAAAGATCAACATCAGTTATATTGATGCTAGAAGAATATGATATTGGGATGAGGAGGGAAGTCAGCAAAAAAGCAATGGAAGAAATGTGAATCAACATGTTTTAGGATATATTTCATTTGTGCCTGATGATGCATATATATATATGGAATTTGGTAAGGTACATCCATTTATTTTTTACCTTTTAAAAAAAATCATTTAATTTTTAATCGAATGAGTACTTTAACAAGTTACAATTAAAAAGTGGTTAAATGTATGTTAAGGTACAATGATACATGTTGCTAAAAAATAAGTGGGTGTGAGTTAACGGTTCCAATAGATATTTCACATTTGTTAGAATACACCTACTTGATTTTTAGGAGTGTGTTAGCAATTGATAACCAAAAGCTTGTTAAATACATTTTAAGGCGCATGCTACTAAAATAATCTTTCATAAAAATTAGTAAGTGTATTCTAACAAAGTACTCCCTCGTCCCATAATAACCGATCCTTTTGTGAAAAAATATTGTCGCAAAGTAACTGTCTCATTTCACTTATCAATGCAATATTAATTACTTTTTTCCAATTATAACACTCATTTATACTACTTTCATCACTCTCAATTCAATATATTCTACTTTGCATTTATGATAATGGTAAATGCACTAATACTTAACAAGAGCACTTAAAACCATTTATATCTCTCATTCACTTATGAATTTTTCTTAATATGTGTGAAATGAACAAATGTCTCACTTAATTTGAGATGGAGGGAGTAACATTTAGTTACTATTAGTTCAAAATAATAAACTTGAGTTTATTCAAAATCAAGTGAATATATGTTGCTAACTTATGCATTCATGATTTTAGATGAGTGCAAATTAATAATCGTATATACATACACACAAAATATTTTTTGATAGTGCTTTCACCAATTCTACATCTCATGTTAGACCCACATTCACACTGGGGACGGGAATAGACCATGCCGGTCTACAGAGGCTTACAACCTAACCTACGGCAGGCTAGGCCAGACTTTTTTCTTAAATAGAGAAGGTCTAGGCTTTTTTTTAAGCCTATTTAGCTTAAAAGGTCAGGCCATATGCCTCTCAAAAAGTCTCTTAAGCCTATTAGGCTGACTTATTTAAGTAATATGAATAATATTATTTATTATTATATTATATTTTGTACTTTGAATTAAAATATAAATTTGTAAACTTTTTCAATAATTTAAGCTTTATTAGTATACATTAATTTTTTGCATATATAAATGTATTATTATAAACTAGAATAGAAATATGATACAATATATAGTCGAATTCTCTAAAACCTCGTGTTGATTAACAAAAGAGAGTTTAATCTAATTGAACTATTAGTTCGCTAGTCCATTTAAACTTAGATCACATTGCTTATTTAAATATGTTTATAAGATATAAACTTTTAAAAAGGCCCACACGCCGTATCAGGCTTTCAGACGGCCATACTCAGACCTAAAAAGTAGGTCTATGACAGACTGCAGGCCAGACTTAGGCTTTAAAAAAATATGGCTGGTCAGACTTAAGCCTTACAAAGCCTAACTCGATTTAACCTATTCACATCCCTAATTCACACCCTCCAACAAACAAAATATCGAGAGAGGTGTGGAAACGTAGGGTTGACTTGACTTGATGTGTGGATGGATAGGGTGCCAACTAAACATTACTCTACACATATTGTGAACGCATGGTGAATAATAAAACAACGTTTGTTGATTTTCCTAGGTTTGGCAGCAATTTTTTTTGATAAAATGCATGGGTTGCATTTAATGACCTTGCCTGCCTAAGGTACAAGCACGCCAATAGTAGGAATTTCACTCCTTTAAATAGCAAGTTTCCTTATACCATTTTTGGCATATCCGAGGATCAAATAACACAACAAATATAGAGAGAAAAATAGGGCAGCGTTTAGCATGGAGAAATTGCCAAATTTCCCCATGTTAGGTCAATTTAACAATGACCATTGATTTAATATCAATAAATACTAATGGATAGGATTGCTCTCAACTAATGTTTACCAATAACTTGGATGGATATTAATATTAAAAACTAGTATAATGTACTATTTTTCGAAATTGTACAAATCACCTAGTTTTGATAGATTCATAGATTTGGAACATGTAGAAAACTGTGTCGTTTTAGTTTTCGTTACAAAATTGGTTTTTTCTTATCAAAATAAATATTTCATTTTTCTTTTTAATTTTTTTAAAAAATCAACAAATGTTAATAGTTAATTATAAGATCAATATTTACTCATTTGTTTGAGTTTATGTTTAAGATCTTTAATTCATTTAATATTTAACTCAAACCAGTTGAACTATCAATGTTTCACTCAATTTATATATATATATATATATAAATCACGTAAATGTGTTTTCTTTTTGCAATTGGTTGAATTTGCCATGAACCTCTTGATTTTTTTTCTTTCAAAAAATGGGGAATTTAGTTTTAATAATGATGAATTTTTATGGTCAATTAATAATGATGACTTTAATAAGTGATATTTATTTCAAAAGAAAATGAACCAGGTGATATTGCTTATTTTCAAAGAACGTGTTTTACTATAAAAAAAAAAGTAATGTTATTTTCAAAGAATGAGTTTGAGAGACACGAGGTTGTCGTCGCCATAATTGATCGTCGTTATCTGGGATGAGATCGGAGAGAAACAGATATAATAGAAGAAAAAGTGGTGTTGAGATGAGGAATACGGTGCGACAGTGGGTCGAAGCGATAGAGAAGGCAGAGCTAGCGGAAGAAAAAGTGATTTAGAGCAGAAATCCAGTTCAGACCGGTTCTGAATTGGTTTCGAACCGAACCAGACATATTTTATGGATAAAAACAATTTTTTATGAAAGCAGTTTTCTGAACTGAATCGAACTATAAAATTTGGTTCGGTTCGGTCTGGATATAGTAGACTTGCACACCCCTATTTTGAATTAGGGGTATAAGTTGGAATAAATAAAAACAAGGAGTAAAGTTGATAACAGATAAGACAAAATTCGTCTAAAGATGGGAAAAATCAATTTGCCCATGCTAAAACTCGCCGAAAAATATACATGAAATATAGAGTGAGAAAATTGGCGAACTTCCATTTTCTGCATCGCTTGTATTTGTAGAGAGTGAGAGAAAAAACAGAGTGGAAATAGTTTTCTTCATCAAGTTTTTTTTAGTGCTTTCTACTTTCAAGAGAGTTAATTATTCTCTTCTTCTATATTTAGAGAGAGGTCTTATAATTCAGTGAAAAACTTTCTACTCTTGTGACTTGTCACGTGAATTTTCCCTTTATTTGTTGAGAAGTTTCCACATAATTAATTGTGTCTCCAATTTCTCTTTTTTCATTTTTTTTATTTTAGTTGTGTGATATTCCCTTCGTTATCGAATATAAGCAAAAAAAAAAAAGCATACAAAGTAGATGTAGCTTGTTTAAAATTTTAATTAGATACATCAATTTGTAAATAGTCTCCCTAAATATACCAATATTTGATTTTAGTCCTTCTAAAATATTTCCTTATATTTAAAATTGGGTAGTATTATTTTGTTACTCTTGTATCCAACATATTTTACATTTCAGACTCATTTGATAATAGGATTAAATATGTTTTTAGTCCTTATAAATATATCAACTTTTCGTTTTAGTCCATCTAAAATTTTCCTTCAACTTTTAGTCCTTAAAAAAATTTCAATCACTACTTTTGGTTCCTATTTTTAAGTTAATTTTAGTATATTTTTTTTAATGAAATTGTGCATATATGTGTAGAATATTGTAAAAAATATTCTAAAAAAAAAATAGAATTTTTTAACAAAATATAAATTAAATAAGAATTTTTAACCTTCAAAAATATAAAAATTCATATTAAACCCATGTTTTGTTAAAAAAATCTATTTTTTTTGAGTGATTCTTATAATATTATGAATTGTTCTGCAAAATTTTATTCAAAAATATAAATTCTACATATGAGTTTACTTTAAAGGAGTGATCAAAAGTGAAGATGAAATTTTTTTAGAGGACTAAAAGTTGAAGGAAAATTTTAGAGAAACTAAAACGAAAAGTTGGTATATTTATAGGGATCAAAAACATATTTAACCCTTGATAATATTACTTCATGAAGTTACACAATGCAATGCAACGTGACTTAAGAAGGTAACCAAGTCATAGGAAAGTTTTCACCTAAAAAAAATGTCATAGGAAAGTTGGTATGTTCGTATAAGTTGGCTTTAAAATAAAAACTAAAGTCAGCTTGTTTAAATGGAGAGGGTTTGGCAGCCGGCCTGTTGATCTAGAAAGGGTTTGGTGCCTCTTGATTATGATCTAGAGAGGGTTTGGCACGACCTATAAGATAAAATGTCATTTTGATTTTTAAACGTGTGAAATATTATATTATAGTCAATGAATGTATCAAAATTATAAACACGTTTTCGAGTGTCAAATTTATTAGTGATTTTATAAACTAAATTGATCAACATAAAACACATTTGAGAACTAAATTAATTTTAAGATGTATGAACGCACATGACCTCATATTCGAAGACTTTTTTTTTTTATAACTACAGAAGTTATATAGTTAAAAATTTACATGTCAAAAGTGTTTTACTTGGCCACTATTCTAGGTTCACAAATTGTTGATCACTTAAAGTTTGAATATAAAAAGAATTGTGTGCAACCTTTTTTTAATCCTAGGACTAATACCTAGTACACTTTATTCTCATCATGACGAAAACAATGAAAATGAAGGTGATCATCATAATCAAACTAAATATTTTCATTATGTAGGTCGTCACAATGTAAATTAACACATCATTATTTTTGCTCAGGAACAACCTATTTGGTCTATTCCATTAGATATTTATGGTCCAGTAACATGCATGAAATAATGTTATATGTGACTTGCAAAACGAATTACTAAAAAACCATACCAAGAGAGACATATCAATTATGAATGATCACAAGGATATGCAGAAGTAGGCTTGTGTATTCAAAATGATTAGATAGAGTTTTTTGTTTTTATTGCAAGTTCTTGTGTTCAAATGCAGATTTTAACGACGGGAATTATCTTTCTATAAAGCTCCAAGAACATTAATCAAGCTATGCATACATGACTTTAATGAGTACAGATTAGTTTACATATCAGATTTAAGAAAACACATGAAAACATGTTTTAGATATGTTTTTTTTAGGCTTAATAGGTCACTTGGTCCCCTAATTAATTTCAAGTTTTCATTTTAGTCCCATAACTAATAAAACTCATGTTTTGGTCCCTCACGTTTGTCCCCGTCGGTCAAATAAATCCTGACTGTTAAATTTAATCTCAAATGTCTATGGTGGGCCAACATTATAGATAGTCCACCATAGATCTTATTAATTTTTCAATTTTAACCTTTTGATCTTTTTTTAAGAGAGAGGACAATTGGATCATTCAAGTCTATTGTATGTTCGATTGAATCATGAACACTTAATTTTTTTTCATTTCTTCATTTTCTTCCCCCAACTTCTTTATACAATCTTCAAGAACATTCATAAAAAAAATCCAAAAAAAAACCCAGAAAATCTAAAATCATTCACATGTTCTTAATTCTTCCACCATTCTCAATTCATATTATAAAAATGGGAACATCATTAATCATTATTAAATATTCTTAAACAAATTTCCGATTCCTTTTCCTCGTTCCTGGTTTCCATTTCAACATCCAAAACAACCCTTTTTGCTGCTTCAACTTCATCAATACCCTGCCTAACATGCAAAGATCTATGAAATTGAATACTCATTATCTCTTCAACCACTCCATCGACACTACTCAAACACTCCACTTCACAACCAAGATTCAAAAAATTCAAAACTTAACAACATAACGAGGGTGGAAGACGGGACGGAGGGGATCTCCCATGGAATTAGATGTTTTTTTTTGCTGGGATTGAAACGAATTAAATCGAATTAGGATTAGGTTTTGTTGATGACGAAAATTGAGTGAGAATTCAATGGAGTGTGGTAAGGATTGCAAAAATTTGTAGGAAAACTGAATCACGGAGAAGAAAAGAATGAACTGTTTATTTTTTTCAATTGCAAAATTGCTATGGAGTTGATGGAGTGTGTTAACTGCTTCTCTACAATTGTAATTTTGCAGTTATGTTTCTTTTGAAAAAATAGGAATTTCGATGGAAAGAATGATTTCTATTATGTTTCTTTTCTGTTTCTTTTTCTTCAATTGCAACCCTTAACTGTTTCTTTTAACATCCTTTATGTTTGATGATTGATTCCACGTTTGGATTCAACCTAAGAAGGAGAAGCTTGAGTTGTTGTTATTGATTTGGATTTTGCATATTATAAATTAACTATTTGGATTTGATAGAAATTATTTTTTGGATTTTTATGCTTTTTTTTCTTTTGGATTTCTTTGAATGAATGTTGGAAGAGATGAAGATCCAAAAAATTTTAGAAAAATAAAGCGAGTTTTTAATATTTAATAATTTTCTGGATTTTTTTGGGTTTGTGTTGATGAAGGTATGAAGATGGTAATGAAGATGATGAAGAGAATGAGAGAAGAAGATGAAGAAAGTTGAAAAAATAATTGGTGGTGGTGTACAATTAGATATAGTAGACATGCATGATCTAATGGTTGTATTTTAAAAAAAAATATCAAACGGTGTAAACTAAACAAATTAATAGGGTCTATGGTGGACATAGACACTTGGGAGTTAAATTTAACAACGAGGGATTTTTTGACCGACAGAGATACAATTAAGGGACCAAAACATGAGTTTTATTACTTATGGGACCAAAATGAAAACTTGAAATTAATTATGGGACCAAATGACCTATTAAGCCTTTTTTTTATTTGTTAGATATATTACTGAACAAAATCTAGCAATATATATCTATATTTTTTGTTTTAAATAGTTAGAAATATATATTTTTGTTTCGAATAGGATTGATTTGATTTCATTAGCATTTTTAAGAATTTTGATTACAAACGAATTATGAATGATTTTGCAGTGAAAAATGCAAGAACGATAGAATTCAAATGATTAGTGGAGCTAACATGATTATCATAGTTTGCGCCAAACACTGAAATCTCAATGACAACCATGTAATAACATTTCCTTTGATAAAAATGATTAAAAAAAGAGTTATTTACAACGTATTTGTAATTTTGATACGGACTATATTGACAATGTCACACGTATTTAAGGACTAAAATGATTATCTACCCGTTATTATAACTTATGAAGAGTATAATAAGGATAAACAACCACTTTGGTGCTTGAAAGTAGCAAACGGTGTCACAATCTCTTTGTAAGAAATAAAAAATAAATAAACACTCTGGAATCATTTCTTCGTTAGTCATCTTTAGGGATCGACGTCAATTTTTCAGCTAACCAGTTGTGATGATGTGTCACGGTTTTTGACACATAGGATGCACACATGACACCTTTTTCCACTAATTTGTTATCCACACTATGAGGGCCCCAAACGATAGAAAATTAAAGGGTTAATATGTCTTTACCCCTATAATTTGGGCGAGTTCCGGTATATCCTCTGTAAAAAAAAGTTTAGATTCCAACCTTGTAAAATAAGATTCTTTGATTTTAGCCCCTAACCCATGTAACTGTGTAGAATTGTTGACGTGGCGAGCTGAGTGGCATGCTGACTGTGCATATTTGATTATGTGGCGTGCTGACTGTATAATTAATTTTGTTTTTCATTTTTTTAAAGGCACACATGGTATTTGTGCCTAATTTTTTTAAAAAAAATTGTAAAATTTTTTTAAAAATTCAGGATTTTTTTTATTACGAAAAATATTTTCTAAAATTTTATTTCTAAATATTTTCTAAAATTTAGAAATATATATTTTTCGAAACTTCCAAAATTTATAATTCACGAAAAATATATATTTCAAAAAATTTATTTCGAAAAAAAAAGTTCAAATTATTTTCGAAAATTTGGAAATATATCTTTTTCAAAATTTAAAACATATTTTTTTTTCGAAAAAGAAGTTTTTTAAATTTTCTCAACAAAAAAAAAATCTAGATACAAATTTAGGAAAATTCAGATTTTTTTTCGAAAAATTTATTCCAACATTTTTTTTACGATGTATTACAGATTTGAGAATATTTTTTAATATTTAAATTTATTCTTATCTATTTGTTACATGTGTTATTTATATTGAAAATTGAGGGCGTTTTTGAAAAGAAACAGCTAGTCCAAAAGAGCTGAAAGGGATTGTTTTCTTTATATATACATATATATTTCGCAAAAAATTATATAAAAAATAAAAAAATTCTTAAACTTACTATTTTGAAACTTTTTAAAAAAAATCCAAATTAAATTAAAATTTTAAAAATATTCGGAAAAAATAATATAAGCTAATTTTTTAATGTTTTAGTGAAAAAAATATTAATTTTTTTTCTGAATTTTTTATTTTTTGAAAAAAATCCAATTTTTTTTCGTTTTTTGAAAAAAATGATTTTTTTCTCTTATTTTAAAATTTTTGAAAATTAATTTTCAGTTTTATTTTTTTTATCCTTTTAAAATTAATTTTTTTAACTATTACACACATGTCAGGTTTTAAAATAATTACACAGTGGCGTGTCACATCAATGTCCATTACACAAGTGTCAGGTTTTAAAAAAAAATTAAAATTAAAATAATTACACAGTGACGTGCTACGTCAGCGTCTGGATGGGGTCATGGGTGTTTTGTGGAGAATCTTCATATTATAGGGTTGGTATCTACAGGGGTAAACCAGAACTCGCTCAAATGAGAGGGGGTAAAAACATATTAACCCAAAATTAAACTTGCATATCCTCACTATTTTTCAAACTAAAGGAAACCATAACCCTACTTCCTCGTTTTTGGCGTTGAACTCAAAGTACATTGGAAGAAATAGAGCAACGATGGGAGTTGAAGGTCATGGAGGGAAAGAAAGCTTGTACTGAATCCTGAAGCCAATATTTCTCTACGTAATTTGGAATGGATTTTTGCTTTCCCCCTGCAATTTTTGCTCGCGCCCAAACATGTTTTCCTGTTGTACCCCTGCGTGAGTTTTTTTTTAATTTGAATCGACAAATAATATTAAACGTCATCCCGCAAGACGCAAGGTATGGACAAAACAAGATACAAATGGTGCCGCATATAGACAGAACACCATAACCACCTAAAAACACCCCTGGAGATAAACCCACCAAAACACATCACCACCTAAAACAGACTCCAAAAAAACAACAAGCACTGTAAACACGGTATCCACCGTCGCCCATCGTCACTACTCACCCACAAAGAACACCCTCAAAATAAAACTCCCAGACCCCAACACCCAAGTCGAACCACATTTCGAAGAGCACCTAACCGAAGGATCATGCAGCTATCACCAACCTCGCGACCTCCGATCCACCGAAAGAGCTCAACACAAAGCCCAAAAACCAACATAAGTCAAAGAACTGACTCCCAATCTCGAATCAAAAGTGATCAGCCCACCAGACTATAATACTAAATTAGCAGGGCACCCCTCGCCCCCGGTACACCAGAGAAAAACCAAACCAAGTCAAACAAAGATTGCAGCTAGACCCAGACACCCGGTCTCGAAGCCAATGAATCGGCCCACCGAAAACCAGCACACAATATGTAAGACGAAAAACATGGCATGCGAAGTTTAAACAACAAACAAATCAAAAGGAAAATGCTCATCATAATGGGACACACACCCTCCAAACACCCTAGACACCTAAACCACCCAAATAACGCAAGAGTTAAGTCACGCTGCGTGACTTAACTCACGCACGTTATAAGCTCTGCGTGACTTAAGTCACGGACCACTGGCATGTGCGCAAATTAACTCACGCACGTTGGCCGGTGGTTAGAGCTGAAGAACAAACGTTTTTTGAACTGTGGTCAGTTTTTCAACATTCAATCCACACGTTTTTTACCAAATTTTACACGTTTTTTTACCACATTAATGGTGTTTATAACCTATGCTACCATTCCCACCTATAAATACCCCTCCATACTTCCCTAATTCCTCACACCATATCACTTCTTCCCCTCCTCACTCTCTCCCTCTCTTTCTCTTCTTCTATTTTGCTTCTATATTCTCTTGGCTAGTTTTACCCCTTTAAGTATATAGTGAGCAGCCTTGTTGGGGTAAATAGTGGTCAGTCGGGTTGGGGAAAAAGACATCATTCCTTGAGGTAAAATTAGGTTTGCTTCCTTTTACTCCCAAAATCTTTTTACTGTGGGTAAAAAGAATCATCCTGGGGGTATAAAAGGAACCAAATTTAAATTTACCTCAATGGATCTTGATGTCTTTTTCCCCAACAGGACTGATAACTATTTGCCCCAAGAAGGCTGCTCGCCGTATGCCAAAGAGGGTAAAAAGAACTTTTTACCCCAAGAGGGTAAAAACAAAAAAAGTAGATTACTGAATTCAAATAAATTATATGTATCATCTATTGTAATGTGTGAATGATATTAATAAAACGAGAGTTATATTTATTAATTTTGTTTTTTATTTGTAATTATATTTGCATTTATTTTATGTTTATGATTATGTATTGAATAAATAAATTAGAATAAATATTGAATTAGAATAAAATCGAATTTATTTTCTAATTTCGAATTTATTTTAAGTGCTTAAATAAATTAGAATTTATTTTCTAATTTCGAATTTATTTTAAATGATAAATAAATTAGAATTTAGAAAATAAATAATTTAGAATAAAGTGACCAAATAATTTAGAAAATAAATAATTTAGAATAAAGTGAACAAATAATTTAGAATAAAGTAAATAAAATAATTTTAAAATAGTAAATAAATTAAAAAAAAAAGTCATCGTGCGCCACTTAACTAACGTCATGTAACTTAACTTGCGCATTGTTTTACACTTGTGCAAGTTAACTAACGCAGGGACATTTTGGACATGACTGCAGGACGCGAGTGTTTTGTGCTGGAGAAGAGCAAAAATCTTTGGAATGGGCTCTGTCATTGTTGGGTGTTACATTTTCAAACTCGTAAAGGTTTGAAGACAGCTCTAAGGAGATAACCAAATATCAAGGTCTAACGTTAGTCTAGGGTTTCTGTTATTGAAGTCAAAATCTGGAAATTAAAGTGTATTGTGTTGGAATATTTTATTTAATTGTTATATTCTAATTTTAATATCAATATATGGACATATGTTTTTAGTTAATTATCTTATGTTTTTTTTAGAAGAAACTACACTAGCCAACTGAAACTGACATCGAAAATCAAACATGAGACCTTGAGACTAGAGTACACTTTAAAGTCCTAAATCAATATCATCAGACCAATCTAAATAGATTAATTAATTATATTAGTTATTTATCAATTGGTAAGTTGAATTGATTAATGATACTATTTATTTTTTAATTGGATAATTAATTTAGTATTTAATTAATCGTTATGAGCTTGTTACATACAAAATCTAAAAAAGCGTTCCAAGTCAATTGACAAGATAAAAACAAGAAGCAAGAGAGTAGTTCCTCAAAGATCACATTTGAAACAAGCTATAGTCAAAGAGAGGCCAAGCGCTTCAAGAATATCTTCGAAGACAACAAAACTTTACCCAAGAAGATGAAATTGTTAGTATTCGAAGATCTAATTTATTCAATTTTCAACCAACGACCTTATCAAATCAAGAGCATGCAAAATAATTAAATTAGCTAGGAGACGGATATCTTTTATGTATCATTGGGGTTAATTTTGATCATTTTCTATAAATAATAGCTAAATTACATATTTGGTCTCTTGAATAATTTTTTAGTTTTATTTTGGTTCCATAATTAATAAAAGTTTCATTTTAGTCCCTTAATTCTACTTCTGTTAACTAAGTTGGTCCCCTCAGTTAGTTTTCTAACTTGTATTATTCTTGATATGATGTTAATCATTTGATTATAGGTCTATTTAACGGTGTGCAATCGATACTTGATTTTTACACTTTTCTCTCTCTTCATCATCTTCAATTATTCATCATCTTTAAATCACCTTCATCATATCATATTATCTAGAAAGAAAAAAATAAACATCAAATCCTAAAATCTCAAATACCTCTTCTTTCCAGTTTCTCAATTTTTAACAAATTAAAAAAGGAAAAATTATATACTCATCACAAACTGTCTATTTCTAACCAAACCCAAACTCTATCTCTCTCCTTTCTCACCAATCGCAGATCCATTGTTGTGTGTGTTTTTGGATCATCAAATAAATCATAAATTGTGTATAGATCTGAACATAAACAAGAAACTAAGTTCATTCAACTTCAACACAAATCTAATTTTTCAAAGATTCAACCTATTCCTCCAATCCTAAAGTTGATTAATTTTTTCTAATGGGTTGTTCCGATTATTTCTTATTTTTCTGCTACGAAATTGCTAGAAATCAAGAGGAAATAGTGAATGTTTGTTCTTAAATTTGATAAAGATGCGATTTTCCATGTTTAAATTGGTTGGTATGGTCATTTTTTCCCCTCTTCCTCTCTCCAATGAATATTGTACAGAGAGAGATTTGTCGATGGTAGTATAATGATATGAGTTTGGGTGCCCCCTAACATGGACCTCCCAAAAAAAGTCCACCAATAAACCTCCTTGTATAACCTGCTGCAACCAGTCATCAATATTTTTTTTAAAAAAAAAATCAATTTTAATAAAAAAAAACTATATTTTTTGGGATCCATACTTTTCATCTCTCTTCTCAGAATATTCCTTTCCTTCTTCTGTAATTTCTTTCCCTCCATTCTTCTCTTCTCTTTTTCATCAATTGTCAATTCTGAATCTTAAACTTCTCTAA
>Ga0228711_1003453_pt1 | contig 24522 bp, 20 predicted proteins | sample MedpolnodulmetaG_2_FD_177996 | JGI IMG/M metagenome (GOLD analysis project Ga0228711, IMG submission 177996) | Root nodule microbial communities from Medicago polymorpha collected in Santa Monica, California, United States - brown nodules | ecosystem: Host-associated > Plants > Roots > Nodule... | reverse complement strand
ATGGAAAACTGTTTGTATATGCAAATTATGAGTGTGAAGGGGTCATGTAACTGCAAGGGGCATATCATATATTCATGAAGGTCAACTTAAGCTTTCATTATGCTATGGTTTATGTATTTTAATATATGTATGTAGTAAAATTTGTAAGTCAGAACTACTAGGGGGTGTTTTTTGAAGAACATATCACATTCCATAACAATTAACAATGAGTGGCATGTACCGATTGCATCCATTGATATCTTTAATTTAAGTTGAATGATTATGACCACAAGTGGGATTGAACACTTCAATTTGTTAGTGAATCAGATTTGCATTGCTTAAAAATTGGATTAGTGTGTGCGTGCAAATTTAGTGTTCTCAATTTGTTAGTGAATTCACGCTAATCCATAATGTGCTAATCCGAGAACTATATTTATGATAAGACTTATATGTGGATTTATGTTTATAAAACGGCTTATATGAGAACTATATTTTATTTTAGAATAATATGTTTTTCTTGACAAGTACTATGAACAAACAAATTGATGTCTCTTTAGTTGATAAGATTTGTGCGGAGCACGGATCAATGGTCTAGTTACATGGCCAGGATTTAAACTCTGGATACTCCACCTCTCCACAATTTAATTGTGTGAAAAGAAGTCTAATTAGGCCGGTAAAACATAAGAAAGTGGATATTGAAGAACGAAGCAGGTACGCACAATTCCAATCCAATCCTCATCTCATTCTCGTTCACATCACTCCTCTTGCTTTCCCCGCCAACTTCACTCTCACTGGTACGCTGCTATCAACCCTAATTTCTCATCCTTTTTCCCTTCAAATTATCGTTTCATTTTTTCCCATTTAATTTCTCATTTTGTTTATATTAATTTAGGTTAGCCTTTTGGATCTCGCGTTCATACATTTTGATAATTCATGTTTATAGTTTCTGAATTTTGTTGCAGGCGGTAAAATACGCATGTAGTTGCACAAGTTTTTATCAATGGCGGAATGTGTAACTTCCCCATTCTGTGTTAAGCTGCATATGCAGCAGAAAAGGCCTTTTACACATTCACCCTTCTCGCATCAGACTACGAATTTCAAGACTGCTCCAAGGTTTCACCATCATTATTGATTAGTCAAATTTTTCTTTTTTTTATTCTTAGATTACATTGATATCTGTATGAAACACTGACCCATACACTAGACATGACACTGACACATCGACACTCCTAGATTTTTACAAAATGAATTAATTGAACGTAATCATGTATGTCAATTTTGTTTTTGTTATTATTATTATTATTGATATCTGATATGAAGCACTGACATAGACACACATTGGTACCCGTAGATTTGTAAAAAAGTTAATTAATTGAACATAATCATGTACGTCAGTGTTAGACATTCGACACACCTTCCATCAGAAGTGTTGGTGCTATATTGATATCTGATGTCAAACTTAATATACTTTTACCTTTAATTCAGATGTTGAAATTAACTAATCTAGTAGTTGAAATGAAAGTTCTCGTTAAAAAAATATTTGATATTTCATCGTATCACTGTATGTTAATGTATGATAAGCTATTAAAATTGCAAGTAAATGTGTATTTTTTAGCAATATTTTCAATTGCAGACCGCGGAGAATAACAGTTTATTTAAATTCCGCTAGGCAACAACACTTATATTTGTCTTAGTTTGCTCATGGTGTAATAATAGCGCCGCTAGTTTCTCAATATTTTGTACTAAGTTGCGTCTTGCAGGAAAATAGCAATTTGTTCCAATTCCGCTATGGAATAGCGTTACAGCGCTGCTATTTAACAACACTGATTATTAGTTATTAAATTGTATAGCCACGATGGTATAAATTATTTAGAATGTTGCATATGTGTCATCATATTCATTATTGTATAGATTACTGAAATACTATCAATTAATAACAAAATGTAAATTAAGAGTAAAAAATTGGAAGATGCAAAGTGTTTAATTGGTAGATAAATAAATAATCTAAAACTGTTTTGTTTGGTGATGATTGAAACTACTATGTGTCATGGATTTCAATTTTGCTAAATCCCTCCATTGTTTCTTGTTTTTAGCTTTGCAAGTGTTGATTATTTAAATGTTGAACTGAAGGCCAAAAATTGGAATCTACTTACTTATTACTATTAGTATATTTGTATATTATAGTACTTTTCAATTTACCTAGATTTCATTTCCTTGTATGGTTAGCGTTGTTAAATATCTGTTATAGCGCTATTGCATAGTGGAATTTCAACAAACCACTGTTGTTTTGTGATACATTATTTAGTACAAAATATTGTGAAAAGAGGCTATAGCGGCTCTATAGGAATGTTATACAGTGGAAATTTGTAAAATCCGCTATTTTCCGCGATCCACAATCGACAACAAACTGTTTATTGCCATTACTGGGATTTTAAGAGTATAGTCAGTAATCAGTATTGATTATTCTGCTACTTCACCCTGTTTTCTCAATACATAGTTTTGACTTTTGATAGGTAGGTAGTATGGCTTTCCTGTTTCTGTACAACCAGTGGGATCTTTGTTGCTTTTAATGCCTGGTATTATGAATTTGGTTGTCTGACCTTTCCATATTTTCTTTTTGGTGCAGAAAGTATTTCAGAAATGAATGTGAATTTTTTCACTTCCTTGCAAAGAAAACATTCAAGCCGAGTGTATTCGGGGCTGCAGATTTAAAAATTACTCACCGTCTTCGAGCATTCCCTTTAAATTGCATTGGCATAGGAGCTTTGGTTGACTCTGATGGTGGAACAGCATCTAATTTGGTGCCAGTTGTTAATCAGGTCCTTTTGATGGGAAGTATATTGCTCACTTATATGGCTGGAGTAATTCCTGTTGACAAATCTTATACCCGTGATCAAAAGAGCAATTCTGTTAAAAATGCATTACATGACAGCTCAGACATTTCTGGTAGGTAAGGGTAAACAAGTCAAGATATCATTGTTGAATTGTTTTTATTTTTTTACATAAATGGGAAATTTGTTGAAGTATTTGGATACATATGATGGTTACGTCTCTAATTGCTTGAGAACTTTTGTCTCTTATGCAGTGCAGTGCAGCAAAAGGATCAAGTTGAGTCAAATTATGTATTAGATGTGGTGAGAGAAAAACTTTTGAATTCTCTAAATGCATTAGAGAAAGAGGCTTATGCGGGGGACATCATCCTTCAATCTGCAAAAAGACCGTTGAGTTTAAAAGCTGTTGCCGAGGGTCCAAAGTTAAGGTTACTTTGGGCTGCTTTTCTGCAAGTTGAGGAAGAGGTAGGGATTGTTATTTTTTTCTTTCTTCCATTGTTTGTCATATGCACATGTTATGCTATTTTGGTATGATTTGGAATTTTGACAAGTTGTAACTTGGAATACAATAAATGTTTCAAATGACTTCTGGTTTGTTATACCTTAGATATCATATCTTGAGCGAAAACATAAGACTATGATAGTCTGAAGTGGGATATATGTCTCTTCACAAAATTTATTCAAAACAAATCTTAAAGAATACTATCTTACTCTCTTTTTGTAATATCTCAGACACTCATTTACTGCATTAGTTTCTTCCTTCTAGAATATCAATGGATCGGCAATTTTGAATTTAACTACTATACTTTGAAATTAATATATTTTCTTGAATTTAACTACTTGATTCTCTGTATATTTCATTGCCTTTTTCATAATTCATTTCCAAACTAAAAGACATGTATGCCATTGCCAATGTGATTAAGGGTGTAAGCTATTTTTACAATTATTTTGTACTGTATTTAATTGTAAGTTTTTTTCAGGTTAATAATATGTCAAACGTTTCGAGATCTGTTGGTATGGATGATCCAGTCAAAGTTTTTTCTGAAGTTATTCAAAGATCATGTCATTCTATCTGTGCTACGTGGCTGGAAAAGGAGTTTTTCCTTGTAAAAGGCAACACTTACCAGGTAATTTTAGAAAGTACATGTATCAATAAATGTTTGGCCTTTCTACTAGTACCATTAGGTACATTTGAGTAAATTACTGATCTAGGTTGGATAGATTTGTGTACAATAAATTTCTAAGAAACGGGGTAATGCGTATGGGATGATATCTTATGTAACTTGTAAATTTCAAGTTATTAAATCATAAGATAGATTCCATTTTCATAATACTCTGATTTCAGTTTTTCAAGAAAATTCCATCAGGTGTATCAAGGTAGCTTGTTTGGGTTCTCAAACGTGAGGAATTCACTTTAAAAAAAAATTATGGACTTCTTAAAAAAATAAATATTATGGAGTTTTACTAGATATGGGCAACCTTATGAAGCCCCTGCTGTGATGTGATCCAGTAGAAGGTCAAACTCATTATAGGTCTATTATAAGCAGTCCCTTGCCATTCATTTGTGAGGGGCTGATTTCTAGAGTTATAACATTGATTGCAAAATCTACTGGATGTGAGATAACTTAAATGTGTTCAGTTTCTTGATTTTCCAAACAAATACTCCCTCTCCCCTTGTCTCATATTACTTGTCATTTAAGGTAATACACACATTAAGAAAATCATTTATTGTACTAATTGCGACGATAAAATATGTTCTCTTGACTAAAATGCTTTATTGTAGTTGTTAGATACTTAGATTGACACGAAGGATTAATTATAATCTCGTAGGTGGAGATATCAATAAATAAGGGTATTAGCGAAAAAATAAGTTATTGCTTTCTCGATGTTATAAAGTGACTAGGAATCTGAGACAAATGAACATTCTAAAATTGATATATTATGAGACAGCATATTATAAATTTGTACTTTTCTCTGTAAAATATTAAGGAGCATCTTCATTTTGGAGGAGCTAAGTTCCAAATAAGCAAAGAAGCCTAATAGGAGCCAACAGGCTCTCTCATTTAGCAGCAAAGCAAACAATGTAGCTAAACTTTGTGTTTTTTCTTGGATTGCAGTGCCTTTGAGTAGTGTAGGCTCATTAGAATTCTTGACTGCCATTGATACAGAAAATTGAAAAGAAAAACTACTGAGTACATATCCAATAATCCACATGTTTTATACTGATTTTAGTTCTTTGACATTGTTCTTAGGAATTTGTTTCTATGATACTTGAAAAAGTGAAAGGGGATAATGTTATTGTACAGAATGTTACAAGGTCTGGCAAGAAAGATCTGTATTCAGAATTACTTTGGTATCTTACTTTTGGTTTGGTCAGGTAATTTTTTTCACTTGTACACTTTTTTTTTCTTTTTTCTTTTTCTTTTTCTGGTTCCATTTAATGTAACGTTGTTATGTAACTAAGCATGAATACTTCAAATGATGTGAGAATACTTGTGTAACATTTATGCTGACTGTCCTTTGGTATTTAGATATTTTTTCATTTTCTTTAAATTCTACGCATCTTTTCTTGGTATTCGGTCTATGGCTGAATGCTTTTAAACAAAAGTAAAACAGTAGCTCGTTTTGTTGAGTTACTAGTGGGCGCAAAACTTGTAGGTTAGTTTTCTGACAAGCAAACCTTTGTTTGTCTTGAGGGATATGTCTTAAACTTTCCATTTTTTTCTCGTTGGAAACATAACCAAAATAAAAAGAAGACTTTATTTATCTTTCCTTGTACTGAAAATATGTTTTGTTGGCCAAAAAATAAGGAAGAGTGCTATTTATTAGCAGGAATATCCCATATATGAACCACTCCATACTTTCTGAAGCATAGGTTTACAGTCACGTTGTTGCCTAGCTTACAAAGGCAGACATGTTTTGAATTAATAATATCTGTTTACATTGGAGTAGTTAGCCCTTTTATTTGTTTTTAGCCTATTATTGAGTCAAAATGCCATCTCATATTTTTCTTTTGATCTACTATAACTTCTAAATTCATTTTTCAATATAGTCTTTTGATTTAGGACACTCACCAGTCATCATTATTTTGTCAGGGATGATTGCTGTTATGATTCCCGTATATTTGCTACCCATGGTGTTTCCATTTTAGAAGATTTAGTTATAGCTCTGGCAGATGGGGTTGCAAGCCTCTATCTGGAGTTTATTTCTGTTGATAGTGATGTGTCAAGTAATACAAATAGCTTGGATGTGTCATTCTGTGCTTTGTCCACCAGAGAACTCCAAAAATTACGTAATGAGGTACAAATTTCATGCTTGTGGATCTTGTTTATGTTGTTTACACATATTGGTCTTTTCTACTCTGTCTTGGAGCTGTGAGAACTGAATGTGATTCTTTTTAGTAAACATTTCTACGGCGGTTCTTCAAAGTGACATTTTTCTCTACAAAATATTATTACCTCTAAAAAATCCATTCTTAACATCTAATTTTTAAAAATCCATTATTTAAGCCCATAAAAGGCCATCCTCAATCAGCATACCTTGTTCCCTCCATTAGTGGAGTCATATCCTGTTGGAATCTCCATGCACCTCCTCAAGGTCTCTATGCAAGAATGCATTTTTAACATGTAATTGTTGTTACTCCCACACAAAGTGAGATGCCAAGGATAAAATAATTTTGACAGCATTCATGTTTGCAAATAAGGCAAATGCCTCCTCATAGTCGAACACATATATCTGATTGTCTGGGTATATTTCTTTGCAATTTGGCTTGCCTTATAATTGATTCAGGTACCATCAAATCGATATTTCACTCTATATATCCACTCACAACCAACAATTATCTTGTATTTCAACTTATCAACATTCTCCCAGGTCTTATTTCTTTCCAATACATTCATTTCTTATTCCCGACTCAAACCCAATTTTTGTCCATTCATGCTACTTGTATTGATTTAGGGATTCCAACTAATTAATGGCTGTAATAAAATATTGGTGCCACATGGAAGGTGTTTAGTTGACACAATTGAGATTTAGAATAATTGGGCACGTTTACATTTTGCTTTTATAGGGTAATTGGTGGGTCATAAGAAATAGGATCAGGATTTTGGAACAAATATTTGGAAGATAAGAGCTATGAAACTTCATTTTGTTGTGGGGCATTAACCACTTTAGTTCTTGACTAACACCATTTTCTTCGAGATATTGGGAAAGATTTTGATCTACATACTCTTTGCTTTTATTAGAACATAGCCTTTCAATAGATTTTACGAATTGAAACCATAGTTTCATGTTTTTTGAGAAAAAGTCATGTGATACTAGTACAATTATGAATAAAGGCAAGAAACCACTTAGCACCATATATTTGAATTTGAGTCAGACCTCCATTCAACAGAAGAATGAATAAGATCAAATGGCTCAATACCTTTATCTTTACTTGGAAAAAAAGTTACAGGACTGAGGACGGTGTTTTGCTAATTGAAAAACATCACAATGGAAATACTCAATTAATTATTTTCTGAACAAATGAGGAAACAAAGGCTCAAGAATACTGAGTAAAAGATGCCCGAGACACCTATGACGAAGCCATATTCGAGACACCATAAAGGAATAGACTCTAAACTTGTCCAATAACAAGAAATGAACATTTTTTATGGCTGAAGCAGTTCCTTTGACGTGGTTGAGTTTCTTATGCCCTTCAAGGGTGGTATGAACCAACTGGGTAGTTTTAGCCATGCAACAACACAATGAGATTGGGACAGAGAGACTAAGGGAAGCTGGTTTTTCTTCAGACTTGGTGAAAATTCACAATCTTTCTTGGAGGGTTGCACGGGATAGAAACTTTGTCTTGAGGAGTTAGGGCTTTCTAAGTGCACGAGTCCTATATGGCGACACATGGAAGTACTATCTTTTTTTAGCCCTGCTGGGGTTGATCGGTGTTAAGGATGTGCTTCGTTTCGTGGGTCTCTGATCAAATTAATGGTGGAAGGCGATGCGACCCACAATGGTCTGCATTGCTAAGGGCACCCTTAAGGTGCCAATAGCTGCAATGAAGGAAGTGAAAAAGGGTCCGCTGTTTCACAGTGAAGTACACTAAGTTTCTTTCTCCGCAACAAAGTCAATTGGGGCTTTTCTGCAATGAAAGTGGCAAGTGTTTTTGGAGCAGATGCAGAGTCTTCCAAGACGGGGAGCTCCGGCACCATCTTTCTTATAGGCTAGTGAAGGTATTGTAATTAATGAGATACAGGAGAATAAAAACTGTAGATAATCAGTTTCCAATTACAATAAATAAGAAATAGAATATCTTAATTATTTCAACGTTGTCTTTAAATTCTGTGTCAGGTAAATTGAGAGTATTTCGGGTTCTATTTTGGCACCCCAGGAAAGGAGACGGTCAAATGCAAAGTATTATGAGATTTATTTTTTTATTTTTTTTATATATACACGTAATCAGATGTACATTGTTAAGTTTTTTTCCACTATTTAAAATTTGGATAAAATTTTGCCGAGACTTTCATCTATACTTTCGTTTCAGGTGGCTTTGAACCAGTGGTTGTACCACAACATGGATACAGTTGTGTCAATGTATGAGGATCGCTTTGACTTGTGTACACTTGAGAGCCAGCCCATTGATTTACCGGACAGCAGTCAGACTGACAAACAAAGTTGGTGGAAGAATCTTACCCAGCAACATTCAAAAACCAAGTCACATGAATTATATTGTATTGCGATAAACCATTTCTCAATGCCCATAAAACGGACAAAGGAATTAAGAGCCCTTATAGGATGGTATGTTTTAATCTTTGCCCTGTCTATTTATGCATAGTTAAGTCTGGTCCCGGCATTTTATGTTATGTTCATTTGGTCATTGCTTGTCTATTTTTTCTATTGAGTTCCTTATTTTCCATCTGTTCTTAATGCATCGTCTATGAATATATGCTTTACTAATATTTGATAAGTTAGGTTTAGGCCGGTAAATCCCCACCGGCAACTGTTGGTTCCAAATTAGACTGTTAATTCCTATAAGAAACAAAATTAACTTATATACTAGTTTCTGACAGCTGGAAATGCAAGTCGTTGTTGCTAAGTTTAAATTTGACATGTTTACTGCATGTGCAACACAAACATTTATAGCATGCTTGACAAAAGGGCTTTCAAAGTGAGTTTGGAGGACGTAAACTTGATTTTGTTAAAGATATTTTACCTGCTATAAATCAAAATTGCCTTTATTCACTCTCAAGCAAATTTGATTAGGATTTATAAAATATACCTTGAAAATTTATACTGATTTTTATTTTGAAATATATAAACATTTAAAAAGACCTCAAATTCAAACTAAGTATTAATTAAAGTCAGTTTTCCAAGGTCAAGGTAATTCAAAATCAAATTTTCAAAAAACCCAAAAACATGTTAAACTGCCAGAGTTGGATGGTAGTTAATTGCAGGAACTACAATGAATGTTGTGGGTAAATTAAGGGTCAAATTTTTTGAAAGTAGGGAGTAGGGACTAAGTGAGCGTGGTCAGATGATATACAATAGAATGTGTGGTTGGATTAACTTATTTTGCATTTCAAATGGCATACATTTTAGTAGGAGAGATCTATTTTACACAAAAAAAAAAAAAATCTACAAAAAAATCAAATCCAAACAAGATCAGAGATTGAAAACTTAGCTAAACCCTATGTGTTTCTTTTTAGCGTGTAAAAAGAAATTGTTACAGTACACAGGGAAATTCACTTTTACAATTAGGAATCTGTTTATATTTTTTCTTTCTTTCTTTCTATTTTTTGAGTTTAACTTGCACCATCGAACTGTGTTCTTAATTGTTAGGATTTATAGTTTTTAAGAAGATTAAGATAGTATATGTTTTTCATTTTGTTCGTACGCCTATAGAGTTCCGAAGAATTTGTAATCTTGTTCAATGTACTGGTATATTTGTTTTGGGTTGCTTCTTTAAATTGAGAAAATATATCCACTTTTATTATTGTGGTTTAAGAATTAAGATCACCATGCACCTTTACTTGCTCACTTTAAATGCAAACCAACTTTAGAAGAGTTTTCCCTCGATAAATCTAATTGCTGTTAGTGCTAATTTATTGCAGGAGGTATTACTTCAGCCTTCTTCTTGAGTTGTCTGACATCACCATGCCGATTGTTAGAACAGTTATTAATAAAGCAAGTGAAGCTATCTCATTCTTTTTGGTTAGCTTGATTGGCAGGTCTTTAGGACTCATTTATACAGGCATTAGGCAGTCCCTCAAATGGAAGTGAGCTTAGTACAGTTTTGTGCAGTACAGTTGTTTCCCCCTTCATAATTTTAGTTTTAGATTCAATCAAATTCGAAAATAGTTACTTTCGGTTGGTCGTTTGAGGCTTTTCACTGTTTATTACATATACATGAAAAGCACATCCATATTGAGATCAAGCCAATTTTAGCTTCGAAATTAGTATTACTGGATTTGGATTCATTCAACACTTGAGTAAAATTGCAAAGAGCAACATCTGCAAATTGTAATATGTAGTAATTTTTTCTCACTTTCGAATACAGTTTTTTATTTCATAAACTTTCAGAGTCTCACTAATAAAAAGTGGATTTGGTTGTGATGACATTTTAAGTGGAATATCAGTTATGTGGAGTCTCACTCGAGTATGTTACTAAACCAATTGCAAAATAGAAATATACAATTTTTTATTTCGTAAATTTTTAGAGTTTCAATAATTAAGAGTGGGTCCAAACTATGCATTCCAACGCACTTTTCTATTGGTTGAAATTTATCTGCGTTCCACGGATCTATATAAATATCAATCAATATATGTGTTGAAATGTGTGTGTTAGAGTTTGTTGCTAACACTCCTTTTACGTAGAATTCATTGAGCATGTAAGAGATTTAAAATCAAAGTTTGCAACTAATTTAGTGAATCCCTTAAAGAAAAACAAAATATCAAGGAGCAAGTAACTACAAATGTAGGTCTTACTACTACATTTGAAATTTGCAATAAGAAGACACATTTGGAGAGAAGATATTTGGCATTAACACTGAAGCAAGATGCAATATGTACTCGAAGATTTTAGTCAACACAAGCACCGATTTGTGTATCTTGAATTTGCTAGAACGTCCAACAAACAACAAGCAAGATATGTCCCCCTAAAAGACAAATAAAAAAATGAAAAAATCATGATATGTCATCATGTTTGTTTCGTAATATATCATCATGTACACAAGCATATATATAGATAATTATGTTTATTATCAATATTTCTATATATGATATTAAGAGATTTTTACTACACCAAGAACGTAAGTTTCAACAATGTCATGACCTTTGTCAAACAATTAGGACACCTTAAAGTTTCCATACAGTTTGTCACGTATGTGTGCATTAAAAGATAGATATGAAATAAAGAACAAACTAATGGACTGCATTGTATTTTTTTTAATAAAAAAATAGGACACCAAATGAATTTTTGTTTTTTGAGAGAACAAAAATATATTTATGCCAAATTTAAACAAGTCGACTTATTCAGTGTAGCAAGTAACTGGTAAATGCTATTTGTATACTTAATATATAAAAGTTGAGAGGGGTAAATCTTGACTAATACTTAATACATAAAAGATGAAAGGAGTCCATCTTGACTATGATGGTATTTGAAATGAATAATATTTAAACTATTTGAAATGTTCTATATAACATTAAAGTTTACTAGCTTTGCACCGATCCTATAATATTATATTCTTTTAAGATAGACATTTAATATTCATATTTCATGTTTTACCAACAAAAAAAAAAATCATATTTCATGATGATGATGTGTTGTAATATTTGTTTGGTAATACACTGCCACAAATATTTATGCAAATTAATTTACACCAAATTAATTTACACCAAATAAATTCATAACTTCGGGTTTTATGCAAATTAATTTACACCAAATAAATTCATAACTTCGGGTTTTAGTGTTTGAACTTTTGCTGTTTAAAAAAAAAGGTTAAATTATAAACTATTTCACTTTTATTATTTAATATTATTTAGGGGAATTTTAATCATTTTTTAGTGCACGTAATTGATGATTATATTTTTTTTAATAATTTTTAACAAGCTTTTTTTTTTGTAAACATTGGTACGAAGTTTGACCCACAAGGTAGGTTCTCCCCTCCTAATCGAATTATTTTCATACCCACAAGACAGAAATCAAACCCCTAACCACATACTTAAGAGGCCCAAGTCACTTACTATCTAGATCAATCCATTATTTTATTTTCTTCCACAAATGATCAATACATTGTTGGTAGTGATTATTATTATTTTATTTGTAATGAAACTGTTGAATGTTTTATATGGGAGGCATGATTAAGGGGTTGATAAAGCATCGCTATCCAAAGTTCCGAACCAAAACAAATAACGAAGATACCAATAATTTGATGTTAATGAAATGGTTATCTTTTTGGGTTTCATCATCATTAGTAACACTTCTCATCGCCATTATTTTCCAATGCAACATCAACATCTTATGTCGGAAATTATTGTGATTTTTGTGGACCACAAGAATTACCCACTTTACTATCTTTATTGCATGGTTGTATCTGATGGAACAATAGTTATTTAGGGTTTATAATGAATCTTGTTTTGGCAATGAAATCAAATGTGCTGTAGAAAAAAACGACATGAGAATTTTGAAAGTAGATCTTGCTTGTTTTCCTTATTTGATTATATATAAAATCTTTTTATACTTTATTATATTTACTATTATATTAATTTAGAAGAAAAACTTTTCACAAAAACAAATTTAAAAGAAAATCCGAAATTGTACATAAGTGATTTCGGAACTATATATACTTTTTTTTTTAAAGAAGGAACTATATATACTTATTACAGATACATAAAGAGAGATAAATAAAAGAATTTAGCTACCCAAAAAATTTCTTCATAAATATAGCTGCTTTTGTTTGATAATTTGTCACGTGATACATGATTTTATACTTTCTGTCAAAAATAACAACAATTTCATATGTAATTTTCGGTTTCTTTTTTTGACGTGCTTACTTGTTCATCATTTGATATATATATATCCCGAGTGGTTGGAGGGAAATGTTCATAAAAAGTTGAAAGAGAATAAAATAATATTGTAAAATATAAGGGACAAAGAGCATTTTTCTTGCCTTTTATCTACCACTCGCAAGGGTAAAATGTAATATCGATCACCACCATTTCGTGGAAAACTCTTTGATGCGTGGTTTATGATATTGACACAACAACAATCTCAAGTTCCACTATGAAGTTTTTTCTAAAGAAATTCAATTGAAGAATCCATTTTGACTCATGGAAAAATTAAGCGGAGGATGTGTTGGTAGAATTATGATACCTTTTCTAGAATTTGACACATTAATGAAATATTTGTACACCAAAACTTTGGTAATGAAACAAATTTTTTTTTGATCAAGCAGAAAATATTATAAATGCAGGAGAGACCTTTTTAGAATATTAATCGATAACTGCTATGTAACTAATAATTAGTTAAGTTTGTTTCAAAATCTATTAGTTAGTAAGATTACTTGTTCCACAAGCAAGTGACTCTTTTGTGTCTATATAAGGCTTTGTATCGTGAAACTTAATAACTAATGAATAAGATTCACATTGCAATTATATTCTCTCCATTATTTTCTCTTTAGTTTTACAACTTTATGTTATTTTCTCATCTTGCCCAATACAGCTTATTTTCATGAGCACTTCTACCGCATAGAACACAGTTTCTATTCTAACAATTGGTATAGAGAGCCTGTGTTAAATCTTAGGAAAACATGAGTGAAAAGTGAGGGGAATCATCATTGGGAAACACTGAGTGAGGTGTGTGCACTGATTTCTTGAAGAATAAGCAAGATGAACAATAACGGTTTTGGACCAAACATCCTGGTTCTTGATGGCAAGAACTGGGAACGATGGAGTGCTTTGATGAGATCTTTGTTTGGCACACAAGATGTGATTGATCTTGTGCATAATGGGTATGAAGAGCTTCTTGCAAATGCTATTGATGTACAGAGAGCAGTTTACAAAGAAAACAAGAAAAAAGATTGTAAAGCTCTTTTTTTCATTCAATAAAATGTTGATAATCAGAATTTTGAGAAGATACCCAAGGCAACAAGATCCAAAGAAGCTTGGTATATTCTGGAGAATTATCATAATGGGGGAGAAAAAGTGAAACAAGTCAAGTTGCAATCATATAGAAGGAAGTATGAAATGATGCAGATGGATGAAGACCAGAAGGTAAGTGATTACTTCTCAAAGATGATTGAGATTATGAACTTGATGAAGAATTGTGGTGAAAACATCTCAGATCAGATGGTAGTTGAAAAAGTCTGGAGATCTTTAAGTCAAAAGTTTGATTTTATAGTAGTAGCAATCCAAAAAGCAAAGGATGTGAAGACTATGAAAATTGAAGAATTGTAGAGTTCCCTCGAAGCTCATGAACTACTGGTGATTGATAGAGGTTCAGAAAGATCAGTTCAACAAGCCCTTCAAGCTCCAACAATCAAGAAAGATGGAAATTACAAGAATTTCAAGAAAGGGAAGGGTAAAACAAACTGGTCAAATAATGTGAAATCCAAAGTTGAGAACAAAACTGAATCTTCTAAAAGAGGTGGTTTTGGTAAAAAAAAATCAGAACAAGAAGAAGGATTTTGATAAAAGTAAGGTTCAGTGCTATAATTATGAGAAGTTTGGACACTTTGCTGATGAGTGTTGGTTTAAGAAGGATCAAAAGATTGAGGAAGCAAATATTGCTCATGGAGGTGACCCTGATGCAGTTTTGTTAATGGCTGCTACATGTGAAGATAAGATGAAAGGTGAAGAGTGGTATCTTGATTCTGGGTGTTCTAATCATATGACATCTCGTAGAGAGTGGTTAACAAACTTTGATGCTAGCAAGAAAACTAGTATCAAGTTAGCTGATAGCAGGAAACTTGCATCAGAAGGAAGTGAAAATATAGTGATGAAGAACAATTTTGGTGGTAAAGTCATAATTGAAGATGTGTTCTATGTTCCAGATATGAAATGCAATCTGATGAGCATAAGTCAATTAGTGGAGAAAGGGTTCTCAGTAACTATGGATGGTGAATCATCAAAACTTTTTATGCAAATAAGAATTTGGTGTTAAAATCTGCTTTGTCCAAGAATAGAACCTATAGATGCAGCATATCAAGTGACAAGATGATGTGTATGTCTGCAACTATAAGTGAAGATGCTGAAACTTTATGGCATTTGAGGTATGGCCACTTAAATTTTAGAAGTCTTAATGAATTAAACTCTAAAGATTTAGTGCATGGTTTACCAAAGTTAAATATCAGAAAATCTATATGTGAAATCTATGTGAAGAGCAAGCAAAGTAGGATGCCATTTGTGTCTGAGGCACCTAAAAGAGAAAGTGAAGCATAACAGGTTGTTCATTATGATATTTGTGGCCCTTTTGAAGTACCTTCTCTTGGTGGTAGTAAGTACTTCGTTATCTTTATTGATGAATTCACAAGAATGATTTGGTTGTATACTATTAAGCTTAAGAGTGAAGCTTTAGAAATATTCAAAAGATTCAAAATTTTAGTAGAAAAGGAAAGTGATAAATCTATTAAGATTTTGAGGACAAATGGTGGAGGTGAGTATACATCAAAGGAATTTGAAGCCTTCTGCACAAGTCAAGGAATTGTTCAGGAAGTAACTGCACCATATACACCTCAGCATAATGGACTTATAGAAAGAAGGAACAAGACTATGCTAAATATGACTAGAAGCATGATTAAGTAAAAGAACTTGCCACACAAGTTTTGGGGTGAAGCATTCACTACTGCTGCTTACATTCTAAACAAATGTCATACTAAGAAGCTGAATTTGAAGGTACTAGAAGAAGCTTGGTGTGGAAGGAAGCCCAGTGTGAAGTATTTCAAGCTATTTGGTTCTTTATGTTATAAGCATATACCAGATGCTAGAAGAAGTAAGCTAGAAGATAAAAGTGAGAGTATGATACTCACAGAGTATCATCCTACTGGTGCATACAAACTTTATAATCATGTGACTCAAAAGGTTTACATTAGATGGGATGTGATATTGAATTAAGCTGAGAAGTGGAAATGGGAAAATGAACCTGAGTATAACAGTGAGATCAAGCAAAGCTGTATATACCCTGATTCAAGTGATGAATAAGAAGATAAAGAGGATCATGAAGTTGTTGAAGATGATCCAGAAGAAATTATAGTACTAGCAAGACCACAAAGGAACAGACAACCACCATTAAGATTGACGGATTGTGAAATAACTTCTGATAATGCAGTGAATGAAGAAGGTGATCTTACTCACTTTGCATTATTAGCAGATTCTGAACCAATAAATTACAAAGAAGCAATAAATATTGATGTATGGAAAAGAGCTATGATTGAGGAACTACAGTCAATTGAAAAAAATCAAACCTGGGAACTTGTTAACTTGCCAGACAAGAAAAATAAGATTGATATCAAGCGGGTATTCAAAGTGAAGTTGAACTCTGATGGACAAGTTTCTAAGCACAAAGCAAGATTTGTTGCTAGAGGTTTTCTTCAAAATCAAGGCATTGACTATAATGAAGTGTTTGCTCCAGTTGCTAGAATTGAAACTGTGACATTAGTAATTGCTATTGCTTGTAAAAATTAGTGGTCACTCTATCATTTAGATGTCAAGTCAGCATTTCTAAATGGTCCACTTGAAGAGTTAGTGTTTGTGTCACAACCTCTAGGGTTTGAGATTGCTGGGAAGGAAGATATGGTATACAAACTGCATAAAGCATTGTATGGATTGAAGCAGGCTCCTAGAGCATGGAACAAGAAAATTGATCAAGTTTTAATTCATATAAGCTTTAATAAGTGTTCAGGTGAATTTGGTGTATATGTCCAGACTCTTAGTGGTGTAGAAACTATCATAATTTTTCTGTATGTTGATGATTTACTCATCACTGGTAGCTCAACATCAGAGATTAAGAAAGTAAAAGACAAACTAAAACTGAGTTTGAAATGACTGGTCTTGGTGAGCTTTCATTCTTCTTAGGAATTGAATTTGTGAAATCGAAAGCTGAGATGGTAATGTATCAGCAAAAGTACATTGGTGAATTGCTGAATAAATTTCAAATGAAAAATTGCAATTCAGTTTCAAATCCATCAGAAACTAATTCAAATAAACAAAATTCGCTCAAATGGTACAAGGATAAACACCAATTAACCCTAATTTTTTTAAGAAAAACTAAGAATAAACTAAAATAAGACTAACTATCTTTTTTGGTCATGACTCTTGAAATGATCATTATTAAAAGTTTGTTGTATACTTGGGAACATTTTAAGGTTAAAGTAAAGAGTGGTGGATTAGACATCATAAGTTTAAAAAAAAATAAAAAAATTGTGTTATTAGATGATTAATAGAACATTTGGATAGCAAAACCAATCCTCGTAAACACGTAAGTGAGCATACAAAAAATTCTTACCAAACAAAATAATCTCTTGTACTTCATATTGCAAGAAGACGCATGGTGAAAGATTTAGGACATATACAATTGTGCTTAATGCCTCACCCCCAACGAACATTAATCATCTAATAACATTTAACTCTTTCAATCAAATGTTCTATTAATCATCTAATAACACCATTCAAAAAATTGAGACTTACGATGTCTAATCCACCACTCTTTACTTTGAGCGGAAAATGTTCCCACGTATTTGAAGAACTTTTAATAGATCATTTCAAGAGTCATGCTCCAAAAAAAGATAGTTAGTGTTATTTTAGTTTATTCTTAGTTTTTTTAAAAAAAATTAGAGTTAATAGGTGTTTACCCTCTTACCATTTGAAACTTTTTACTAATATATTTCACCGTTAATTATTTCATCTCCACCGCTAAGGCTTTGTTTGGGAGTTTGGAGGGGAAGGGAAAATAAGACTTTGGGGGATGGGAAATATAGAGGGAAATGGAGAAATCATTCATATGTTTTGAAAGAGTATATTTTTAAAGAATGATAAGCTAATTATGATTCATATATTTTTAATATTAAGAATATTATAACAATATAGATTAAATTTAAATAATTCATATAAACCTTCCAAAATTCCCCAAAACCCTCCTCCAATACAACTTTTTAGTTCCCCAAATGAGGAGCGTTTTGTATTATGAAGAAAAATTAACCCTCCAAAACCCTTCCCTCTCAATGCCCTCAATTTATTCCACTTGCTCTTTTTTTTTTCTTTCCAAAACTCTTCCGTTCCTCCTTTCAACTCTAAACTCGCAAACAAAACCTAAAAGTATTTAAACAAGGAAAACTCTACAAGTAAGGTGAATTGTAACCTCAATTCGGTTACTTTTTATTTTGTGACAAACAAGTGTACGTGATTTGGGAGAAAAAGATGCATCAACATATGAATATAGTAGGGCGTCACCCTTTAAAGTGGGTAACCAATCTACGACTAATACAAAGTTTTGTGCTTCCACCCTTTTGACTTTATACCCAAATTACAGGGGGAGCTTACAAAAACATGTGTACTAGTTTTGTGGCCTTCATTTCTCTAGTAAGGAGTCACGTGATTGTTTTCATGCTATTTGGTGAATTTGTGCTTGAGTTTTTGTGGAAGGAATTGCAATAATGGGCTATTTGGTCACAAAGAAAAAACAATGTCACAAAATCATAGACCGTGTAAAAATTTAGATTTGATGGTGGATTAAATCAAAGATTAAAAGCTTCAACTATGATTTGAATCACTTATGAATTGACCCACTAATTAAGTTAGTACACGGTTTCTTGGTGTTCCATTTTACCACCAAGTACGTCACATTGCTGGAGAGTGATTTTACTCGAGAGCGAGCCTACAAACTCTCCCTTAACTTTGACTACGGGGCAACTGTTTCGTACACCTAATGTCTTATATTGCCTGAGATTCAAGGCCTGCGCCAATTTATATACGACACCCACACTTCTCAACCAACGAAACATCTTTCTATAAAGAACAGAACTGCGAAGACTCCTTCAGCAATCCAAAGCAGACTATACTACACGGTGTGACATACTTTAGGGTGGAACAGAAACACTAGATAATTTTTGTCTGAGTAGTTTTTCTTGATTCTTGTAATGTAACATTTGTTTTCATTCTGTATTTTGGGCACTTATTGTGCTAGAATAATTTTCTTCATATATATTTTTGGCTTATAGTTAAAAAAAATGATCCTTTCATTCAACAAAAATGGTCGTAGACATATATTTTCCACTTTTTCCCTCTATGTTCCATTTCTCATCTTTGCCCTCCTCAATTGAAATGAATTTTGTGGGAAAAAGGCCTAAAGCCTAAGAGCAACAACAAACACATTAAAGCAATAAACGTAAAGTGGTGGTTGAATGATGAAATTCCTAAACAAACCTTAACGTACTATCACTCTCCATATCTCTGTAACAAGGATAGGTTGTGGGGACCATAGCACACCCTTCATGGGAGACATATATGTGTCTGCCTTCTTTGGCTTCTTGCACTTAACGTGTGAGGGCAAATGCATATGCAAATGCTAATATATTTCATAGATTTTATTATGCTTTATTTTCTTGTGCCTTTTCCTATTCTAATTTATTTCCAAAAAGCAAAACTATAATAGTACTTTCATGCCCACTCTCCTTTTAAGCGTTTGCACGTTATATTTTTGTGGGGTTTAAGTGGTGGGTCATTGACTTAGTTTATTATATCAATGTCAAAGTGGCAGAAGAGAAGGAAGAAACTGCTACAGTGCATTTGACCATTGATTTGATTTTATGTAATTAGACTTAATGATGGTTTTGATTAGATGCAAAGATTTCTAAAAAGAATTTGTGTATTTAGTTAGCTTCTATGATTTTATCTTCACAATCATGTCTTGGTTGCAAGGTTAAAACCTAGCATTCGTTCACTTGTTTTGATTTGTAAAAATTGCATATTTTAAACTTGTAAATCGTTTAATTTTATTGAGTGAATCATTTCACATGGTGAAAACTTGTGAATCATTTCACTTCTAAGCGAATATTTGTTGTGTGTAAGTGTGGTGTTCAACCTTTACTTTTCTATCCGATGTGAGACATATATCTCACACTTGCACACAACAATATTTTCACTCCTTTTTGAAGAAAATAATTTGTTGTTTTTTAATCTGAAACGTTTCACTTGTGTGTGTGATTTTCACACATACATAGAACTTTAGTGAATCACACCACTTTAGTGAGTGAATTGTTTCACTCTATTTTTGGCAGTATTTTTAAAACTTGTTTTTCTCACTACATTTTTTATAAACCTATATATGTAAACATAACACCACTTCTTAAAACGTGAATTTTTAACAATCTTAAACCCTCTCCCATCTTCTACTCTTTTAAAACACTTCGACATTGATTGTGAAGTTGATAAATTGTGACTTAGATAGAGATTTTTCGTAAGTTGGATTGTGATAGTTTAGGGTTTTCAATTGGGGAAATGGAAACCTTAACAAAAAATTGCGGTCTTTCACTTTCTTTAGAGAACTGAGGTTTTTTTTCATCCAACATCTCAAGATTGATTGATGGCTCATCAAAAATCAAAGGAGAATAAAATGTTTAGTGTTGTAGATCGAAGGAGATCCAATGGTTTTTGGGTGGCTCATGCAAAGATTAAGGATGCTCTTGGATTGATTGGCTCATCACATTGGTTGATCAAGTGTGGTTATCTCATGAAGTTATAGAGGTTAGAATATTGGGTGCAATGGTTCAAGGGTAGCATAAAAAATTGTTGAAAGATTGAGGTTTAGATTGAAATCTCAAGTCTCAGAGAACAATATTGGCGTACCACTTTCAAAAACAATTGGTATTCATTATTAAATATTGATAAACAGTTGATATTCAATATTCAATTCTACCTTTTAATTAATATCATATCATATGCATCACTCCTAAGCTAATAATTTTCATTTTTTTTAGATAGACGAGATGGCAAAGCTACCATAAACTCACACACAAAATGGTGGTACCGAGGTTCGAACCCCGGTCATGACGTCCGGTCTAACAATTTCGGCATTTTGCCAGTTGAGCTAGGACCTATGGACACTAATAATTTTCATTTTATCTATTGTCATGTTGAATACCCCAACATTTCCTAATATTAATTTGATAAAGTTATCATCAATTTCTTTATCATATAATATATCCTTCATTTTTTTTTTGTACTGAATTTCTTTTAATTATGCTTCAATAAAAAAAAAAATTTAAAGCTACACCATTTGGTCACAATGCATTCAATTTGGATTCTTTTGAAAACTTAGCATTGGCAGGCAAACAAATTAAGCTTCAAGGTTGCATTTGGTACCCACCTATTTAACTCCTACTATAATGTATTTAATAGTCATTATATGCAACGGTTATAACAATCACAAATCTATTAAGAAACCTAAAATCCTTTTAACAATCTCAGAAAAATATAATATATAATACAATATATTGAATACTTTATCAATAAAATCATCAATAGAAGACCAGTGAATAAACTAAAAGCAAAAAATTATTAAATGGCTAAAAGTAATAATTTATCAATAATTTTTATTATATCTGGAGATTAATTGGAACATAATTTATAAATATTTTAAACCATCAAATAAAATGAGCAAGAAGTACTCTCCCACTCCCTACCTCTGCCACACAAAATGCTCCCCATCTCCGTCCACATTCCGCGCCTCTACACTTACAAGAAAAAGTGTTGTTTTTGTAGGGATATTTTTAAGGGGCGAAAACCCCTCGCAAATTTGGCAGTAGCAAGGTTCGAACCCCTCACAAAAATCCTTAAAAAGATTGCATATGCCAGGAGCAACCCCTATCAAAGTCCATCACAAAGATTAAGACGGGAAACATTCTACTTTTAAATTGAAAACCCAAGAAATTTGCGAGGGTAAAGTGGTAAACTGAGAGCTTTACCTTTGACTTCTGTAATCTTTGATTGATGAGACATGTTTGTAGAAAAAGACGACTATTATGACTACAAGAATTTTTGGTTATTATTGACAGAATAAAACCCTCAGTAGTGAAACAAATCCCTCAGTAATACATGTTACTGGCGGATTGACGACAAAAAATTTCCCTCAGTAATACTGGCGTCAGTAATGTTACTGGTGAAATTTTCCTCAGTAATGGAGTGGATGATCTTCCAAAGGATTACTGAGGGATTTTTCCTTCAGTAACATATAACAGAATATTCATCCAATTAATACTGGCTGATTAAATCCACTAGTAATTATTCAACCATTAATACCCACTAATAAATCCACAACTAATTATATGACCATATAAATATGCCAGTAATCACTACGCAGATCAACAATACTCATGGAAGTATCCACCAGTAATACACTTTCCATTATTTTTAGAGCGCTTCCCACTATTTTATTTAAATTAATGAAATAAAATTAATTAGACAAATATAAATTAAAGAAATATTTATTTTTGTTGGATCAGCAAATTTCTATTAGCATAGGAAGGTATAAGAACTACCAACTCTCACAATGAAAAGAAATACAAAGGTACCGAAAAAAAACATAACACCTTGAACCCATTCACATCTCATATAACAATAAACTAAAAAAACAATCTAAGCACACACAAACAGTCCTTGGGTGCTCCCTAATTCCCATTGTTGAGACCAAAAAAATGAATAGCATAGAAAGCTAAAGCTAAAAGCTCTAAGAGCAGCAAAAAAAAGTAATCAACCAATGTACATAACATGAAAAACCAATGCCTAAGAGGCCACCGCATCACAAAGTCAATACTCCACACTAATTGTCATAGTATTTGGGGGGGGATGTTCTCCCACCCGATGATCAATTTCATCCTCTCCTTATATTTTAGGGATTTTCTTGTGAATCCATATAACTATTAAAGTTTCTCAAAAAACTTTCACCTTTTGGTATGTTGAAATCAACAACATTGAAATAGGGTCTTGTCGATGAAGACGTCTGATGATCACCTACATGAATATAATGTCTATGAGGCTCATCATGATCACTGCATACATATTAGGGTTGTAGGCGTGGGAGTTTGTTTGGTTGCGGCATTATGTACCAGACCTGAAGGAAAATCGAATTTAAAATAGAATAAAGCAGCGGATAAAATTTTCGATTTTCTTTCCTTGGATCATTACGAATTTGGCAAGAATCAGTGATTCAATTGATACCTCGAAGTGTGGAATCTGGAATCTGCAATCACGATCACAGCTAAGCAAGCAGCAGAGCCTCTAGCAAGTCCACACAAACGGCACTCCTCTAAGTCTCGGTGCTATCTAAGGAATCAGAAGATTCAGAGAACTAGGGTTTCTCAAAAAACGTGTAACTAAGACTTCAGCACAAGGGTTCTATTTATAGAACTCCTAGTGTGGTCTGCAAGTCAGAAGTCACTATTGGGCTTCAATAAGCCCAATAATAAGTTTAGTCTTTTGTTAACTAATTAGCATTATTTACTAATTGCACCCATTATATAAGTCATACTTATATTTCTCTTTTGACCGTTCTTTGTGTGTGACCCTATAGGTTCTAGTCACATTGGCAATAATATTAAATCTAATATTTAATACTATAAACAATGAGCGGTATCTAGCAACACATCATTGCTACCCAAGTGACAAGAATGTCAAGTGATCTGACGAAACTTTTTCCATGATAATATTTATGCGTACAATTACTCCTTTGTCCTAATATCTATATTGATCACAAGGCATATATTTTGTCACCCTTGTATAGATCAATAATTATATTTCTTGATCCCGAAATATACTAAATAACGAACAAGTCTAATATCTCATATTAACTTAGTTCAGCATGACCATGCAATTTTACAGTCATATTTCATTAAGAGGTCTAAAGATATATCTCAGGTTATGAGGAGGGACAAATCCCATCTAGGACACGCATGTCCCTCATCATGATTCATCAAGTACCCATCAACCAACATTATGGTTATTCTTTTACAAACAACGTTAGAATGGCGACAAAGCACTTGAGTCCATATCTAGAGATCATAGTGGTTTCAGGTCTAAGAGTGATATACACTATTATCATTGTGAGAATATCTTATGACAATTTCATAACATACTATGTAATATTCTCACGGTGGGTCAATCCAGTATAAATATTACTCCTAATATTTGTAATGAACTATTTTACTTCAATTGCAAGATATTATATTTCAGGAATGAATAATTGATAGATTGAGTTTTGGAGCAAAAGAAAGAGGATTAGGAGCTGATTCGGGATGAAAATACGAAAATATGGGACAAAAATATGTCACCCCCAAGTCAGAAACTTGGCACGGCCCGTGCCACCAGCAGCACGGCCGTGCCAACCATCAAGATACTCTTTTGTTGCTTCTGTTTCATGGACAAGCTACCTATTAGTTTACTTCTGACCTAAAAGCCCGTGGTTTCTTGTGGAACATTCTAGTGCTATATTTCTTAGGGCTTAAGTCATTGTAAACTAAAATAGAGTAGCTAGCTATCACAACAATTCATCTTTTGTTCTTGGAATTCAATAGTGACAATTGTCTTTCTTAATAAAAGTTCTTCTTTTACTTTCTTGTTATTTACTTTATGTTCTTCTTCTTCTCTTCTATGTCTACGATGAACATGAGTGAGTAGACTCTTCTTGTCTTGGGATTGTTGGATAAGTCTAATGACATAATCCTAATCAAACCAAGCC
>Ga0228711_1003452_pt1 | contig 24526 bp, 20 predicted proteins | sample MedpolnodulmetaG_2_FD_177996 | JGI IMG/M metagenome (GOLD analysis project Ga0228711, IMG submission 177996) | Root nodule microbial communities from Medicago polymorpha collected in Santa Monica, California, United States - brown nodules | ecosystem: Host-associated > Plants > Roots > Nodule... | reverse complement strand
TAAAAAAAATAAAAAGTTTTTTTTTTTTTTGTAAAATTCGTCTGCATTTTGCCAGGGGTTAACCCCTGGCAATGTTCCTGGCATGGTTTGAAAATGACTGATGTGATGCTGACACAGTATGCAAAAGCCTGCAAATTTTCCAGGAGCTAAAGCCCTGGCATGGTCATTTGTGATGACCAGAATTGCTGGGGATTGTGCCCCTGGCAAAACTCCTGGCAAACGTCCATTTGCCAAGGCTTTCTGCATTTTTGCCAGGGCTTCCGCCCTTGGCAAAATGCAACATTTCTTGTAGTCACCTCCCCTTAGGTCTATTAAAATGACATTGACACCCCCTCTACTTTTAAAACTTGCACCAACCTCCCTTAAGTTTTTACAAAATAGACTAACACTTCCCTTCTCTCTTAACACTATTAATGCTCCTTTAGTTTTTCTTTTCTTTTCTGTCAGTTCCATGTTCAAACCACAACCATTAGCTCATCATGAAGTTTTTTGTGATGCATCTCCCTATCATCATCTAATTATTCCCCCAAATTGCAATTTTTTTTTGTTAATTTCAATTTCATCGTTCACTAAAAAGAGAAAATTCAATTCCATCTATAGGAAAACCCTTCCTATTTCCTTTATCTTTATCTCTGTATTAATAATTCCCCCAAATTGCAATTTTCTTTATTAATTTGAATTCAATTACTCATGGCATGATTACAAATACTTTAACTGTATATATTGCATTCGTTGTGCGAATCACTTCTGAAGAATGATGGGAGGTTTCAATAAGAGGAACAATACAATGTTGATACTCATGCCTCTAAAGGATCAATTCACGAAAATCAATTGAAGAAGAATTTCCTCCCAAGAACAATGATTCTAATAGAAAACTGCACTCTGATCCCAATTTCCATGTGAAACTAATGATGATCCCTTTTGAATTTTGTTTGAAGGTGTGACTATGAAACCGAGGTAAAAAAAACAACAATATTAAACGGTACATTACCGGTGTTAAGAGAGAAGGGAAGTGTTAATCTATTTTAGCAAAACTTAAGGGAGGTTATTGTAAGTTTTAAAAATAGAAGGGGTGTCAATGTCCTTTAAATAGACCCCAACCACTCCAATAGAGATCCTCTATCAAAATGTTTAAATGGGTCCCACCAATAACTATTTATTAATGAAAATCAACAAAAACAGCTCAAACAATGATTATTTTATTGAAAAGGGGTGTGGGGTCCACTTAAGATTGGGGGTCTTAAGTGAGACCCTGGGTCGTAAGAGATCCCCAATTTTTTTTTCCACATTGGGGGTACTTGTTGGTTACCGGATCTTAAATGGTAAAGACCCTACCAATGTGGATGCTCTAAGTCTTTTTCATGATGATCAACTGTTTTTGTCGATATGAACTCGTATTGCTATAACTAGGAACAACTGAAAAAGATCACCCCTGAATGCTATTAAGGCACTTGTTACTTGTTGTACGTGTGTTGGGCACACGATGACACTCTTAATCCCAGGTGTGTTGTGTTCCGGAGATCTCTTACAGCAATGTGTAATGACCAAAATGTTATAGCAGTATAGCATAAAGCACTATGGCCACCAAGTCTAAGTTCATTCAGAGCAATAAAACAGAACATTTAAACAATAGACATATAAAAGCATAGGTAAACTATAGCCTCCAATTTAACATATTTTTAAGAAGAAAAATTATGCATTACACTGCCGAAACTTCAATCCAAAATCTGAAGGGTACAACAAAGTCAAATTTGTCACGAGTCTTACATTTGTCATGAGTCTTACATAGTTTCTTACATTGTATTCCAATTATAGTTACATAGACACAATGGTAGAAATAAATCCCACAAGAAAATTGACTCAACAATTTGAAAAACAGCAACATTGCAGTATGAGAAAAAGATTAGATATCAGCTGTCACACGTTTGTACAACTCCGACGGAAGCCTAGGAGAGGCCACAGTCTGTAATGGAGTCCTCATGTATGTAACAATTCCAGGGTTCTCTGTCATGTCAACCTCCGCCGGGTTCACTCCCTCGGGTGGTGCCCAGCAGAAATGGTGCAACAGATGACCCAACATGGATGTCACCATATTGATCCCAAGTTGTGCCCCTGGACATACTCGACGACCTGCTCCAAATGGAAGTAGCCGAAAGTCATGACCCTTCATGTCTACATCCTCCTCAAGAAACCTCTCGGGTCTAAACTCTGTTGCGTCTTTCCACACAGCTGGATCACGCGCAACAGCCCATACATTTACGTGGACATTTGACCCTTTGGGAATATCATAGCCACCGATTTTGACATTGGCGTTAGCACGATGTGGGAGCATTAGTGGTGTTGGGGGGTGCAGCCTTAGAGCCTCCTTGGCTACACATTGTAGATAAGGGAGGCTTGAGAAGTCAGTTTCAGTCATGACCCTTTCAAAACCAATGACCTTGTCTAGCTCCTCTTGTGCCTTCTGTTGCACTCTTGGATTCTTTATCAACTCTGCCATGGCCCACTCAACTGATATTGCAGTTGTGTCCATCCCAGCCGTAATCATGTCCTGTCAAATAAAGAAAAATATGAGCTATGCTTTTAGTTAGTGAAATAGACAGATTTAATTTCAATACTGTCGAAAAAAGATGCAGTTGTTTCGGTAGGCAAAACAATGCTATTAGATTACGATTATATAACTTGTATCTAAAGATGGTATTCTGAATCATATTTACAAAAATGTTCATGTAATCAGTCGTTTAATCTTGATTTAACGGTACTGATCTGAAGATCGTGGCAGCTGCGTCGTTTTATGAACTTAGGAAATCTGAATTCAATACATAGAGATAAAATAAACCAAAATAGTTGTTTAGATTATAAAAATTCTAAGAACCTTAAAAAACTTACCCAAAGGAGACCAATGATGGTGTCTTCACTAAGGTCATATTTCTCTTGCAAACTGAGAAGTGCATCTACAAAATGTTGTTTGGCACCACCAGATTTCTGACGTGCCTGCGTATGCTCTTCCATGATAGCTCTGGTGAGTCGGTCTCTACGAGCACCATGCTTGGCAAAAGCCTCCTCTTCAAGTGGGAACATCCAGCGCAACCAAGGGATGTGCTCTGCCATAGCTAGAGATGCTCCTAGCTTTAATCCATTTGCCACTATAGCTTTGAATTCTACTCCTTGCTCATCCATTACACCTTCTGAGTTCACAAATCTTTTCCCAAATGCCAGCCTTGTGATGTTGTTGAATGCAACTGCTCCTATATACTTCCTCATCAATATACCTTTCCCCAAATTTTCTGCAGAAAAACAAGAGAAATAATAATTAGACACACAAAATTTACATCAAATGTCGAGATCAATTTGAATGGTTAACTTAACTTGAATCCGTGCTGTCAATCATGTATAATATGGTTAATGAATATAACAAAGTAATACAACTCAGTGACCATGAAGTAAAATTAAAACGATTTTAATGTCGTTAACTACAATTTTAGGTGTTCAAATATACATATATCATTAATCATTCAAAATATGTTCAAATATACATAATTTTTAGATGTTCGAATATACACGAGTAATTAAACATGATTTTGTGTTCAATATAGTTGTGATTAATGAAGCTCAACATCATGATTAAATAATTCAGTAGATAGTTAATGAGTTTTGACACATTTGTTATTGAGCGTACTTAACTTCATATTTAACCTGTATTTAATTCGGTAGACACTTACGAGTTGTGAAACTTTCGTTCATGAGCATAATTAACCTCATATTTAAATTGTATTAATCATCCTATTTAATGTCAAAATCATGTGTCAAACTTGTTCAAAATAGATTATGTGCCAAATTAAGGCAACTCTAACAATATACTTGGACCATTGACATAACTTTTATGTGAAAAAACACTGTTACACCAGTTTTTGTACAAGTATTTTTTCCTTGTTACTTCAGAACCAAAAATTAGGTAGATCGTCAATTTGTGATATGACTAATCATAGAATACGTGGAACTAGGGATGGAACAGCTAATATATATTTGTAGTTGGATTTTTTAAGGATGAAGAAAGGCAAAGGAACAATAATGCATATTGAATGAACATAATAAAAGAGTCCAGCATTACATTGATATATAGTATCCCCAATTAGTTGACCAATTATTAGGCAAAGCTTTTTCAAAAAATGGTAAACCTTATCGTTTTTCAAACTTAATGCATGTTAGGTAAACAAAAATAGTTTATCAAATTAATTGATGGAATTAATAATTTATAATAAATAAATCGAGTCGATTCCGTCATTAGTTTTCAATTATTCTTTAAAATTATTAAAGTTTTTAATGTTCAATACACTGTTTGCACAAACTTTTATAAAAAATTATTATTTAACGTCTTTAACCAATGCTTAGACACTAATTAACATTATAAAAAATATTAATATGTCACGGCCTAAAAATGTATCTATGTCTAAAAACAATTAAAACGAATTTACGTGAAACAGCACTACACATTGAAGTACAAGTATTACAGAAAACGGGGACAAAAAAGTAGTTGGAGAATTAGTTAAACCAACGCCATCTCTAAATTTATAGACCTAAAATTCAACAACTAATGAAGGCATGTTTTCTTGACATACAAACTTTACCAACCGAAATAAGACAAACAGTTTCCCCAAACCTTAACTCATTGCATCTCCGTTGACATTCACTCACTTATGCATTTTACCTAATTTATTTGCATAGCTGTTACTACTAACACCCTTCCAAACGCATTAAAAGAAAAGTCTAACTTCAAAGGAATTTTATTAGAATGAGCCCCATTAATTTATCACATGTGTTTATGCTTGATCCTTTTTATTCACTCAAAATTAATTATGTAAACAGTAAACAAAATAACGTACAAAACCCAGAATAACTCATCAATTAATAAAACAAAAGAGAGAACCAAAAAGAAAACATACATACCAGAATTGGTAGAATCATTGAAAATGGATTCAACCATAGCAGTAACCTCATCTTCTCTAATAGGCCTCAAAGCTTCAATTCTCTTAGGTGAAAAAAGCTCTAACGTACAAACCTTCCTAACCTTCACATAATGGGGCCCATAATCAGCCCAAATCAAATCCTGCCCATCTTTACTAAACTTCGCGGCTGACCGACTCCTGTGCCGGTCAGCCAACTGCTGATCATTCTCCTTTAAAACTTCTTTGGCCAACTTTGAATTTGAAACAATCACATTCAGAGTCGAACCAAACCAAACTGATATAACGGGCCCGTAGGATTGGGCCCATTCGGCAAAACACCTAAATCGGACCGGTTTTATGTCGTAGAGGTTTCCGACAACCGGCCACGGTCGTGGACCGGGTGGAAGCTTGAATCTTAGTCTTTGGAAGAGTGTGTAAAAGAGGAAAATGGCTATGAATGAAAGGGGTATTGTGAGAAACAGAGCCATTGTGATGAATTGTGTGTTTGAACAGAGAAGGTTGGAAACAGGTTGATATTGAATATAGAGAAAAAAATGGGAGTTGGTGAGAATTGGATTTATGTGTAAACAAACGTATATCTTTTTCTACATGGTAAGCATAATGGGTTTGTTTGATTTTATTTCGGTTGGTATTAATAATTATTTGATTTACCAACCATATAGGTATTGCGTAATTTCCTTAAAGAAAAAGGTATTGCATGATATATATATATATATAGTAAGGGATTAAATCACTTTGACCAAAAAAACAAATCACTTAATTTTTTTCTTGACCAATAAAAGGTAGGCTTTTTTCTTTTGGTTTTGGACGTGATAATGAGGTAGGCTGAGTAGTTCTATTCGTGTTGACTTAATGTGGAAAATATATATTCGTATAGTATTTTTTGGAAGTCATTGTAAAGAATTGTTTCTTTTTTAAGAAATACCGACTAGTGTCCTACATGATAGTATACTAAAAATATAAATTATGCATTGCAAATTTTACTAAATTGAACACATGTTGGGACGACCTTTTTTATTAGCAACATTGTAAAGAATTGTTATTAATGTTTGTATTTTTGTATATCGCACCATTTATTTTCAAAATAACTTATATGAGTGAGTAATAATTATTCCAACATTGTTAAGTCACTGTTTCTTTCAATCTCTTTCATATATTTGCAAGGGGTGATGTGTTTAATGGGACATGGGTGGCGTTGCGTTAGGATGCATTGAATCATCAAATGAACTGTTCTGTTCTGTTACGTATTTGGTGAGTGAAAGATAGACTTTTTTGAACCACTCAACTCAACATGCTTAAGGGTTTTGTTTTGGATTTGTTGAAGAATCAAAGTTTGGTGAGAATGTAGACCCCTCCACCCCATAAAGACACTTCTTGGTGGACTATTGGACGGTAGGACAATTGATTTTGTTCAGGGTTGGTGTGCTTCTGTGTGAATCACACGCTCAAGTTGTTGCCTTTTTGTTAGGATATCTTAAGGAAATTTAAATTAAAATATTTTTTTTAGAAAAGGTGAGAAATGTTTAAAAATTATTGTTTTTAATGGAAAGTTTATATTTTTTCTTTTTTAACAAATTTTTAAAATACTTAATAGCAAAAACTATTTTTGTTAGTACTTGATAGTGTTGCTTATATCAATGATGCATATAGATGTTTTTTTTGTCATGCTAACTAATGTTCCGATGATACTATTTAAATAAATAAAAAAAGTAAATTTTGCATTGAAAACAATATTTTTTACACTTTTAAGTATTTGATTACATTCCCTAAAAAAAAGTATTTGATTACATAAGTTCGAAGAAATTCTTATTATACTTATTTTCTTAACTAATGTTCATAGGACACTAGTTAGCATTTTTTTTTGTCTAGGTTAGAAGTTGACATCAAATTACACCATATTCATATCATATATTAATTTTTATCTTTTCCAAAATAACAAACACTGAAATCAGATATTTTTTATGTTAACTCTCCGGTTCTTAAGAGAAAGGGGTTCAAGTAATTTGGAGTTCAATCACGAGATAAATAAAGTCTGACAAATAATTGTTTTCTCTAGAAATCGAATTCGGATTCTCAACGATTCGTCATGTGATGAAACTCATTAACCACTTGTGTTTAATGTGTTGGTTACACTAAAATTAGATATATTATACCGTACTTGACATACTATGTTCAAATTTTGTGTTCAAATATATGGAATTAACGTGAACAGCTAGCTTGATTCATCCAACAACTCATGTTATTCTACGTCACATTGATACTTAAATGAATCAACTGTGTTAGTATTTTTAATAAGAAGTAGTACGAGACTAATTTTTCGAGATGTTGATCTCTCACAACATATTGCTCTTCTATATATAGGCCAAGAATCAAACCCAAAATTCACACTGCTAATGATGACATAACTATGGAATTTCCAAGTTTAGGATAAATATAATACTTAATAATATGCACTGCAAATGTGGTGAATGATGACTTAATGAAAAAGGAAATTGCATGGTTAGAAAAATGATAGCCTAGTTATCCTTGGAATTCCTATATAATTTGTCATTTCGCATCATCATTTTTTATGTGTTGGTGATGGGTGTGTGGGATAAGGCTAATCATGTTAAGAGTTATGGAGGAGGAGGACCCACTTGTGTAGGTGATAGTGGGTTGGTGAGATGCGAAATATCGACCTTTGGAATTGGAATGAAAGCGAGACATTTTACAAAAGGTTGAATATTGCAGAAAATCAGTATATGACTGTAATGGTATATTAAGTTCTCAAGTTTAACAATACCATTTTGTTGCATGGTTTTGTATAGAAGACATTGTAGACTGTGTATCTATATAAAGGTCAGTTGAAGCAAAACCATAATTTTGGTCTTGTAACATATCTCTTAGAGGGGTGAACACTAAACATTGGATTATTATAGATGCATTTTACAAAAGGTTGAATACTGCATAAATATTTGCAAGATAAAAAAGATGTTTCCGTCAGGTGAAGGGAAACTAGGCTATGTTTGGAGAAAAAATAATAATGATAGTCAATGAGTTTATAACAAATATTGCATTAGCTAACCGATTGCAGATAAGCTTGCAAATTAAATTTGGATGGACACATAACTTGTTCTGGATGTTAATTTGATTGTCGGATGTGTGTTTCTTAACCCTCACTCATTGATTTCATTTTGTTTACTACTTACAAAGAAGTGTGTTAGGTGTGGTTCGTGAATAAATATATTATTGACTTGAACTGTGTGACATGAACTTTGTGCTTAAGACTCATTTCATATTTGCAGTGAACTCTCAGATTAGTCGGAAACTTCAGACTTGCCCGCACATTCACTTTGAATCATGCATCTGAACAAATTTTCAAAACTTTTGTACTTGTGTCTTGTACCTAACTTGTCCTTATTGAATTTTTTGTTTAAGGACAAACAAAGAGTAAAGTTGGGGAGAGTTTGATAAGTGCCAGAAAGTAGTTAATTTCATGTTACATTTAAGGCACTTCTGTTACTTGTTTCACAAGTTATCTAGGGAAAAGCCGAGAGAAAAGTGATAATTGTCCTATTACGCTTTATTTATCTTACTCTACCCATTTGTGCAGGAACTGAACTCAAGACACCAAGCAAAGAAGTAAAACAAAGAAAAGGTGCAAAGGTTAGCTCGCAATGGCGAGTGGAAGGCAAGTAAACTCGCCATGGCAAGTAAAAGGCGAGGAGTTCCAGAGAGCAAAGGTTCAGAGTTCGCCATGGCGAACAAATCTACTCGTGAGGCGAGCTAAGGCGGCCAAATCTCCTCAGAGCTGACGTGGCAGAAACCCACTGGTGAAGGAACCATTACTCGCCATGGCGAGCGTTTCTACTCGCGAGGCGAGTTGAGACAGAACATGCCATATAAAAGCCCATTTGTTCATTTCAGGATGAAGAGAAATCATATCATAACAGAAATTATTACTAGGATACGTTAGGGAGAGAAAACAGGGGAAAATCAGAGAGAACCTAAGGAGAAAGGAGCACAAGGATTGACGGGATTTCCAAGATCATTGAGACATCATGGCTTGCTCATTTCATCTCTTCTTTCTCCTTATAAGGTTACCATGACAATGTGTAACTAAACTCTTTTATTGGGATTAAATGTAATCAACTCTATTAGTATGTATTCCCTTTGATTATGATGTTGTTGGGTTTTAGTTATCTTTTGATGTTGAGGTTGTTCTTGTTTTTCATTTTAATCTTATGGATTTGAATTGTTATTGAAAAATACCTTTTGAATCTAGGTTAGAATAATCCTTTATCAAATCTTTTGTTCTAGACATGGAATTTAGGTTTTGATAATCACTTTAACTATTGGAATCCAAAGCTTTTGTATCATTGAATAGTTTGGAAAATCAACTATACAATGATACAATCGACTATTGAATCGTTTAGTAGTTTGGGAAATCGACGACTGAACGACTCAATAGAACTCACGACATCATTTGGACACGAATGATATTGCCGAGCAATATGTGATAATATCGATTGATAATTAGAATCCGCAACACTAATCCGAGAATACGTATGAGTAGGTTGATGAAGTTTAATCCCAGCATAGTTATTTCCCTATTAACTCTCATATCTCTTACAATTTCGTAGTATTATAGTTCATGAAACAAAACATCTTGAAACCCTAGCTCAGAACAATATCGATTGTTGAACGACTTAGAATATCGCATCAGTCCTTGTGGAGACGATAAACAAAAATACTTACTTTTGATACTACATCACTTCTTCTTAGCCTTCTCAGCCTTGGTAGCAGCAGTATCCACCCTAGTCTCCTTGGGGTTTGACCCCACCTCCTTGGGGTGTGCCTCCTTGCCCTTATCCTACATCTCAGTGGACTCGTCCCACCGGTCCTTCAAGGCAGTCGGGCATTCTAGGTCAGCGCCCTTAGGCTCACACTGCCACTGTTTCACCAGCACCCACTGACATTGCAGCTTCTCTGCATACCATGTCTCTCACTCCTCCGGATAGCACATGGTACATGGACACTGGAGCTTCGTCCCATACAGCCGCATCGCAAGGTAATCTCTTGTCTTATTCTAATTTGAGTCATTTAAATCAGAAACTGATTGTTGGTAGTGGACAAGGTATTCCAATTCAAGGGTCTGGTCACACAACTTTACCTACATCTCACAAACAGAAACCCTTAAACCTTAACAATGTTTTACACACACCACAAATTATTAAAAATTTGATTTCTGTGCGACAACTCACAACTGACAATAATGTTTCTGTGTCATTTAACCCATTTGGTTTCTCGATATTTGACTTTCAGACGGGGATTTCTCTCATGAGATGTAATAGCCTCGGAGATCTCTATACGGTCACCTCTCCCTCTCACTTTGCTGGTCTTACTTCCAGTCTCTGGCACAGACGCCTTGGTCATCCTAGTTCTTCTATTTTGCAGTCTCCTCATAAAAATAAGCTCATTAGTAGTGAACAATTGAGTACTAAGACTATTTGTAATTCTTGTGTGTTTGGCAAACATGTTAAGTTACCTTTTAATTCATCCAAAAATGTTGCTTTAATGCCATTTGATATTTTACACAGTGATTTATGGACATCACCAATTTTAAGTTCCTCTGGTAATCGGTATTATGTTTTATTCTTGGATGATTATTTTGATTTTTTGTGGACATTTCCTATAAGCAACAAGTCTCAAGTTTTTGAAATGTTCATTTCACTTTCCAATCAAATTCGCACACAATTTTCTCAAACTGTCAAATGTTTTCAATGTGATAATGGGCGTGAATATAATAATTCACTATTTCATAAATATTGTGTTGATAATGGTCTTATTTTTCGTTTCTCTTGCCCTCACACATCATCTCAAAATGGCAAAGCGGAACGTAAGATACACACTATTAACAACATGTTTCGCACTCTTCTCGCTCATTCGTCCGTTCCTCCCTCATTTTGGCATCATGCATTTCAAATGGCCACATATCTTCTTAATATCCTTCCTCAAAAGAATCTAGCCAATTACTCTCCAACTCAACTCTTGTATCACCTTGACCCCTCCTAAACACATCTTCGTGTCTTTGGTTGTCTTTGTTATCCTTTGTTTCCATCAACTACCATTAACAAACTACAACCACGCTCGACCCCGTGTGTCTTCTTAGGGTATCCCATTAATCACAGAGGTTATAAATGTTTTGATTTGTCGCACAAAAAGATCATTATTTCCCGCCATGTAATTTTTGATGAGGCCCAATTCCCCTTTTCCCAACTATCTTCACCACCTCTCCCTGACTATAAATGTTTCACTAATGATTTACACCCACATATTGTCCACCAGTGGAATAATCCTACCTTACAACCTCTTCCTGGTAACCCTCCTAGTCCGCCACCTGACCATCTGTCTCCCTCTATGGTCGGACCTCCTAATACTTCTCCTACCATGACATCCTCTTCCACCTCTACAAATTCACCTAATACCTCTCCATCACCTACACCACCGGCCCCGCACGCACCTCCTACTAGGACCATGGCCACCCGTAGCATGCGAGGTATCCACAAACCCAAAAAACCCTTTAACCTTTCTGTCACCATTGATGATCCGACCATCTCACCATTTCTCAAAAACCCTAAACTAGCCTTATCTGACCCTAATTGGAAATCCGCAATGCAGTCTGAATTTAATGCTCTTATTAGAAATAATACGTGGGATTTGGTTCCACGACCTTGTGATGTTAACATTATTCGTTGTATGTGGATTTTTCGTCATAAAAAGAAATCTAATGGTGTTTTTGAGTGTTACAAGGCTCGTCTTGTAGGTGACGGCAGGTCACAGATTGCATGTGTAGATTGTGATGAGACATTCAGTCCTGTAGTAAAACCGGCAACGATTCGCACCGTTCTCACCATTGCACTGTCCAAATCATGGCATATTCATTAACTAGATGTTCAGAATGCATTTCTACATGATGACCTTCATGAGACAGTCTACATGCATCAACCACTAGGTTTTCGTGATCCTCATCGCCCAGATTATGTCTGCCGCTTGCGAAAATTACTTTATGGTCTTACGCAAGCGCCTCGTGCCTGGTACCAGCGCTTAGCTAACTTTGTCTCCACCATTGGATTTTAGCATAGCACTTCAGATCACTCACTCTTCATCTACCGGCGTGGCTCTGATATGGCTTACGTCTTGCTTTATGTTGATGACATCATCCTTATCACCTCCTCCTATGATCTCCGAAAATCCATCATGGCACTCCTTGCATCTGAGTTTGCCATGAAGGATTTGGGTCCACTGAGTTACTTCTTGGGCATTTCCGTGACTAGACATGATGGTGGACTCTTTCTCAGCCAGAGTACTTATGCTAGTGATATTATTGCTCGAGCAGGCATGACCTGGGGCAAACCTTCTGCTACTCCAGTTGACACCAAAAAGAAGCTCAATACCACCGTCGGCACTTCATATGACGATCCCACTCTATATCGAAGCATTGCAGTATCTTACTTTCACCCGACCTAACATCTCTTATGCTGTCCAACAGGTGTGTCTTCACATGCATGCCCCTTGCACCGACCACATGTTTGCCCTCAAACGCATCATGCGTTATGTTCAGGGCACCCTACACTATGGCTTGCATCTCTATCCATCCCCTATTGAGAAACTTATCTCCTACACTGATGCTGATTGGGGTGGATGTCCTGACACCCGTCGTTCGACCTCTGGCTATTGTGTGTTTCTTGGTGACAACCTCATTTCCTGGTCTTCCAAACGACAACCCACGCTTTCTCGTTCCAGTGCAGAAGCTGAGTATAAGAGTGTTGCTAATGTGGTTTCTGAATCGTGTTGGCTTCGCAATCTTCTCTTAGAGCTTCACTACCCACTTTCCCTGGCTACTTTGGTGTACTGTAATAATGTTAGTGCCATCTACCTTTCTGGTAATCCAGTGCAGCATCAACGTACTAAACATATTGAGATGGACATTCAATTTGTTCGGGAAAAGGTCGCGCGTGGCCAGGCACGCGTCCTTCATGTTCCTTCTCGTCATCAGATTACTGACATCTTCACCAAAGGCCTACCTCGAGTTCTTTTTGATGATTTTCGGACCAGTCTAAGCGTCTGTGAACCTTCCGCTTTGACTGCGGGGGTATGATAGAATGTTTGACTTTATGTAATTATGTTAGTAATTATTGTTTGTCTTTATGTAATTATGTTAGTTATTATTAGGTAATTACTCTCTATTATTTTGTAATTACTCTCCTAGATTTGACTCTACCTATCGTAACTGTACGTACTCTTGATCATTATCAATGGAAGGCACGGAATTGATTTCCTTTACTTAAGTGTATCTGTAATTGTTACAAATTGAATGAAAAAACGACCCCTACTTAATTGATTCTTGTTTATTCAAGTATGAGGATCCAATTTTGAGTTTGATTTTATCTTTCTGCATTAGTAACATTTGGACTATGCCCAAAAATTAAAACGAATGGATGATAATACACACTACAGACATATTTCAACTTCAAAAAGAAATGGTCACTAATTCATCCTTGAAACCATTGTGCTAAAGATGTCAGCTTCATATTTATTGTATTCCTTTTGCTTCATTTTGAGCTCTTTGTACTCAAGTTTGATTTCTCTGTTGACAAGTCAAGTGAACAAATAATTATTCATTCTTCAAAATAAAAAAATAAACTATGTAGCTCCAACAAATTAGATTGAAGATGTGCTCGATTTCCAATATGGACATATATAATTACATATAATTACTTCCATTTTTTTAAAATTATTTATTGGTGAATATGTGTGAGTGCCAATATCATGTCCAATGTCCATGTCTGTGGTAGTGGTTCATAGAAAATAATTTTTGTCAATAAATATTTCTTAGCATATGATTGTGAATGAATAAGATAGAGTTGAAAATGCAATTGATTATACCTGTTATTTGGATCAATAATCAAAGCTCTTTTAATGTCAGCTTCAGCTTTCTCCAAATCAGATGTTTTAAGGTATGCTTGGCATCTTCTGTAAAGAGCCTTCACATTTACGGGATCTTGTTCTAGGACCTGTGTCAAGACAGCATCAGTTTAAGATTTCAACTTTTTGCAATTCATTGTTCTGCAAGCAACATTTAATAAACCTGAAAGTTTGTTACAAAGAAAACGTTTTTTTTTACTTGTTTTAATAGATTTTTGCTGCTGTAAAAAGGTATATTTGAACATAAAATAGGGAAAGTAACTTGTTTACATTGTTTCCAATAACAATATTTGAACATGAAACATAAAAATTGATTAGGATCAAATAATACCTTTGTGCATAGCCTAGCAGCTTCAGTGTACTCTTCATATTTAAGTTTACAAGCAGCATTGTTCAAATTACAGGATAATCTCAAGGTATTAGCATGACGCTTTTCGTCGTCACTGAATGTGTGATCAAATTCAATGTATTTTACAGCCTACAATACCAAATCAATAAAGAATTTCATTATGTTGTACATCTAATTAAATTGCATTGAGATCCATTTGTGCATGTTTTATCCAAGGTTTTAAATTGCTATCGCATAGACTCAGATTGCGGTAGCAGACCTTTTCATATTTCTTGGATGCGCGCCTGAAATTTTGAGCCTTGAACAGAAGATTTCCATCATGCTTCTTCTGCTCACAAGCTTCTAGTTTCTCTTGAGTTTCCATTTTCCAAAATGGCTTCTCCTGTTCACAGAAGTTGCAAAAAATCGATTATACATAAAAATATATAACCATCTATTGATGTTTTGAATTGATGGAACTCATATTATCAATACAAATAAGAAGCTAACCTTGGTGAAATCAACTAATTCAACTTCATAGTAAAGGATTTTATTATTAGCCTTGTTTCCTTGCAAATTATTTTGGTCACATAAATATTTAGTATTGATAGTCACTAAAGCTTGTTCTGCTTTCTTCATTGTCATTATTGCTCTTTCTAGACCCTCATGCACTTGTTCTGAAAATGCATAGAACAAAGTAGCACAAAATTAATTATAACAGAACAAAAGGAGATAGTAACTACTAAAAAATGTACATGACCCTTGTTCTTGTATAACATCAACAATTTACCTTCTTGAGTTGTGAACTCAAAAGGTTCTTCCTTTGACCCTTTCCTCTCAATAATTGTACCATCTTTTCCTTTACAGAAATATACCACTGCACAAAATGAATGAAATCAGTTAACAATCTAAGTCATTTGACAAAGATCGAACGACTCACATTGTGACATTGTCCAATCCAAAATTGAAATTTCAACCGTCAAATCTTCCACAAAAGTCCAATCATTGGCAGTAATGACCGTTGACTGCATCAAATCTATTTCCGTATGAAGTATAGGTTACCTTTCACATGCGATCCTTCATTAGGACGATCAAACCCCTCGCCGGCCTTATTAATCTTTTTCAGTATTTTCTTATCTCCTGTGACATCAGTAACAATTTTCCATGATACCAACTCAAGTTTGATGCTAATTAAATTAGAATCCGGTAAACCATGAAGCTCTATGGTTCTATTTGAGTTTTGACTATGGCCATCTGCAAAATTATGTCCTGATATTAGTCATATTATTAAATAGTTTCAATGAATAACCTTATGCAACAGAAACAAAATGAATAAATTATTACAATACATGCATACTTCATAAATAAGAGTGACTTGTGCTAAACTTACAAAAGAATTTCATACTAAGCTCTGCCACCTCGCCTTTTCTCATTGTCTTTATTGCAATGCTCATGGCTGGACAAAGATAGCCTAATTGAAGCATCCCTGAGATTGATCAGTATTTTATAATTTTCAAACAAATGACAAAATTTCGTGTAACTTCTAGATAAGACTAACAGTAGTGGATATTCAATGGACCCAAATTCTCTGCAGTTAATAATTCTTGCTATTAGTTCAAGCAATTTAAGTCGTTAGATAAATATCGGATGGTTTATCTCAAGACTCTGACAAATGAAAACTCAAGACCTCGGTCATCTGATATTCAATCAACAGCCGAGATCATTGACTGCAATGACTAGTAACTGCACAAAATATATTTCCAAAAATAAAGTCTTTAATGCTTGAATAGAACTTACCATCACTTACATTAAACTCCACACCTTTATCAGATTTGATAAGCATCCCATTCTCAAGCCTTGCTTCATATTTCACTGTTAAATTAGTAGTATATGTACGGCATTAGTTACATTGACTTTAATCGTAACTACTTCTAAATTCACATATATCATTGTTTGTGATTTGTTTGTTGACAGTTTAAAAATATCTTTTTACACTAATAGGGTGTGTAAAAATTAAACTCTTTCATTCATTAATTATATAAAAACGTTACTATAATTTTGATTGTTAGTTACCTAGCACTTCATCAAGCTCTTTTGGAGTAGCCCATCCTTCTCCTTCTCTTATTGTCTTTTTCATGATTCCTCCATCACCAGTCAAGTCTCTGATGCTACTCCAACACAACATTTCAATCTCAAAAATGAGAGTTGCATTCGGAGGAATTAACGGCGGAGAACCTACTTCCCCATATGCTAAGGAAGGTGGTATCTTGAAGATTGCTCTCTCCCCTTTCTTCATAGTAGCAACCCCTTCATCCCAACCTTTGATTACTTCACCTGAAACCAAATTCAATAACTTTGCTTAATTTAAAAGTAACATCAAAACCAAAGAATTTCATATTCATTTCTGAAATGATACAAATGTACTATCTAAAAGACAGCAATCTTCATTTTTTTTTTGTCTACAATTTCCATCGGCAATTCAACTTTTTCTAGCAGTATGCAATAAACAAGGTGCTTACCTTGGCCTAACTTGAAATGAAAGGAAGACCCTTTATCATAACTGGATTCTAGAGGTGGTCCATTTTCAACTTGTCCTCTGAAATGAACTAAAAGGTGAAAATAATGAAAAATTAAGCATGACCCTTTATCTGAATTATGGCACAAACATAAAACATTATGGTTTATAAATCATGAGGTGAAACAAAAACAAGTGGAATATAGTTAGAAAGTGATATGGTTTGTAACCTTCAAGTTGGTCACCAGAAAATGGAGTTTGCCAAGTGACACCTTTTCTAAGAATCTGTTTAGTGAGACCTTCATTTCCAATTTGCTTGAGTGCAAATTCTGAGTCTTCATTTTGTAGAGAGAGTGTCATTGGAATGAAAAGAGATAAAAGAGAAAGAAAGGAAGAGGTTCAAGTTTCTAAGAAAGGATAAGCCGTTATTGGTTTCCCTCCTTTTGAAGCTTTCAGTTGACACATATTTCCTTAATTACCACACATCATCATCCGTATCTTTTTTTTTGTTGAATAAAAGTTTGGAAAATTTATATATTTTCTCTTTTAATTTAATTCTCGGTAACACTTTCATCTTTTATCTTTTTTTATTTCTTTCATATTTAATTTTTTAAAAATCCATAAAATTCATCGAAAACATAGGAAAATCATCACAAAACTCCTAACTTTATACAAAAAATGCTGGATTTCATGAAAATTTCATTTTCTCTCTAAGCAATCAACCTAACACTCGAACATCATAAATTGATCTTCATCTTTTTTCACCCTTTCTTCTTCGATTTTTCTTATGTTTTTGTTTGTGTAACGAGTTGGAATTTGATTATGGTTATTATTTGGTTTTGAAAAAAAAGGGAAAGAAGAGAACAAAAACACAAAAAAGAGAAAATACTAAAGTCTACGGAACCAAGTTCCCGCAGAGTCTGAAGTTAACAGATCAGATAATCCTGTCGGAGGGGTGGTGTGAACAACATACTCCGCGGTAGAAGAAGCACCAGTCTTAGCTAGGAAGTCTGCACAACTGTTTCCTTCTCGAAGAGTGTGATCAATGGAAGCTAGCCAGTCAAGATTGAGGAGGTCCTTGATCTCTTTAGTCAACGTAGCATACTTATGAAATCTAGGGGTTAGTTCTTTAAGGATTTGAACACAATGAAGAGAATCTGTGTAGCAGAAAACCTCTTGAAAGTTCATCTCCTTAGCAAGTAACAACCCTCGATGAATGGCATGAAGCTCAGCAAGAAGGATGTCAGATGTGCCTGCAATGTAACCTCAAAAACCTGTAATCCAACGTCCAGTCTGGTGTCAAAGTAAACCTCCAAATCCTGCTCTGATGGGATTTCCTAAACAATTGTCATCAACATTAAGAATGATATATGGTTGATTAGAGGAGTTCCATTGAACCCATTTATCTACAATCGTTGGGGTTGGAGAGCTGGAGAAGCAAGATATAAGGGTGGCAGATAAGTTACGAGCTTCCATGGCAAGACGATAGGCAGGGATAGAAAAATTAGAGAAACAAAAAGAGTTCTGATACCACACCCCTGCGGCGAAGATATTGGAAGATTGGGAGGTGAGTCCTTGCTTAAGCCAAGACGAGGCATCTATATTAGAGAAAAACTCAACAGAGGTGAAGCCCAAAGTATGCCAGAGATGGGTGGAGGTTAAGCAGTCTCTGATGCAATGAAGGAAGGTTTCTTCAGAAGAAGAGCAACGAGGACAAAGAACATTAGGAGTAAGGTTCCGATGGTTTAGAAGAGATAGGGTAGGGACAAAGTTGTTATAAGCCAATCAAACAATAAATTTTATTTTTACCGGAAGATGAAGATGCCAAATCCATGTCCAGGATATTGAAGTGACATCTCCGCCTCGTTGTTTCAAAAGCCAGGAAAAGCCAGCTTTGGTTGTATAGATTCATTGGAGTTTTCATTCCAAATGAAAGTATCTTTTGTGTTGGAGTTTAAATGCAGTTTGAGGTCAATGATTTCATCCAAGATGTCAGAAGGAAGAAAAGTATGAAGCATGTTGAGATTGGGAGGGATAGTCGCATAAACTTCATTAATTTTCAAGGCGATATCATTTATATGCACATAGGGGACATTAGCACAAAGGGGTCCAAAGTAGGTCCAATGACTATACCAAAAAGAGGATTCACCCGAGCCAGCCCGCCAAGAGAAACCATTCTTGAGAATATTTTTGGCTTTGATAATGGAATTCCAAGTAGCTAGGCGTAGAAGTGGAGTGATTGAGTATCTTGGTGCCAGAGGTGTACTTGTGAGATAGGATGTTGATCCAAAGTTTATTGGTCCCCTGAAGCAAATCCCAAACAAGCTTACCAAGAAGAGAGATATTAGAGTCTTTCGCCATTCTATAAGCCTTTGAATGTAGACAAGTTAAAATAATTAGAAGTTAAATATTTTCATCTGCAATAAAATAAAAACATTTAAGTATATTTTCTAATTTTGTAATAAAAAATGAGATTAATTTAAAATTTAGGTTTTATAATGATCAAATCATATTTGATCAAAAAATAATGATCAAATCATATTGATCGAATGAGTGTAGCACATTGAGTTAAAAATTCATAAAAATGGGCATATTTTTAATATTTTTTGTGAAACCTACAACAATTTTTTAAAGGAACAAAATTTTATTATCAAATATAATGATCATAAATGAATAAAATTTAAAATATTTTAAGGAATCAAAATATATCAATTTTTTTTGAAACAATCAAAATATATCTAATTTAAAATGATATAATTGTAATTTTTTTTTTTTGTGTTGCCTTTCAAATAATGAACGGACATACATCAGGATAATATGAAAATCAAACGTAAAAAAAAAATTCCAATAAAGATGATTGTACAAACTGGGTGGGGGGGCTTAAAGTAACACCCTATTTAGCGATTTCTCCCTGTTGGGTTGATGTTTTCAATTTTTTGGTCCAATCCCAAAAACCAAGATGATTTTGAGTTTGATCACAATTCCGAAAATTGTTGTTCACACATGCTATAAGGTTGAAACACACCATTAAAAGACCAAAATACCCCTCGGCAGTTAACTGCCGTCAGTTTTTTGAATTCTTCGACAATTAAGTGTCTATGGACTGTTCCATAAGATGAAATAATCAGTTGCTCCCCCTCCTCACTATGTTAGTGTTTTGCGAAAACTGATGGCAAAAACCCAAAAAACAGCAAAAAATAAATCGATTAAAAGCAACAGTACCTGTTTCTTTTACGTCAAAAGTTTGTTGATACCTCCTAGGATTGATGCTTCAATGATTTTGGAGCAGGATTTGATGAAAAAAAATATTGGATTTGGAGGTTTAGATGGAAGTGGTATGGAAGTTGATGATGAAATAGTGAGTAGGGGGAGCAACTGACTATTTCATCTGATGGAACAGTCCATCGGCACTTAACTGCCAAGGAATTCAAAAAACCGCCGGCAGTTAACTGCCAAGGAAATATGAAACCAGCGGCAGTTAACTGCCGAGGGATATTTTAGTCTTTTAATAGTGTGTTTCAGCCTTATAACATGTGTGAACATCAATTTTCCACAATTCCTCACCTCTTTTCTGTTAAAATTAAATTAAAGAATTTGGTTTTGTCTCTCTTCATTCTTAAATTAAAGAATTTGGTTTGTCTCTCTTCTTTCTTAGCTAGACAATATAACCAATGTATTTGATGGATGTATAATAAGTCACAAGAAAATCTTATATATTCTGATTTTTTGCATTATTAATTTTGTACTTTACCTTGACAGTGAGTAGTTTTTGTACGCATGGTGTAATATTGACTTTGTAACTGTATGTATGAATGGGACCTAGTTTTTTGACAAAAGAAAAGAAAGAAATTAAACAATTGATATTTGCTTCTTCCTTTAAAAAAATGGATATTTGCTTCTATTTTCATGTTATTATTTTTTCTACTTTTGTGTCTCAACTCTCACCGAAACTATTTAGTGAATTCTTCTCAAAAAAATGTTATAAAATGGTTGTTTATGAGGTGCTTCTAATTATTTGTCAATTGAAGGAGAGTGTCATGCATTATCAAATGGAAATAGGGATTTCAAACATGTCCCCCAACTTAGCCAAACAAATCTAATAGTGGGCATCTAATTATTTGATGGATGATAGCTGACAGGGATGGGAATATGTTAGGCCGGCCTACAGGGGCCTACGACATAGTCTATGACAGGTCATGCCAGACCAGACTTTTTTCTTAAATAGAGAAGGCTTAAGCTTTTTTAGAAGCCTATTTAACTCAAAAGGTCAGGCCATAGGTCATTCAAAAAGCCTTTTAGGCCTATTAGGCCGGCTTATTTAAGTAAATTTAATAATATTATTTATTATTATATTATATTTTATACTTTAAGTTAAAATAAAAATTTGTTAACCTTTACAGTAATTTAAGCTTATTAGTATACATTAATTTTTTGCATATTTAAATATATTATTATAAACTAGAATTGAAATATGATACAATATATAGTCAAATTCCTTAAAAACTCATGTTGATTATCAAAAGAGAGTTCAATCTAATTGATCTATTAGTTCGCTAGTCTTTTAAACATCGATCACATTGCTTATTTAAAGATGTTAATATGAAATATGCTTTTAAGCAGGCTAGCAGGCCGTATCAGGCTATCAGAAGGTCAGGTTCATACCTAGAAAGTAAGCCTATGACAGGCCGCAAACCAGACTTAGGCCTGAAAAAATTTGGCAGGTCAGGCTTAGGTCTTGCAAAGTCTAACTCGGCCTACCCTATTTTCATCCCTAATAGTTGATGAGATCAGCTTAAGCAGGTGTAGCTTCTTTAAAAATAATTGATTAAAACTAGATTTTGGAACATGATGACATAAAAAAATGGTAAATTATATATGTATAAAAAAGTTAATTTGAATTCTTCTGCAATTTATTATATTATTGGGAAAAAAAAGAATTTTACACATTCAATCGTGTCTTTTTAGCTTTGTTAGTATAAACGAATTTCAAGAAATAATATCACGGTAATAAAAAAGAAAAATATGATTAATATTTGTGTAATTTTTTGAGAAAACCAAAATGAAACATATTCAACCAACAAGAGATCTCAATCTGCATAAGGAGTGCAAAACAAGGACTCAAAAGTAGTTACAAACTGAGTTACAGCCGGCGCCGATAAGAAAAAACAACAAAAAACTAACTAGGCAGCAAAACAAATTCTTGCTATGTAACATGGTTCAGACACCAAAATGTTACCTAGCTAGAATTTTTAATGACTATATTCGACTTTGATAATAACTTTTTTTAGTATATAGACGAAATGACAAAATTATTTTAAACTCACACATACAAGTAGATGAGTTTAAATCTCAATCATAATGTTTAGACTAACAATTTCGACATATTTGTTAATTGAGCTTTGACTTGTGGCCAAATTTAGTAATAGTTTTCTTACATGAAATATTCATATCATCCACTTAAAAACTAACATTAGTTTGTATTTAAAAACCGAAATGATTCATCATTATTCTTTTAAGTAAAAAAAAAACGTTTTATCATAAGTATTGGAAAACATAGTAACCGACCCCTCTCTCTATTATAAGGACTAAAGTGGATATACAATCATGTTGCGGTAGGTAGTGGACCAAGTGTCTAATACTAATTAGCCATCACATATGCCTCACATCGCAAGCAAATTCAAGTTTTTAGTTTTTTCGGATATGATTTGTATTGGGGCGGGTGCTACCGTGAGAGGACAAAGTATATCTCTCACGTTGGTTTGGGGTTTTTTACCTGCATTTGCCCGTCAAAGCTGAATTTTTTTTTACAATAAGTAATTGCTTTTAATTAATATAATAAGGTAGCTGCTAATGTAAGGTAATGGCAAGGTATTTCATTGGTGAGCCAGTAAATTTTACCTTTGAATTAGATGTAAGATTCGGATGAGTTCAAATTAAACATAAGAAACACTAACCTCTCTTCACAATTAGATCCCGGTTGTTATAAATAAAAATAAAAATGATTTTGAATTAAAATAATTTAGAGATTTTATGAAAAATCGGAATCTATTTTGTGTTTGTTTACCGTGATAAAAATTATTTTTTAAAACAAATATTGGACTCGTTTGTTATAGCTTTTTTCAAAATAGATTTTGGTAGTGTAATATGATTTTGTGAAAAAAAAATTAACAAAGAAATTTTCAAGGAAAGCTTCAAATGAAAAATATGTTTGAATAGTTTATCTTAAAATATCATTCTAGTATTTCTTCATTTGGTTATAATTTTTTTTATACTAAAATTTTGAAAAAATCTCTAAAATAAAAAGCTATTTCAAATAGCTTTTCATAAAAATCATTTTTGAAATATGTCATTTTGAAAAAATATGTGATTTTTACTATGTAAAATCTCGAACAATGAATATTTAAGTTAGTGAATGTCAAAATCTCTTTTATTATATCAAATGAGTTTGAAATAATTTTTACTATTTTTGAGTAAATTTTAAAAAAAACATTTTTAAAAATACAAAGGAAAATCCTTTTTTTAGAATCTAAAACAAACGGGCCCAATATGAAAAAATCTAAATCTATTTTGCGTTTGTTTACCATAATAAACTAGTAATAGATCCGTGCGGTTCCGCACGGGTCACGTAACACTGTGGTAATCATATAAAAAATAATTACTCTGTTAATACTATCAAATGTTTTTTTTTTCATATATTATATATAAAAAAATATATTAAATATTTGAGTCACGTATTTTGTGGATTTTATTTTCATATGTACGCGAAAACAAATTTTTATATACATATAAGAAAGTCAGATAATTTTTTTACAACTTATGACTATTTTCAAAATATAAACTTCAAGGGTAGTATTTTTATTAAATAATTTTTTATTTTATATGCAAAACACAGTTCAATGTTTGCACCGTACCCGTTGCAGATTGCATGTGTTTTATGTGCAGAAACAAAGTTTTATGTAAATATATGAGAAAGTTGATATGATAAAATTGTGGAAATTCGTTAATATTGCCAAAATATAAACATAATAGTGTTTCTATTGAATAAATTTTTTATTTTATATGCAAAACATTGTTCAATGTTTGGACCGCATTCGTTGCAAATTTTATGTGCTTATATATACATAAATCAATTTTTATGTACGTATACGAGAAAATCAATATGATAAAATTTTGGAAACTCATGACTATTTTAAAAATATCAACATCAATATAGTGTTTCAATTAAATAATTTTTTATTTTATATGCAAAACACCGTTCAATTTTTGCACCGCACCCGTTGCAGATTTTATGTTCATATCTGCAGAAACAATTTTTTTTGTAAATATATGAGAAAGTTGATATGACAAAATCATGGAAACTCATTAATATTGTCAAAATATAAACATTAATATATTGTTTTTATTGAATAACTTTTAATTTTATATGCAAAACACCGTTCAATGTTTGCACCACACTAGTTGCAGATTTTCCGTTCTTATATATGCATAAATAAATTTTTTTTTACATATATGAGAAAATCGATATGATAAAATTTTAAAAACTAATGACTATTTTCAAAATATCAACATTTTTTTTTGCTAAGCCAAAAGATTGGAAAGACATCAAGGGGAAGCAATGACATCCCAACTAGGTTGGCACCCCGCAGAACCCCCATCCTATACCGCCAATCTCAGAGAAAAATTTATTAAAAAAAGGGGAAAAAGTACAAGAGGGGGAATAGACCAAAACCCTCAAAAAAAAAAAAAAAAAAA
>Ga0228711_1003451_pt1 | contig 24527 bp, 9 predicted proteins | sample MedpolnodulmetaG_2_FD_177996 | JGI IMG/M metagenome (GOLD analysis project Ga0228711, IMG submission 177996) | Root nodule microbial communities from Medicago polymorpha collected in Santa Monica, California, United States - brown nodules | ecosystem: Host-associated > Plants > Roots > Nodule... | reverse complement strand
ATTTCATATTCTTTATTTTTTTTTGTATGGAATATATACATCATATAGTTAGTTAATGAATCGATTTAGTTTTTTAAAACACTATTGTATTTCATTAAATGTTTCTAATAATATAATCAATTTGATATCTATACATGAAACTCTCATAAATCTGTGCATCGCACGGGTTAGAGTCTAGTTTTGACCAAAACTAAGAAACGGCAAACCCTAGTTTGTTGTTCCTATTTCCTCTCTTATATAAGCGAATGCCTTCAGTCCACTGCTAACAGTATGTCTGAGCACAGCATGTCGATGGCGGTAGATAGGATCGGAAGTTTACCAGACGAGATATTCTCTCTTTTGTTCCCACCAAACAAGCCTTTGTCACATCCATTCTTTCAAAGAGATGGACTCATCTATGGTGTTTTGTTCCCAATCTTGACTTCAGCGACACGAAACTGAAAAATCGCGAAGACAGTTCTCGCGAGATTGCTTTGGCTCTCAGTCCATCAACAGTTTCATCCTCGATATTGATCACTTTTCCTCTGGACTTCTCCATTGTGGAAGTTACGATATCAACGAATGGGTAGACATTTTGGTTGAACGCAAATTAAAGTTCAATATCTCAATCTCTATCTTCATGCTCCAGTGAATTGGGAAGAAGCAATACCCCCTACATTGTCTACTGCTATCTTTACTAGTACAACCCTTGTTGTTCTCAAGCTATGTTGGTTCTTTATGGGTGTGGATTTTCCTTTTCCTTTTTTTTTATGCTTCTAGATGGATGTCCAGTTCTTCAAGATCTTCAACTGTCTAATATAAACCGGGGCCATTTCGATTTTGCTTCTTTACTGTACTTAAGCAGCTCAAGATTAAAATAATTGAACAGAGCAGATATTACTGATTGTCATTGCATTTTTCCGATGAGAGCACTTTCAAATTTGGAGTTTCTACGTATACAACTATTGGAGTTTTGTTTAGTTATTATTATTATTATCACTATGGTGCCTGCCAATGGAATGAAAATTTTATTTTTGGCGATTTTGCTTTTATTTCTGATACTTTGTCTTTTATGTAATTTAGTATGATCAGCCTAATGACTTCCCTACATTCCATAATTTGATCCATTTGGTGATCAACTACGACGGGGATATAGTTGTACAAGTGCTCCACCATTGCCCTAAGCTTCAAAATCTTGAACTTTATCGGTTTTGTTTGTTAAATTTAAGAATCATATTTGATTTATCTTTTCTTAACATACCTTTATTATGTATTGTTTTATTTTATCTGTATTATTATATTAACAGAAGTTACAAGACTGCAATTGGGAGGATGAGTTCATTGAAGAAGATGATCAAGAAAATTGGGTGGATTCCAAATTTGTTCCATCTTGCCTCTCATTAAACCTTACAACTTGCACTATTCGGGACTTCGCATTTGCAGGCCTACAACATTGTCACATTATGTTAGCAAAATTTATTCTAAAGAATGCACAAGTTTTACGAACTATGACTATCTTGTGCAACAAGAAACAGTCTAAAATAGAAAGACTGTTATCCTCATGTCCAAGGGCTTCTACAACATGTCAACTTTCAATTTATTAATATGAAAGTAGTAGCAGTAGTAGTTTCTTTATTCTGTCTTTTGCTTCAATATTTCTACCATGAAATTGTTGGATTTGGTGGTTTGATGCACTAAAGGTCATTGTAAACTTTCACCCTATGCTATGTTGATTTTAATTTGTTTTGAATGATAGTGTTTGAAATTTAATTTAATATTATTTTGCTTGAATGGATAGTTCTTTCTTTATATTTCTTTAAGTTGTTCTAAATGCATGTGACTAAACCATTATGTTTTTATCACAACCAGGAAGTTATTAATATTAGCACCAATATGAGTTTTGAATGCACGTCTTATTTGAGAACTTTTCATTCTTTTTTAATTTAGCACAAATATGAGCGTGTTGTGTTGTTGTCATTGAGCTTACTGTTGTTGGAACAGAAATTTGAAATTTGTGATTATTGGGTTTCAGTTTGAAGTTTATGTTTTTGAGTCATATGAAATGACAGTATGTTTAGAATATATATTGAAATGTGTATGAATCTATTGCTAGAATTTTCATGAAAGGAAGTGTTCTAATTTGTAGGCTTGAAAACTTCAGAAGTGAAATGTGAACTGAACTGGTGAAATTCTACCCAAAAAAAAAACTGAACCAGTAATTTTGTTTCCCTCTTTGACTACTTTTCATACTCGTCATTTGTAAAAAAAGTATCAAAGGACTTAAGTTTATTTGACATGCAACAATTTGAAAAATTTGAGAAGCTCGGAATGGGGTTAATTTTTTTCTTCTAAGAATTCCTAGGTGGATGAGATTGTAGAGACTATCAAAGTCATCTCTTGAAAGTGGTTTATTGCTAGAAAATTATGAGGTTTGTGATCATACTTCTAATGGTTTTCAAACTCTCTTCTTTGTTTAATTTCTTAAAGTCTGATTGTTGTTTCTTTACAGGGTAAATATCTCTTGTACTTTTCCCGAATTGTGGGTTAAATACTCTTTATACTTTTCTCGCTTTCTAATAAATTTTAACGTTCAAAAACAAATATTTAGAGGATTTAAAGAAAAATCGATTTTTTTTTGTAAAATTGATTTTACTCTTTTTCTTTGAATGGCAAATAGTTAATAATATATAAGTGAAAGAGATCAAATATACATGGTTTGAAAAACACCATAGGTGACCAAACAACTCCACCAAACAAGAAAACCATAAAACGCGCTGCAACAAATAAAAACAAATCAAAAGAAATCTTCCAACCTCTTAAACTCCAAAACCAAGAAGGAGGAAATCAAACCCCATAATAAAACTAAAAAGCACCTGCTACACATCCGGTACAACCAAAAAAAAATTTGACTCTATTAAAGTTATAATAATTTGTAGTTTTTGCCTTCTACAAATGATTTTAGTCTTAAATATATTATTAAATCAACTTTTACATAAATACATCCAAACATAAATCATTTTCATTCAACTCATTTTTATCTAAAATCAATTCATCTAAAAAAAAAAAAATCAATTTATTCCAAAATCTTGATTCAAGATAAATCAATTTCACACGCTGATTAGTCCAATTACTCAAAAAAATAAAAATTACTCAACCCAAAAGCTTCACTTTCAAAGCAATCAAAAAGTGTGTTTTTATCTTACCATTCTTGGCACCACATACTAGAAATTGAAAAAATAAATAAAATCAAAGATAAAGGTATGGGTTGAATCTTCCAGTTTAGGGTATGTTTGCAGAATTAACATGTGCTCCATTCCCTCCTTTTATACAAACACAATTCTGGACACATGTACACTTGAACTTCTTCATGTTCATAGTACTATTAAGACAGCTACACCCAACCCAACTAATTTGTATCATTCCCTCAACAACTACTTTTGTCCCAACATGATTTTAGTGTGTGTGTGTGTGTGAATGAGAGTTTTCATTTCAGTCTTGAACTAACTCACATAATTTCACATTTTATTTCATTACTATAAAATAAACATTGCAACATGCCGTGAGAAACACACCAATTCAACACAAACCTCGTTTCATTATTTCTCTCCACTCAACAATACATACATTCAACAAAACAGCCATTATGCCACCAAAAGTGGGAAGACCAAGGAATCAGAAAAGGAAGAACTTGGATGAAGAACATGTAAATACTTCATCCACTCCTTTCTTGTTTCCAAATGCATGCTTATGTATACATGCATGATATGAAATGAGATTGTCCTTGCAGCGTAGTATCATTTGTGTGATTATAATGATTTTAGAGTTTAATGGTTATACTCTAACAAGGAAACCCCTAATCTGCTATGTCATACAACTCATTTCAAAATATCTTTGTGATTTGGCCGAATACAAGATACTGGTTGGATGTCTTACACTGTCGATGCATCTTGTATTTTCTCGTGATTTTGAAGGAGACATTTTTATTGGGAAAAAAACATGAACTTGACGAAATAACGTGATTTTAAAGTTTTTTTTTTAAAAAAATAATTAACTCGTTTATGTTAACCGGTTGAAAATTAACATGTTTATGTGCTAGTAGAAAGTGTGAAACGAATTTTTTTTAAATATAGTACAACACGAACAAACTATATGTTAACTTTAAATACAACACTTCTGGTTGTCTTTCACAAAGCAAAACATCTTCATCAATGTATATGCTTAGTACTCAATATCCATTTCACTATTGCAAATATCGGAAATATACAAAGAGTGTGTACAATGACATGTTTTTTAGGTTTCTCTAAAAAAAAAATGTCTGTGTTGTTGTCTGTTTAATCCTAACTTTCAATTTGTTGCCTTGTGTGTATGTTCAGTCCACGTCTTGGGAGCTCCCTGTTTCTGTCAAAAGGGATTCAATTCTGAATTCCAGGATGATTTACGATCGCCGCCAGTCCTTGAGATCCTGCAGAAGGCTTAGTGAAACTGGAAGAACATCTCTGCCAAGATCCTCAAGAGAACAGTCTTCTGCTTCTGATGACAACCAACAACCTAATGATCGATCCAACACTATCAACTATGTATGGAATAACATCCATTTTATTTTAGTTTTTTAGTGCAATTTTCTGCCAAAATTCATCAAAATCTATGAGTTCTTATATCATTGAAGAGAGAGTGACTATATACATAAATGGAATTTTTAACTGTTAATTTCTATCTAATATGAGATTTGGTGCAGGCATATCAAGTACAAGGAGCAGGTTTTGATCAATTGCAATCCTGTTCAAGAGACCAAGTAGCAGTTTCTCATCCTCTCATAGTGGAACCATTGTTGGGACATGATGCTGAAAATGTGGAAAGTTCAATTGTGCGTATACCGGTGAAGGTGGAGGAATTAGGTGAGGCTGAAATGTCATTTTCCAATGATTCAAATCAAATGGCTGGACAAAATAATTTTTTAGCAGAAAGTGACCCTCATGAGCAGGAGGCATTGGCAGGGGAAATTCAAGCCTCAAAAAAGTTTGAAGAAATAACTAATAAGAATAATAGCAAGTGTATTTCAAGGGCTGGATGTTCATCCCCATCCTGTAGCCTCAATCTAACTGCAATGGTTGCAATGGCGGAAGGGGAAGATGATGATGAGCTTGATTCCGAAATACAAAGCCAGCCTAAGGAAAATATTAAAGAATATCAAATAAAGTCGGAACTTATGCCTGTATTAAGAAAAATCATCGCCAAGCATGGAGATATTGTGAAGAACTGCACGACAAAGTTGGTGAACTGCCGTTCATCGTTCTTGGAGGTAATCTGTGAAATCATATCAGAGTTGGACAAAAAGAATGTTGGTATTACTAACATCACAAGAAAAGACCTGGAAAAGAAGATTGAAGACATAAATTATATAAAAAACCAGAACGTGGATGTTGAATGGCTTCACACCAGGCTAACTGAGATACTTGAGGCAAGGCGAATCCTTAAGCAGACTTGCAAGCTTAAACAGGAAACAGACAGCGTTAGGAAGGTCACTGAAGCTGCTAAGAAAGATTTGAACAAATGGGAAGCAAGGAAGGCGGAACTGACAGAGAAGATTAAAGGAATATTTCATGAACTGAAAGAAGTAACTGATAAGGAGGCTGATTGCAACGAAAGATTGGCTAGAGCGCACAATGAGTCTCCAAAGATATCTCAAATACTCAAAGATGCCAAATCTAAAGTCAAACGATTTCTTGGTTGCTCACTTATTGATGATTTGCTTTAGTATGTTGCAATTTCATCTCCTCTTCTTTTTTCATACTATTGGTTTAGGATTTCTCAGTGCATTTAGAACTGTTATGATTTTAAGACAATGTTGTTTCCCAACTCATGCATGACTTGAACAATTACTTGTGGAATATGGTTGTAAATGTGTAAGATTATAACAAAGTATTTATGCATGGTGATTTGAATCTTCATATGAATGTGCCTTATACATTTGCTTAAATGATGCATGATTGATCATTAAAAATGTCTGCATGAGATGATTGGTATATTTATTTCAACAAATTAACCATCGTGTTATAGGAGTCCCACTCTTCCTCTAAGGTATGTGGGAAAATTAAATTTATGCAGAATAAAGTAAAAAAACAATCATGATTTAACATGTTGGGCTGATAAAGTCTATGAAATAGATTCTAATCACCATCTGGTTTTAACATCTATCAGAACATGTAATGGAAATTGATTATTCGTTGCAGCTAGAGAATAGATACTAAAAAAATTTCTGCTGTTTATTGAATAGAACATGTTGCTTAATTCTGAATAAGATGTGGAAATAATCTTAACTCAAAATAAATCATGATTTATTAGTTAGAGGGTGTCATCTATATCTTTTTGGTTCATAACCATAACCTTGTGAGAGAAGAGCATAATCTTGGATTACACATTTGCAATCCTCGGTTGATTGTGCTTTAGGAAATGTTTACAGGAAAAGTAACACACCTTTTGCATTGCATGTATGTCTATAAGAGTTGGTTCTATATATATGGTAGATGACAGAAACCCTTCAAGCACAGTCAAAGATAAAAATCAAATCACCTTATGTATCATGCTTATCCAATCCAATTGAAAGAAAACAAGTTAGGATATTTGATTCCTTTACTCTACTCAACAAGTTCAAACCACACCAAATTTTCAATTACCTGGTTCTGTTGATAAAAATTAAAGATTAAACTTTGAGAATGAACAGCTTCTACCTGCTTCAACTGCACCAGTTGATCTAGCTACCTCGTATAAAGTAAAATTGAAAAAAGAAAACCAATTTTTCAGCTGAATAAAGAAGAGTAACATCAGATATAATTTACTCTATGGATTTGGTATTGTTAGTTATGTTGTTATTGTTTGCTTCTGTGGGATTTAACCAAAAGACACATTGAATAATGCTGAAGCATATACTTTGTCCTGAAAGAATTTTTATTATTATTATTATGTTGCTGTATTGTTTTTTTATGGAATCACAATAATCAATGCTTAGTAAACTATCCATGTTGTTAAAATAATGCCTCCAGAGTGCCCTCTGCTTCATCATGCAAGATATCATTCTAGCTTATACTAAAACCAACTTCACTAACAAGCATATTTAAACAGACAAAGAAACAACAACCAAGTAGATAACTAGCAAGCATAATAAGCTAAACACTCTTTACAATGCCCAAAATATCTTTATTAGCATTACTTAACAAGTAGGTGCAAAGTGAGAAGACCAAGATACCTATCTGTTTAAAAAATTATAACAAAGCAAACCATGAATAAAACCCACAAATTATAGGAACAGTAGATATAACTTCTCCAATATGGAGCTTGTACAATATAGTTGTTTTCTGGAAAAATCAAGACCAAGCATGACAATCTGCAGAACGATTTCCTTCAAAAAAAAATCTGAACAACGATTTGATTGCAAATAAAGCTATATTAATAATTTGAGATAGCAAGTAATGAAACTGTATTCTTCCTAATCCTAGGTACAAGTTGATAATCAGGCAAGAATATCAGCATTATCAAGGGAGTGTTTTTTTTCCTAGGAACACCTCAAATAATCCGGTTACACCCAAAATATATTTCAAAATTAATCATAATGCTGAATTTGTTCTTGATCATATAAATTTTGCAAACCCCCCTTTTCGTCTTTCAATCCAACTCTTCACCTTTTTCTCACAAATACTAGTGCTAGTGCGAGCAAGTACTTACGGAGCTTTTAAACACCTAATGCTACAAACATAAAAAGAAAAGCTAGTATAACATTGGTGCTCCAAAGGAAGGACAGGTATATGTATAATGTCCCTCCTAACCTTGTATCATATGCTTGTTTTAATTATTGAGCTCGGATAGAATTTTGCTTATGCGTATCTATTATTAAGTTAACATTCAAAATTTTGTTGGCGCCAGGTAGCAACCGTTCTACACATTTTGGAGGATGAGCTGATCAAGAATGTTGTACGCTACATTAGAATAATTAAATCGGGCTGCATGTTTCCAGCTTGAAGAGAAATATTAGAAGCTTTGTAAAGTGTGTAGTGGATTTTCAAAAGCAAGCACCGTGTCATGGACATCTTTCCAACGGGAAATAGAATGTACACAAAAATGGCACAATTCTACAGGTCTTTTGGATTTATTTATTTTTCATTTTTCCATTGAAATCGTATTTTCATGCTCCTTATTTTTTTTAAAAGTGTATAATGGTACTAAATACGAAATACCAAAATCAGCAAAGCCAAATATTACGAAAAAATTGTACAATGGTGTTATGAAAGGAAAATGACCAATCATGATCAATTACAATACCAACTCCACGTCAAATTTCCCAGAAAAGAAAGAAAAAAAAAACATCCATCGGATTTCTTAAAATTGATTTCTAATAGTTGTATATATGCTACATCTAAATTACAGTTCTATTTCAAGTAAGCTACAAATTCCTGGCATTTCAACTTCAAAGAAATAAATGTGATGTTCGGAAAACAAACTCAAGCAATTTCCCATAAACAAAACTATAGACAGAAACTCCCTCACCCCTTAATTTGGGATAACAGTGGCTTCAGCTTTCTGTTTAACAATTGGGGAACAAAATTGGAGATAGAGTTACAGGCTTCTTCTTAGATGTCATCAGAATATCATGGATGAATTTATCAAAATATTTTTAGTGGTGACAGTAAAGTTTAATCATCTTGTCAGCCCCAGCTGTAAATAACCAGGGTTGCCTGGGGTGAAACTTGCAGTCCAATATTCCTGCAATGCAAATAAACTTAAGAGGTAAGATAAAAATGTCTTATTCAATTGAACTAAATCTTGTACAAAAATGAATATCAACTTTTGTCAACACTCATCTCCAAACCATGATATTGACTTCTAAAAGAGGCTCTTCTAGAAGAGAAACACCAAATATCAGACAATATTTTAACCAAGTTAACAAAATCACAAACAGAAGTCTCACCTCTCCCATTTGAATTTGCATGCCCCCGTAGAATTTCCAAAGGAACAATAAGAGGATTTTTATTGAGATCAGAATAAACCATTCCGTGAAAAACATATGCAGTGCAGTCATCTGAGCACGAAGCAAACAAGGGATATGAACGATGAAAGACAACGTTGTTAATATCTTTTGGATGACACCTGCAATGACATCAACTTGTTATAAAAAATCTGTGGCATGACATCAAATACAGACAGTGATGTTTCTTATCCAAATTGCTGCTAATCAAATAAACAAAAGCTCATTATTTAGGTACTGAAGAAGTTCACCAAAATACAGGAAAAGCATGCTCACTTGGTTTGTTCCCACTCCTTTTTAGTAGTCTTTTTTCAAAGAATAGTGTTTCCCGGGACATGGGTACAGTCTAAATCCAAAATGAATCGATGATAGATAGACGTATTTAGAAGACAACACTAATCACCATAAATTAAAGGAAAAATAAATACAAAGTCAAACTTAAGGCTTGCTAGGTTTATGTTCTCATTTGTGTTTACTTCTAATTACAAATATGTTGGCTTTTAATTTCGTTTCTTTAATCTTGTCTCAACAGTTGAACTCGCAGTTGTGTGACCTTTTGCTGAGAGGTCACATGTTCAAGTAGTATAATGACCTTTTTTATCATTCAAATAAAGGTAAAACACGATAGACACTAACAGAACCCTCCCCTAAACTCTGCAATGGCGATAACTATACAGCAATCAATGTTGCGTGCAAGTGTGAGTTATATGTCCCACATCGGATAAAATAGTAAAGGTTGAACGCCTTATAAGTAAGAGGACCCATAAACCCATTGCCTTAAGGTTTTGGGTAAGAGTGTGGCGTCTCTCTTGCTTGTGCGGTTGCTCTAGCCTCGATGTGGACGGTCCCCCGCGCTCCCCTCAATGATCCAACCTTTGCTTCTGTATCCGATGTGGGACATATAACTCACACTTGCACACCAACACTCCCCCTCAAGTGTGAGTCCATCAATTCATCATGCTCCTCCCTCAAGCGAAAGCTCTTACTTGCTTGTATCGTCGTTGCTGGTTTCTCCGCAACGGGCCGACACTGTACCGCCATTGCTGCTTTATGCGCAAACGAACCGGCTGCCACGGTCGTACCCTTCGTCAAACCGGGGCTCTGATACCATTGTTGGATCATTGAGGGGAGCGCGGGGGACAGTCCACATCGAGGCTAGAGCAACCACACAAGCAAGAGAGACGCCACACTCTTACCCAAAACCTTAAGGCTATGGGTTTATGGGTCCTCTTACTTATAAGGTGTTCAATCTTTATTTTTTTATCCGATGTGGGACATATAACTCACACTTGCACACAACAACACTTCCCCTCAAGTGTGAGTCTATCTATGTGGACGGACCCCAGGCTCCCCTCATGACCCAACAGTGGTATCAGAGCCCCGGTTTGACGAAGGGTACGACCGAGGCAGTCTGTCCGTTTGCGCAGAAAGCAGCAATGGCGGTACAAGCGTGTCGGTCCGTTTGCGGAGAAACCAGCAACGGCGATACGAGCAAGTAAGAGCTTCCGCTTGAAGGGGGAGCACGATAAAGTGATGGACTCACTTGAGGGGGAGTGTTGCATGCAAGTGTGAGTTATATGTCCCACATCGGATAAAATAGTAAAGGTTGAACGCCTTATAAGTAAGAGGACCCATAAACCCATAGCCTTAAGGTTTTGGGTAAGAGTGTGGTGTCTCTCTTGCTTGTGTGGTTGTTCTAGCCTCGATGTGGACGGACCCCAGGCTCCCCTCATGACCAACAATCAGTTCCTCATTTTTCAAAGATTTGTACACAATAATTAAAACAATAAAAAAAAAGTCAAGGTTTCTTATACAGAACTTTGGAATTGGAAACAAACAAAGTAAAAAAAAAAGGTGACAGTTGTGAAATTAAGGATTTAAATAATGAAAAAGATAACCATGATGCAAGATCAACAGAAAAGTTAACATTCATTAGCATTGATAGCACATGGTGTATAATTTAATCTGCATAGGGCACTCTGGCAAAACAGAATGTCATGAGTTTTAGAATTGCTTTCAATTAACTACAAGAAAATACTTACTTAAGAACTTTATATGGTTTAGACGAAAGGTCCATATCAAACCAACAAAGCTTTCCTTCTTTGCTCCCCACAATTAAATTATCACCTGCATGGAATGTGTACGGACAAAGTTATTATGAATGATTTAGTGCATTTATGAATCGAAGAAAACTGATACCAATTTAATTTCATCATAACTAATAACAATACCTCCAGGATGGACTGCAATTGACGAGGCTTCTTTGAGACCGGTATCAAGCTTTTTTATTTGTTTAGACTTCAATAAATCAAACACACGAACAGTCTTCTTTGTACAAATAAAGAAGATGGAACGAGATGGATGGAAGGTTGATCTAACAGCAAGTCCATGCAACTTGAAAGGAAGTTTTTGTGAGAGTTTCTTGGACAACTGGTGAATCAGAACTGATCTTGATTCACGTAAAGAATATGTTAAGGAAACATTAAATCTATCCCAAGTTTAAAATTGTATGCCTCGTTAATTTTCCTTAAGATAAAAAATCAGCTAAAAGTTGCTAATCAAGAACCAGTTTAAAAAATTGTTTATATAAGGTCAATGACTAAACTATTCACACAGTAAACACAGACATCGATGGAGCAGATCTTACATGAAATGAGGGGGATCACATGACGACTAACAGCTCACTAGATAAATGATCATTAAATGTATCAAAAGTCAGTGATGACTCGTGCCATATTGAAATACATAAAGACTACTACTGAGATATGATGCAGTAACATACATGTGCAATGATAAGTATGTGAGCCTTTAAGTGCATTATTGTTATTTCAACGGAAAAAATGATATAAAAGATATTAATATTGTATGAACATGTATCATCGCATTCAAATATGTAACTAGTATTATTATCAGCTAATAAATCAACAATAAAGGATATCCGCTGGCATCACTGTTGAAAAGTAGTCACCTTTCCGGTGCCATTCCACAGAAGTAACATTCTGCTTGAACACATCCACTAACGTTCAATATAAATACTTAAAATTTCAATCAACGAGAAAACCTAACTAGAAATGGAGACAAGTAAATACCTTTAAATGCCTTAACCTTATACCATCGTGTTTATCATCTTTAAGCCAGCGTACACTAGGTGCTTTCTTGCCTGCAAACACAAGCGCGGTTAGGAAATAACAGAACAAACTAGCTAGCCTGCTTTTCTATAATTAAAATTTTAGTTGGGGTTATATGTTAACATGGGAGTTGGGACCTCTTAGAGCCTTCTTCTGGATCGATGTTTATATTAAAACGAAAGAAAGAAGTAAGAACAAAACTGACCAGTCTCATCTGATGCTTCTGGTGAGTCAATCAAGAGAAGCTCCTTAATCCTTTGCTGTTCTTCTTCATCACCCAAGCCGGTGTTTAACAGAAGTACATCTTGTCCCCTAAATGGAAGATTCAACATTGATTTATGGTCAAAATCAAGTCATGTGTATATCAAAAAGGAAAACTTCAGGATTTTATATACAATAAAATATATAAGTTTATAATCAAGGAAACCAGACTTACGCAGAGACGGCCACAATATGAATATCAGACAGAGGATTCCAAGCAACACAGTTCACAGCTTCGCCAATCTCCCACTGTCTCAGACATCTGCCAGTTTCAACCTCCCAGACACGGACAGTTCCATCACTTGAACCTTCACAAAATCCAATTAAGTGAGGATACCGACCTCCACTGTTTAATCGAAACCAAAATATTCGCTATTAACATCAATATACCTGAAGCCATCCACTGCCCTGAAGCTTCAATAGAAATTGATGTAACTGCACCTTCGTGCCCTTTATATTCAATATAGCATGTTATGGGGTAAGGTTTAAGCTCCTTTTTATTTGGAAGCTTTGGCTTTAAAGATTCAGGATCAACATTAAGCTGGACATAGGAGAAAAACAAGATGTAAATGAATTACGCCAGACAAAAAATAAGAACATTTGACAAGCAGAGAAAAAATCAGTAATCAGTAAATCAGTTCTTTAATACGGATATTCACTCACACGTTTTCTTCGAACTCGAGGGCACAAGTACAAATCCAAACAGCGTTCGAAACTTTCCTTCATAGCATTCTCATACGCAGGGATGCTTCTCATAGATGTAAACCTGGCAATTGAAATGTATTATTTCAAGTTGCATAAGAGAGACAGAGGCAAAAATATTTACCATGAAAGCACAATACCTTTGTGGGATAAATTTAGGGCGGTCTTCTTCATACATCAATTGATATGAATTAATCTCTTCTTGTGTTGGAATATACTCTAAAGGAGGATTATATGACTCATCATGGCCTGAGAAGCAAAATGAAATTATTAACATCAAAGGTACCGAAAAAGAAAAGGTAATATTATACTGAACTAAAAAATTCAAGTCACGTTTAATACCTGGAAGTTTCTGCTTTGGTGCAGGAATGTAAGCCAAATGATTTGCTTTTTCTGTCAAACCAGAATCATCTTCCCACAAGAGATATGAATCATCCTCCTTCTTTGGCTTGTCAAAAGTTATTGTTCCATTGCGAATTCCTCTAACATACTGCACAACCTGTAGAAAGTAGAAACATAGAAGTAGATGATTGATAAGAGAAATCAATTTGCTTTATTTGTCTAACCTAAATAATCTCTACCTAATTGACTTATTTCAAATTATGTGCAAAATGTGAATGAAGAAATAGTTACCTTTTTAGCTTCCCACTTTGAAGGAATGAACCTTCGTTTGGGTTCGGGTGCGTTAGACAATGGATGTTTGGCATCATCCCATTTGAACCACTCAACATAATCCTGCACATTACAAATAAGATATGCATTTAAGGAATTACGCATGCTAATTGAGTTTCAAAACTTATATTATTACTCAAAGAAAGAAAGAAAGAAATGAAAGAAAGAAAGTAAATACAGACCGGGTGTGGATCAAAGTCAGAATGTGGTGCCTTATTCTGCATTAGTTTGCGCACCATTTTGATTTCATCTTTTGTCAACACCACTTCCTCATCATTGTACTCATCAAAGACCTTCCGCCTAAATGATCAAGAAAGAAAAGTCAACCATTGTGAAATAATATCACGAAAGGAGTCAAGCGAAAACAAACCAAACTATAACATTGAAAAACCGACTGAAAAAATGAAAATACTAAAATCATGACTATTTTGGAGATCAGGAATCTATGGTTGATGGTGAAAATAAAATATGACATGTACACTGAAAGAAATACGAAAAAAAGTAAACACAAATTGGTCTTGGTTTTTAAACTTCACATCCTGAAATTTCTAAAATATTGTTGGTACACTGGACTCTTTATACAATAACAACAATGTCAACTGGATGATCCAATTATGTTCCCAAGACAAATTATTCAATGATGTTATCAATTTCTAGATTCTTTATAATAGCCTAACATGGGTCTTTCTTGGTCTACCTCTATCTGCAATTATCAGACTATCCTGTATGTAATCAACTCTTCAACTGGAGCCTATATTGATCCTCCTCTCATGTGTTCGAGCTATTTTAGGTGTAGCTCAGCAACTTTTCATCCATCATTGTTTTTTTGGTAAACATTTATTGTATTGAAAATGATTCTCTACAAATTGTTTATATATCTCACTCACCAACATATATAAGGTTAGGTACATATAATTGTGTAACTGTTTATATATCTCACTCACCGACATATATAGGCCAGGTACATACAATTGTGTTTATCACTATTGTCTATTTGACTTTCCTAACTGACCTACAAGTACTGCTTCCTTTTATATATGATTAGAAGTTTCTTTTAGTCTTAACTCTTCATTTTTAAGAGAAAAGGACACTGGTAATTTAGAGTTCAATAGAGATAAGTGTAAGCGAAAGTATCGAGAATTAGTGAGATATATGAGGCCAGATTTCTACATCATCATTCAGTTTAAAACTGCACATCCATGTTAATATGTGGGGACTGGGGACAGAGTTCAAGATCATTATCATCAAATGATGTGAAGGGCAGAACAAAGCACATGACTCTAACTCTAAATGTGGTACGTACTATAAGTAAAACAAATAAAAAAAACATCCCAAGTACAAGAAACACAGATACAGTATCATCCATCAAAGGTTGTAAGTAAATCCTCTTCGCGACCAAAGAATAAACTTAAATGCTCTCAATCTATATACAGTCTAAAAAGACCAATGTATTACAAATATATACATCTTATTAATAATCTACGCACTTAGAGAGTAAGAGATACAAAGCATTCTTAATCAAACTTTAGACTTCAAAAGTTATAGAAAGCACACTTGTATTTACCTAGCCTATATGTGTCAGTGAGTACAAAAAGAATGCAATGATGAAAATGGAAATGGAGACAACAAGTTGATATAGATATATGAAACTAACCAATTCTTAGAATCATCGACATTTGCAAGAAAGGAACCCAATTTATCTTCCCTTTCTTTCTTCTTAATCTTCTTCCCCTTGATGTCATATCCAATATGGGGCTCATCCTCATACCACTTCAAAGGGACCTCTCCAATGGTATTTCGAGGAGCCACCTATGGAAAAAGGAGAGCCAGAGTAATCAAATTCAGGTCCATAGTAATATAAATGGGAATTGATTACAACAAATAATTATAATGATGATGATGAATACCTCATCCTCAGATGAATCACTCTCAGCACCTCCTCCTTCCTGATGAAGATCGGAGCTTTCACTTCCACCTTCTGAGTCAACAACGTCCTACAATAATTGATTTTCAACACATTAATTAATAGAAAAAGAACAACAACACGGTCCTCCTAGTTATAGATATCATAATAGCAGGGGACTGTTTGGATAAACAACTTACTTAAAGAACAAGCACTTATGTATAAGTTGTTTTGATAGCAAAATATAAATATATTAAACAAAGTTAAATAGTTTGGGTATAAGCTATAAGCTGTTTTTATAAGCTATCTTATAGAACTTAACTACTTATGGGCCTGTTTAAATTGGCTTATCCACTGACATAAGTTTTGTGAGACGGTTTGGAAGAGCTTATGAAAACAGTTTATGACAATTTTCACAAGCTTTATTTGACTTGGCTAATAAAAACAGCTTTTAGCATACATAAAAACAATATAACTTAATTTTATCTTATTCTATAAAAATATCATATGTAAGCTTATGCATAAGTGTGCTTGAGCTATAAGCTGCAAATAAGGTGTTCATCCAAACAGGCGTAAATAAGGTGAAAACAGCTAATAAATGAATCGAAATTGAGAAAAGAAAATGATGAAACTGACCTCCTCCTCGTCTTGAGAGTCAGAATCGTCGTCGGAGCCATGATGATGAGTAGAGGTAGGTGAAGCACCTTCTTCATGTTCTAATTCAGATTTAGAATCAGAATCAGAATCAGATGAAGCGCGGAAAGAGTCGTCGTCGTCGATGCTATCTGCAGAAGAGTCCTACAAGCAGAAGAATGAATTAAGCATGAGTAAAGAAGAGTGAGTGAAGATGTAATAGTAATACCTCATCTTCGGAAATGGAATCATAGTCGGAAACTTCGACACTGTCATCGGAGTCGTCGTCGTCGGAATCATCATGATCAGATGGAGGCGGCGGTGCTTCCTCTTTCTCAATGTTCTTCTTCTTCATCTCAGATTCCACCACCGTCTTTTTCTTCATTGTTAAAGAGAAGAAGGTGAGAGAGAGAGAGAGCGAGAGAGAGAGAGAGAGGGTTTAAGACACAGGTTGGTTGGTTTGTGAACTAGCTAGGGTTTTAAGAGTACTCATTCATTCATTGGGCTCGTCTCGCTTATCAGGCCCACCTATCCTATCCCCACCCCTGCTTCTTTCTTCTCAATTCAAACAAAATTATTTATTTCGACCAACAAAATACATAATTATTTATAAAATCATTTCATAACTCATATAATTAACATAACAAATGTGGGAGTATTATTCTCTCAAAAAAAAATGTGGGAGTATTATTCAAGTATTCCCTCTGGTTTCGTATATAAAAAAAGGAAATAGATATATATAGCGAATTGTATTATCCCGAAACCGTTCCGACGTGTGTTTTGCAAATACATTTTTTTTCGACTTCATTTTTTTTCCACTACCTCCCTTGAATTCCGCTAATACATGTTTATTCATTGGTTGCTGTTTATTTCGCTAAGCACTCGTGAAACTATTTGTCGCTAGAAATAGCAATCCACATAAAAAAATATATTATTTTTTAGGTTCTTTTCGATCTACTATTAATATATTCAATACAATAATAATTATTCAAACGAGTGAGAAATTTAATTTGATAGATGTTAACAAACTTATTTTGTGGAAGCACGGGACATCAACAAGTTATCATTGTAGTCCATACCAAGATAGTAGTAGTAGCAGATCACATCCAACATCTATCCGCAAACATTACTGATTTTATTGATTCTTGCATTGCATGCATTGTTGTCAATTTTTTACCAACTTGTGTTGGTAAAAAAAATTATTATAGTGATAGTAGTGTCATCCTTCATGGCTAGCCCCTGTAATTTTTATAGTATTCCACGATGTATAATTCCACCTACCTATAAATGAAATGCATCGAGCCTCTTTATTAAAAAAAATGACATTTAAAATTAGTCCTTATTTTACTTTTTGAAGTTCATACTTTCAATAAAGTATTGTCTTCAAAAAACGTGGTTTTGGTCATGGTGAGAAACTTAGGATTAAAATATGTTATTTTCATGAAATACAAAGACTGAAAAATTAATGAGAAAAGGACACTGATTTTAAGACTAGAGTAACCGAACTCTAACCCGTGCGATGCACGGAATTTGTAGAGTTTCATATATAAAATATTAAATTGGCTATATTATTACTTGTAGAGTTGCATATAAACTCAGAAAAAATCAAACTAAGTGACAATTGAGAGTGATCGACATGTACAATCTCAAAAAAGCAAATTAACAACATTTAGATTGCATCAACAAAAATGAATATGAAAATCAACAAAAATGAATATGGAATCAAAGTCATTACTTTGTCAAAACAAAGTAATGTTATAGTCTACTGTAGCAATTTTTGCAAATAAAAAGTCAGAATAAACAACTTCAAGTAATATAATATAGGAGAAACAAAGAGACCGGCAAAATTACAGGAAAAAGTGAAGTTTCTAATGATATAATTATCATTTGGATCAGTCAAATTATCTACAATTTTAAAGATGCAACTTTAATATCGTAAAACGTGGTAAGCGTACACAAAAAAAAATGAAAAAAGAACTACCATCAATAAAGGTACTGCTAATAATAAAAAATAACTGCTATGAGAGAGGAAACCGCTAGGGCGGTTGGGGATTTAAAAAAAACGTTTTAGTCATGTATTTCATTTTTGGAAGCAACAATATTTCAACAAAAGTAGAAGTGGCATAGCGGTTATAGTTGTAAAGTGAAAGCAAATGGTACCTGGTTCGTTTCCTTGCAAACTCTTTTTTTTTCATAAAAAGTACTCAGATCCACCAAAAAATGCGGGATTAATTAGGGCAAACTTATCAGAACTGTTTAACACTAGAACGTTGACCCGTGCGCCGCACGGGTCTTATGAGCCGGAATAATTTGATACACAATAAAACAAAATATGTTGGAATGGAATTTAAAAAATCAAAATACATAAACAAAATTTATCGGAGTCACCAAAGCTACCGTATCGGGAAGTATCGTATCATAAACTAAATATGTTACAACAAAGATATAAACGATTTTTAAAGACAACATAGCATATATTAGGGAGTATTACCCGTTTCAAAATACTTTTTCATACACGACCCGTGCGACACACTGGTCCTATGACTATAATAGAGATCAATAAGTGACATTTGACTTGTACGATGTACGTGTTTGATGTACTATACACTATTCGATTAATCCCTCTTAATCACATTTGACTCAATAGGATTAACATGAAGTATCACAACTCAAATAAATTTTCTCTTCCCACCAATTATTATATATAACAGAGTAAAAGTGGATGTCATTATTAAAAGTTAAGAACCAAGATATTTAAATCGACATAATATAAGTCATATATATTTCTATTATGTAATATCTTTAAATTTGAATCATATAGGAGTATTACATGCCGATTAAGATCCTTTTCATTGACCCGTGCTTCGCAAAGTCTAAATAAGAATTATAGGTTTTTCAATAAATAAGTAGTGTGATACAATTGTATTAACATTAACATTTTTAATCATAAATTACAAAATACTTTTTTATAGACGATATTTAAAGTTACATTTGTATCTTCACAATTCTTTATCATACATTAGAAAACGCTGCTTTGTATAGTAAATAATCAAAATAGCATTCAACTTGCCAACCTAGATTACTCATATAAACTTACTTCTTTGGATTTTGCATTGTACTTAACAATTGTGCATTTTTTTTTTTTTTAAAGAATTGCCCAACCTTATAAGCAAGCATACATCTTTTCAATTTTATAACACAACTTGTTACCACATCAATAGATTTTCAAACTGCTCTAATCCCATTTTGACTATGAAAGAGTCAAGACATATGTCGCTTTGAAAACATATGATCTGCAAAGTCAAATAAAAAAACATGTGTCTTTCATTGTGCATCAAGCTTTCTCGTATCACTCCAAACTATGGACAAATCCCTCAAACTCCCTCCAAATTATGCAAAAAATTACATTGAACCAACTCCAAATTATGCAGAAGAAAAACAAAGAAAAACACCAGATTCAGTAAAAGTGGAAACTCCTATAGGCAGCTCAATATAGACGATGAGTTTTGAGTGAATATATATTCTTTTGCTACACATTTGTAACACATTTTGCATCCATTTTACTCTTAATTTCAATAAAACTTTCATCAGCTTTTTCAAAAAGAAAGTACATTCAATGCCCTGTAAACTAATATGCATGAGTAAGGAATTGCAATGCCCTGTAAACTAGCCATTCAACAATAGACTTTATATCCCCTAATAAATAAAAAGTATGAAAAATGAAATTTATAAGAATGGGGTAATGTCTTAGTAGAAAACAACAAAATTCAGAATTAATTGTAATTTGCACAATAAAATAACAAAAGGACAGCTCTTTCACCAAAAAATTCATGCTTGGAAAAGTGCCTCATAGAATAATATGCCTATAAATCAATAAATCAACAAATGCGTATTAAAAAGTACTTATATGGATAAGTGTACTCTAAGAGAATGACAACATCTAATGAATTACAACACAAAAATGTCCTTAAAACTGCTTTTATGGAGATACAATGAAATTTAAAATTTAGAATGCATAAAACATATCGTTAAAGCAACACAAACATTAAAAAAATTCTTGTTAAAAAAATCCTTAATTAGAAGCATATGATATAGTGTAAAAAAAAGAAGCAGCATAAGGCATGCTCTAAGGAGGATGAAAACCAAAGATACAATGATTTTTAAGGCAATTAACACCAACTCTAAATAAGAATTACATAGAGTACACCACTTTTTTAAGGCAATTAACACCAACTCTAAATAAGAATTACATAGAGTACACCACTTTAAAGTCATATCAGTGAGCACTATCTCAAGTGCAAGTTTCATATATAGCTTTTATACAATCTCAATCCACTTCCATTCATAAATAAGATGCTTGTACACATTATATCTCTTTGAATGGAGCAAGTTGAAGTTAATTCCTTCAAAGGAGAGGTAAGTTATACCACATGTACATATTGCTTACACTTTATCTTCTGTCATAATATTGGGATGACTGATATTTATCAATGCAAATTAGGTGCATAATTGCAATCCTTCATTCATTCTAATCTAAAACCAGTAGAAAGATTTAGAGTTGAATTTTGTTTATCATTTGTCAAGGACACTATACCAAATATACATCGAAACAAAGTATGCTACATAAATTCACTAATAAATTGTTGCTGAATAGTACATTTGAGTAACTAAATCCTCCACAAATTCATCTTAAGGAGACAGATAATCATTTCAAATAAGATGGTATTGAAAAGGAAAACCACCTTCATTCATGTAATGGAAGCATTTAATCAAATTTCTTTTTACATAAAAAGACATCAAAATGAATGACAACACAAACTGTTATGGAGATGCTATTCTAATATCTTTCAAAAGCAATGCAAATCATAATAGTATCACATTGGTGAATCAAAAAATATAAAAAGCAGGAAGGAATCACAAATTGAGATATCACTTTCTTAAAATTGAAACACTCAATGAAATACATCAGTGGGGATTCACAATTTATTTTTGAATCAGCAAATTTTATTCTCGGCAAAGTTTTGTGTAAGATACACAAAACCCGCAGAAGATAACTAAAAACGAATTACAACCATAACACCGATTAAACGGGCCATCAAAACAAACACCAAATGCTACAAAGAAATAAAAGCCAAAACTAACAGTAACCACCCTAAAAAAATGCAGCACCAAAGCCTCTTCAAAAGTGATGCTGGTATACGCAAAAAAGAGCAGGTCATACCTATGTGCTTGAACAACACAAACCAGCTGGTCCCTAACACCCAAAATTGCATACTCCTGCCAAACAAACAACTCTGCAGCACCCAAAGCTATAGCAGTAATCTGCTGCCTAACCAGCTAGCATCCACACGCACAGCCAGCAGGCACTGAACAACAACCACCTACTCCCCCTCGAAAGAACACTAGCATAGAGAAAACCACCACAATTAATAGAGGAAAATAACTTTCTTTAAATTTAGACTTCTAATATTGGTCATGTGTATTTGTTTTTGGGTACAAATAAACACCAAAAATGACATCAGGGCTAGTCTTGTAGTTTCCATCAAAATTTAATGGCATAATTGAGGTTACAAGTAGAAATGAGGGTTTTTTTTAATAATTTCTTACTCTACTCCTCTCTGTCTCTCTGAACAGCCACCACCACCCTCCCACCACACACCACCCGACTTCTCCACTACAACCATTGTTCCGTCGTCTAGGCCGTCACCTGCTGAAACTCACAGATCCACCACAACCTTCGTTCCAACCACCACCGCCATCGTCAGTCATAACCGCCACCGACGTTACAGCACCCTCCATTCTCAACCGCCATCACACTGTTCGGATCTGCTCTCCCTCACACCATCCTCGTCGTCGGAAATCCAGTCACCGCCGCTAGGCACCTCGTGGCCGGTGAGAGTTGCAGAGCTGTACGTGGAAGCATGAGAGCAGAGAAAGAAAGGAAGAAGAAAAAAAAAACAGTACATGTGAACAGTAAAAATCCGGTGGTGTCGTATTTGTGTCTGTTATTTTGTGTCCATTTATCATTTCTGATCCGGCAAATTTCTAATTTCACATGCATCAAACTTCTTTTCAAATAAGATGACCAGCTCACTGAGTTAGGTGGAAGTAGCAAATAAGATCAACTAAAAAGTTAAAAATTACAACACCATAGTATAACTCCAAAAACAATGTTGAAGTCAAAACTTAAACCTCCCACCCCCTACTTATCTAACCAAGTATTATGGACAGAATTAATTCAAGAAACTACAAGTTTGCTACAAAATTCTCAACCTACAAGCTGATGCAGAAGTTGGAATATCTCTGTATCCAGCAAGAAATGCAGTTTCGTTTCAGTTTGCTACAGTTCTTCTGCATCGATAGTATCTTGGGGGGTGGGAAAACACCAAACTACTCCATAAATGGAACACATATGTAACTATAGTCCAAGTTTAGAAAGGAGCTGGCGCCATCTGGGAGTTTCCTCATCAAAAATATAGGTCAAGGGTGAGATGAGAACTCCGCTGCCTCCAATCTGCATCATATGAACGTAGTCAACAGGAAATTGGTATGAGAATCATGATAAATAAGAAAGAAATATAGTTTTTTAATATTCAGTTCAAATAGCAGTCATGATATATTTAGCGAAATGTAATGCCACATATGATAAACAGAAGTTTTGAGGAGTCTAATAACTTGAGTCATGCTTGTCGCACACCAAGGACAACAGGAATCACACGGACTAAATATCCACAATCAATAGAACTGGTTTCTCTGTGTTCTTTCTTCCCATTCAACCTTACTTTTCTATTTTTCTTTTTCTTAAGTTGGCCCCACAAACTCCCAACAATCTTCCCCTTTTGATAGAAAACTCAAACTCAACTGCTTTGACATTAATTCAGAAACTCACCGCTCTTAATTGCTGTATCGACTTGTACAATGCCTTCTTTGGCACACATATGACTATGGCATAGTAGTCGGCCGATACCTTCCCATCACGCTTGCAGAAAACGGGACTTACTGTGGGTCCCTGCAGATAGACAATCAAGGGTTACTCTTAAAATTAGGTGTTAAAAGAAAGATTGTACAACTCACTATTATAATGCATAGTATAGATCAGATTTCACTAGTGCAAAAAGAAAATACAGAAAGGGAGAAGATCTTCCCCTAAAATGAAGAGGGTTGGGAAAAGAGTTTCATCACACATCACACCTGCAACCCAGCCAATGATGGTTGGCTTAGTACTCTCTCAGCCACTTCCTCTGCACTGCTTCCTCTCATATTTGCAGTGACCTGCCAAATCTAGAATTAGAAGATGGAATAAAAATAAACTGGAGTTTGGGAGGGGTTATAAACTCTAAATATGCACCGTGAACTGCCCCATGGCCCTCAGATGTGCCTCCAGTCTTTCAAGCATCTCATGAGTTGTTTCAAGTACTCCTTTTCGTCCAATCATTGATTTCCTGCTCGCAACAAGAGCAGCCTGAAAAGTGCTCAATTGTCAGAGTGAAACCAAGTCCGACAAGCCATAAGAAGCGGCAATTTCCTGGTAAAAATAAAAACAATAGATCATGCTAGCTAAGGTCAGAAAATTTGATGATTGCTAACCTGGCTTTCCAAAACAGTTCCACCTTCAATTTCCTTCAAGTTATTTTCTTTCAATGTAGTTCCACTACTTACAAGGTCCAAGATAGCATCAGCAATCCCCATCTAATTAGAGTAAAGACAAACAATTATCAAAATGAATCAAAAAAAGATCAGGTCAATATATGGCAGCAGAATCAACGAGATGGGGATTGTCATGAAACAATTAATTACTTATTTTCAAGTACAAAGACCAAAAGACGGAGAAAACGATAACAAGGAAATATTTTATATGCATCATGAAATGAATCAACTAAAATCAGAACTGAAATTCACACTACATAGATGTTGCCAGTTATCTGATAGAAACTGATATCTAAATACAAATTAATATTAATAATACAATAGATTTCCCAAGAAATTCGAGAGTCTTGGTTCGCTCCCCTCCAAGAATTCGAGAGCTTGGTCTCTCCCTTCCAAATAACCACTTTCTACTTTTCAGAATAATCCACAACAGCCTGTGGTTTCCCTTTTATTCACACACAATACATAACTAACTTAATAACTACTTGTTACATAATAACTTACAAAATAACTGCCTAACTGCTATTATGAAATAGAATATTTATTTATTTAATAATTATGAATAGTCTAACAATACTCCCCCCCC
>Ga0228711_1003449_pt1 | contig 24528 bp, 12 predicted proteins | sample MedpolnodulmetaG_2_FD_177996 | JGI IMG/M metagenome (GOLD analysis project Ga0228711, IMG submission 177996) | Root nodule microbial communities from Medicago polymorpha collected in Santa Monica, California, United States - brown nodules | ecosystem: Host-associated > Plants > Roots > Nodule... | reverse complement strand
TTATAAAAAAAAAATAATAATAATAATAATAATAATAATAATAATAATAATAATAATAATAATAATAATAATAATAATAATAATAATAATAATAATAATAATAATAATAACAACAACAATAATTATTATTATTAATTCAAGCTAAAAAAATTGTACCCCTACTCCAGGGTCCTGGATACGCCACTGCATGCACGCACGCACGCACGCGCACACTTAAGGAAGTCTCAAGATCCCAACACTTGTTGCTTCTGAAAATATTGAGCTTTGTGCGATCACACATATTATAGCATATTTACAACAATTTTGAAAAATAATAAGAGAAATGCTTCTTTTTACGGGAAAGCATTGAAGGAAAGCGAAAAACGTTTTTTATAGCTTATATTATCCACTCCACCTCCCGTGTATTTTGCCAAACAAAACTGAAAATTGATTCACTTTAAATATAAAAATGACACATATCATTTCTTCGCTTTCGTATGGCCATCCATTTGTAATATATAGCAATGCTGATATAATAATATCAATTAAGTTATTGCATGACATTTAGATAAATATTGATTTCTAATTCTATTTAGCCAAATTACTAAATATTGAATGTGTGATTTTGTGTTTTTTAGTTTTAAAATTTATTGTGAATGTGTGTTTACTTATTTATATGATTTAATGAATATTGAATAGAGTTTAATCTTAAAAGTTGTTGCTTAATTTCTGAGAAAAAGTATTTTTGAACAAACATCAAACCCGTAGTAGCCCTGAAGAATAAGAGTAAGATGGATAAACACTATCTTGGATAAAAATTATTTGATGGTCAATCGAGGAAAAGGTTTAATTGTTGTTGTTTCCTCATAAACTTTTCATTGAAGATCTTATAAACTTCTTAACATAGTAAAAATACATGTACACGAGAGAATAAATTGAAACGACGGAACATATCATAATGTGAAGTATTATTTTAATTAGGAATATAATTTGAATTAATTTTTATAATTAGATTGAGTATATAGACAAAAAAAATTGTGCAATTTTTCTTTTGGTACAAAAATTTCTTTTCTATAATTTCTTTCTTTTCAAATATACGATTAACTTCATATTTTCTTTCATCACCAGCATCTCACACTGTTGCTTCTGGTGTTGCCTCTGCCGCAGGCGCCGCCTCACTTGTTGGTCCCACTGCTGGTATGTAACTTTGAGGCCTTAGGCAAAATTGACATATTGACATATTTAATTAATTAATTTATTAAGAGAGTACTTAATATTATATCATGAGCACCATATTGACATTATGATACATACCTTTCAAATTAGGTTGTGAATGGGGTAATGATAATGAAGGCAATTTTTTTTTTGATAGGCCAAAAGCAAAATGACATAGAAAAGGATAGTGTCCAACTAAGTTGGTACCCTACTCTAATCTATTGCCAATTGTTCATATATTATTTATAAAAAAAAGGAAAAATTACAAAATAAAACTGGGGGGACATAAAACCTAACCCAGTCAACAACCCTAACGGGCAAAACAAAACAAAAAAAAGTAAGAAATAAATATCCACAAAGTGGAATCAACCCTAAACAGTTATAACAATTTAGCACGGGTCTAAGGTTTGGCGAGTGAATCGATGGCCAACACGAAATCGAATCACTTACCATCAACTCCCTGCAACAATCTACAACAAGCATTGATGGCTCTTTCAAGTCCAAACAGTCCCATGTGAAAAATGCTTGAAAATAGGGGTGAGTTCGACCGCCAACACAGTAATTAGCGAATCCACACGCACCAACTAAATAGCAAACAAACTATGGCGCACCAGTGCCCAGGTTTGTGAGGTTTGCAAGCACGAAACTTAGATTTGAGGGTGGTGAGGTAACCTGACCGCCAACATGGATAACAAAATTACTCACCTGCAACCCACTGCAACAAAAAACAGCGAGCATTCTTGGCTATTTCGAGCCTAACAGTAGCGACAGTTTTTCCAACCAAAACCGCAGGAAGTGCAGAATGGTGACCGCATTTCGAATAGAAACAACAGACCACCAGAAACGCAGAAACTGCTATATGTTTCAAAACAGATCTGGAACGGAGCAGCACTGACCTTGAACTCTGAATCCGGCAGTGAAACACGAACATATCAAGAAAAGAACCAACAACCACCGCTGGAGAAGACGACGCCGAACTTCTGTGGTTTAAAACGGTGGAGCAGTAACCGAACCTACACAGCCCTTAACCTCCGACAAGTAACCAACGTACGAACCTGTGAACGACGACGGAAATACGATGAACTGGAAAGACAGATGGAACGCCGAAGGAAGAACGGTGCAACGGTGATGCGGAAAAAAGCTCTCCTCGCATCACCATCTCCCGGATCTACATCGTGGTGGATGAGAGGCGGAGCGGCGGCTGTGGTACAGAAGGGATCAGCAAGAGGAAGGAGCGGCGGCTATGGTTCCTCCAATATTCTCAAAAGTGATTATTTTCTTAAATTTTTTTATAACAAACAATGAAGGCAATGAGATGGCGGTACATTATAAAGATATATGTACTCATGCCATCATCTAATGCTACTTTTGAAAGGATATACATCCTTGCAAATATGAGTTGCATGATAAGGACCGTTATGTAGTGTTTTGCTTTTGCCATCCAGCTTCTTTCCATCGTCTCTTCTCTACAAATTTAAAAATCATATTTAGAGACTAAATTATTATTATTTATTTTTTCAAAACATCAAGTTCAACTTAAAGCAATAGAAATCCATACAAAAGCAAGTTTAAATAGTTAGGCACAAATCACCAAAAAAAGAAGTTAGGTACAACTTCCAGGTCAAGCACATTTAGGTGTCAAGTTTGTGATATGATACAAAAATAAGAAGTTATGCAGCATTAACTTTTTCCTTCATCAGCCTTCAATTTTCTTTCTTTTACTGCAGAAGCTGAATATACATTGTCGATTTCTTGATTCAAGGAAATAACAACAGCTTCAATAGTTTTTGCCACATTTGAAAGCTGTTGATTAACAACATCCTTCATTTTATCCAATACTTTTTCATACACTTCCAGTTGTCCTTTTAGTTGTTCATTTTCATTGGATAAAGCTTGAAGCTTCTTCTGGGAATCAATGTACATGCTCCGATAACCGAGTGCCATCGACGGGGGCTTCATATAAGCCAACATTTCCATCAACATTTTCAACAGGATTAAGTTCAAGCTTCTTCTGGTCCATTTGAGCATTTGGCTCAGTCAGTGCTTGTTCAATTTTATTAGCATGTTGTTGGGGTAACTCTTCCACGTTTTGAGTATTCTCCTGTGGCAATACTTGCACTAGCTCAGTTTGAGCATATGTTGGATTTGGTTGTGGCAATACTTGCTCAGTTTGAGCATCAGATTTATCTTTTTAACTATCACTAACAGTCATATCCACAACGCATTCAATGCCTTGCTTCGAGTTGGTGGATTTAACTTTAACAACCCCGCTTCTAATGCGTTCAGAACGCCTCACAGATCCACTACGGTGTTTGGACAGTTTTTTTAGGCAATGCTGCATACTTCTTTTGATGTTTACTTACTTGAATGGTTTGTTCTTGTGGTTGTTTTCCTACAACACTTGTCTCCCCTCCAACCACCGACGAACTCAGATGCTTTTCCAGTGGGGAAGACATAAGGTGTGGATTTCCCAACTGAGATTCTAACACCTCCGTTGGATTTATGTTTTCACTGGAAGCTTGTTGTTCAGCTCTCTCAGAAGGTTGTGCATTAGCAGCAGGCAACGAGAGAACAACGTCTTTGTTCTTGGAAGGTTTAGGTCCTTCGGCCCATGGTGCAGGAGAGGAAGGTGCAGAGTAGAAAAAAGTACAGAATGCAAAGTACAACACCCTCTTGTTGGTGAATGTGTCGAGACTAAATTATTATTGTATAGTTCTTGAGCAAGTATAAGTTATTGAATATAAATGTAATTTAGTGATCGATTTAGCGAAAGTGGATGCAACATTCATAAGGGAGCAAATATAAGTTATCAAATTCAAATGTGATTTATTTCAATGTAAGTTAAATATAAGTTATTGAATTCAAATGTGATTTATTTCTTTCCATTTTATATCTAAACTTGGGATATAGATGAAGTCGTGAAGGTGTTAACTACACAACCTAAACATGAAACGAAATGTTTGAAAATTCGCAGTGTTAAAATTTTAATATTTGTATCCAGAAGTCCTAACTCAACTTGCAAAATGCTGAAATTGTTAGGCCGGATGCTATGATTGGGGTTAGAACCCCAGTACCTCCACTTGTGTGTGTGAGTTTATAATGACTCTGTCATTTCGTCTATCTACCAAATTTTTTTTTTCCTTAATATTTGTACTTTTTTATATTATTATTTTGTGGGTAAAATAAATTATCTAGTTAGTACAAAATATTTATCAGTGGAAAGTTTACGTTGAAATCGGTTTCTAATTTATTTATTTATTGACTTGTCAAAAAAAATTTATTTATTAAATTTGTCTTACTAAAATATGAATTAAATATAACGAACAAGATTTGGTTGCAACTGATATTGCTATCTACAACCCTTCACATTCACATTTTCCTTCTTCAAAGTTCACCAAATAAAGTTCCAAAAAATTAAAGACTTAAGTTATATATTTATTATGCTTAAGGTAGGTCCAACTCTTCTTCAAAGTTTCATCAAACAAAGTATTGTCCAGCAAATTAAAGACTCAAGTTCTAGATTTTTTATGCTTATAAGGTAAGTCCATTTCTCCTTCTCCTTTAGTAGGTTCTGCTGTAGGCTTCTCATCAAGACTTGGATTTGAAGGGTTCTTCTTGTAATCTTTGCTTTTGCCCCATGCAACAAGGTACAAACCGGTGCAGATGATACATGCGTCTATCAAGCTGCAATAATATAAAATCTAATTCAATTAGTTGATTCCTGTCAATTAAAATATACTCCTTTGCAAATTCAATTGATTATTATCTTGATAGTATGTACCTTCCTATAAACATTTTCGCACCGACGTGATAGCCACAATCACCATACAAAAAGGCGTAAAAGATGTCACAAAAACAGGATCTCTTGTCTTCATTACAACACCTTACAAGTAATACCCTAACCCGGAGCAAAATTGTAAGGATCTCTTGTCAGCGTTGCTTTTAGTGAATATGGCTCTCTCTTACTGCAAGTATTCTATCATGGTGAATCAAATTCGTGGTTAAAGGTCTAGGTTGCCTTAAACCAAGGTGATGCAATAGGACCTATAATATGCTCATGTCATCTAGAAGACACAAACCATTTACTTGGTGTTGGGGCTGGGGCAATTTCAGTTTATTTTTTCTTCTTAAAAAATTCAATATATGGTTAATTGATTTAGTTTTGGATTAAATTAATTTTATTATTATTATTATTTTTTTTTTTTGAATGAAGATTAAATTAATTTAATTATTAAAAATGAAATTAGTTAAAAATTGGAGCATTAGTGGATTAAGTGCTTGAGAGTTGAGGCAAATATCATATCAGAAAGCAATAGTGGATAAAATGTTTATATTTTGAGATTATTATTCGACAAAAGATTTATATTTTAAGATTGTCTAATCTTGGATTTCCTTTCACATTTTCACGTTAACAATATCATATTGTTGTCTCATTTGCAAATTAAGAGTATATCTTCAATAATCTGTATTTTCACATCAACACATAGATGTTGCTCTTTCATGCATTATTTCACGTGATGAGTTAAAGATTAGAACTTGTTCATTTGATAAATTGTAGCTTCTTTCTCTATATGCCCTTCTTTTACTTAAAACACAAACACAAAAAGAGAGACTATATATATATATATGGTATTACTTGCTAACTGAAAATTGCAAATCCTAGATAATTGATTTGCCAAATATTTAAACACAAATGCTATATAGCTGGCACACAAATTGATTGATTAGTTGCAACTAATTCGGTTCAAATATGTGATCATCCAATTAATTGATACATTTTTTTTAAGTGAACAACCTACAAACTACTGAAAATTAAAGCTCTTAATAATTTAAGACATAGATATGTCATATATAAAAAAAGATCATAGCAAGAGAAAGAAAATGAAGAACAAAAATATTAGCTAGCTAAAGTAATCAATCATCATTTTGAGTGTTGATTAATTATTACCAAAATGATGAAATTAAAAGATAAGATTATTAAAGATCTATTATATCAAATCATCCAAGTGATTTCCATGCTGACACGGTAAGCAAAATCCTAAAGAGATAGCCTTTCCATCATCTCTTTCAGAAATCTTCTTCCTCAAATCGCTCGTATGGAACATTTAATTAATTAGAACTTATTTTCATACCAACAAATCCATGATTCTCCATTCTACTTTTCCATGTTTCCATCTTTTCATATTTTGCACAAGCACAATCAACACCACCATCCACATCATCATATTTTGCGCAATACTAAAAATTGGAGCATGAGTATAAATTTTGGGGTATAAAGTTAGTTGAAATTAGTTTAATTAACTCTTTATTTATTACCTTTAATTAAATAAAAAATGAAATTTAAAAATGTCTTCAAAATACAGGAAACAAGTAAGTTCATTCCCATTGTCAAAAAAAAAATTAAGTTCATTCTCCAAAAAATAATAATTTAAGTTCATATTCCACTAAAAAAAATGAACTAAAATAATTAGGTAACCTTACCTTGTAAACCGCATATAACAACTTCATATCCCAGCGGAATATGAACCAAAGCCTCATCCCTCTCCATAACAAAGGCAACTTGTGCACCCTCAATCATGCCAAATATGCATATCGATCAATGATGGGAACATTGGTCAACTACAGTGTGTCATGTGTCACCATTTACTTCAAAAAATAACAAAAAACAAACAATCCTTAGAAAAGAGAGAGAGAAGAAAACCAATTATCATATTGTGGTTGGTCAATATCACAAGACATTGACACTACAATGTCACACAAACGCTATCCATCAATGATGAGAGTGGGAATGACTTAGGGTAGGAATCAAGTGCAATAGCCTAGGAAAGATACAAAGACGTGTTAGTATTTATTGATCAAATAAAAAAAAACTATTTATAAGCTACACATGCATGCACGCACGCGAGCACACACATATACAAAATCTTTAAAAAAAAAATGAAATTGTTGAAATTCTTTTAACTTTAGGAAACATCAACATAAAATTCCTAACAATTAAAAGTTTTTGTTTTGTTTTGTTGAGAAAGCTAATTTGTTTAAAATAAAATATAATGAAATTGGATTGAGCTATGAAGACCAACCATGAAAAGAAGAAGATATGAGAAGGTAAATTTTCTCTTATTTCAATTTCATTCATCTCTGATTTATTTTGTCATTAAACCTCCGGTTCTCCATTGGAAACGAAGTATCAAACAAGGTAGGTAGAGAGAAAATTGAATATGAATTTATTTTAAACTTTCAAAAGTTTAAGGAAAAAAAAAATCTTGATCTAAAAATCTTATTTTGAGCTCATTTTTCACGGAGGAATTCTATATAATATTCTAAACATGTCTAGAAAAAATTATCATTCAAAAATTTAAACGTTTATGGATAATTAAACAAATTTGAATATAAGAGGGACTAAACCTCTATGCTGAAATCTTTTATACGGACTCCTTTTATAGGGGCTCAAACATGCTTTTTTTAATGAGAATTCAAACATGCTTTTTTTAATGAGAATAAAAACAAAATTTGATATATTTATAGGGATTAAAAATTTATTTAACCATGTCTAGAAGTTTTAACTCAACTGGCAAATGCCGAAATTGCAAGGCCGGACGTCATGATCCGGATTCGAACTCGAGACCTCACAGTTGTGTGTGAGATTAATTTCAGTGGTTTACCACTTTATCTAAGATAAAAAAAAAACAAAAAAAACTTATTTAACCCTATATTTAATTAAACCTTTCTATGAAATATTACGACGGATTTCGTTTCTGTATGTTTATCTTATTCTAAAACCTTTCAGCCTCATTTTTATCTGTTCAACTATTTGATATAAGTTGTGCCAAGGTTTTGGTATTTTATGCTGAATGCTGAGATACACCCTAGAGTTTGGATCATTCTCTCTCGTGTATTGGATTAAATCATTCTCATGCTCATTCTCATTAATCACATTTGCAGCTAGTTACAATTTTTTTATTCATTCATGAATTTTGGGTATTAGGTTGTATGTCTCATATTCACTTATTTGATGTTGTGGCTTTAGACAAGTAGAGTGTCACTTCTTTTCTCTCCCACTCCTTGTGATGATATTTTTATCTTGTTGAGAGAGAGAGAGAGAGACTATCATATATGCTTTATAGATGGTAAATTTATTGAAACGCATCCACTGTTTTGTAACTTTCAGCTTCTAATGTTGTCTTGTGAATCTTCAATTTCCTAGTCTCAACCTATAGCTATTATTGCATCACTTCAGTTTTTAGTTTATAGTTTTGATGATAATTACACACGTATTTGGCTTGCTTCCTATAATTGGTTAAACATCAAAATTTGGTTCAAGATTAACTTGAAGATCAAAATTTGCTTCCTATAATTTGTTAGCAATCTTTGTATTCTATCATGAAATTGAATAGTTTATTGTTATATATATAATTTTTAACTTACAAGTCAAATTATTTCCGCTTGAGAGATTGATCAAAAAGTGAATGTTCTAACCTTACATGTGAAATTGAATAACTTTTAACTCACTGCCACTACGTCATTGTTGAACCAAATTTTGATGTTGAACAAATTTTAGGAAGCAAGCAAAATGCCAAAAATCCATCTCTAAAGATTTAAACACATAGAATCATGAACAAAAGTATTTAAATACAACCGGATTTTGATATTCAGGTCCATCTAGAACTGGATTTTGAAACAATTTTAAGAAGAAATCAAAATCTCAAAAACAATATAGTGAACCCTATTTTATTGTTGAAAACTCCAGGAAGCAATCAAAATCTAGAAAGTCCTTCTCTAACAAATTTAAACACACACAGAATCATGAACAAAAACAAGATTTTAACACTTAAAAAATAAGTTTTAAAACTCACAAACTTTGATGTTTAGGTCCATGTTGAACAATATTTTGATCTTGAACCAATTTTAGGAAGCAATAAAAATCTCTAAAACCCTCTCTATCCACGAACCACGATGAAACAACCCATGTTTTAACCCAAGATATTACTTAAAATAATTTTATTACAAGAATTTTGCATAAGTTTTATATACTAATGCAACAATGAATATTTTTCAAAAGCAATGTCGGTAAAATCAATTGCTTTGTTATTAGCATTCAAAAAACAAATACATAGTCACATTTTCCCTAAGAAAATAAACATTTTAAAGTAATGCTTTTATTAAAATCCGAATCATCACATAATCATGAACAAAAACAAGATTTTAACACTAAAAAATACATTTCTTTTCGCAATAACTATGAAAATACGGTTTAAACATCGATGAATTTGAACGGTGGTTCGTGTTGCTCAGGTGCGACGGAGGTTGGATCTTCACGGTGGAGGAGAAACACATTATCACTCCGCTCAAGTGAGTATCTAAAAGAGGTGGTTATATGCGAAAGTGGTAAAAGTAAAGTGTGTCGTTGAGTCACTCTTATATAGGTTGAAGAGTCCTTTAATGGTCTCTATGAGATGCAGTGCCATCTTAGGAGGCCGTTGGTGATGATCTGGACAGTTGAGATGGGGTCAAGGCGTGCTCTTGTGCGGTGATCTGCACAAGACTTAGCATGCTCCACCGCAATGTTATATCCATCTTTTTGGGTTTTGGTTTAATGGGCCTTGTTTTTGCGGCCTTCTAGTCGGTCTGGAACACTTACAAACTTTTTTGGGATAAAACACAACCCACTTTTGGAATCTAAATCTAACAACTCGTAAAATGCAGATTTTAATTTTTACTCTACTATTAAAAAATACCGAGTTGGATTTTGGGCCGTCTAATTTTGATCGAACGACTTTCTTTCGATGTATAACTACGTGAATGCATGTACCTTCTGACTCAGAAAATCAAGGTTCATTTGGTTGAAGTAAAAGATTAAAGGAGGCAAAAGAGTAAATGCACATGGTTCGAATTCTGAAAGATAAGAAAAGATTAACATAACAATATACTAACATTTACGGTTAAAGGACTTATACAAAATACTCCATCCGTCTCTATATATAAGCACTCTTTTATTAGAGACAAAGGGTGCTTATATTTAGGGTCGGAGGGAGTAGCTTCATTCTGTATATGCTCTTCTTTTACTTAAAACACAAACACAAAAAGAGAGACTATTATATATATATATATATATATATATATATTTGGTATTACTTGCTACAAAATATTAGAGTAACTTACTACAAAATAAAATATTAAAAGAATAACTAAAGGACATATATCCCGTACCTTTTCTTTGTGGGCCAACCTAGCGAACAACCTAGTATAGCCAAAGACAACATTACAGAAAAAACAAAAGTCCAAGATATTCTCATTCCTTCATTCTCATTTTTCAATGATGATGTTGTTAGGGAAGCAGCATTCTTTGGCCAACTCCATTGCAACCATTACTGCTCTATCATCACGCCATGTAGCACTAACTCTATCAACCCATAATCCTTCCACACGCAGGTTTCTATCACCATTGTTGTTATTAAGTTCGTGTTGTTCTTGTTTGTTGTTGTTATTGTTGTTGTTGTTCTTCTTCTTCTTGCTTGCTTGCTGTTGTTCTTATTTTTGTTGTTAGAGTTGGTGGTAGTGGTCTTGTTGTTGTTATTGTTTTTGTTTGCTGTTGAGGTTTCTTTGATTCGTAGCATTTTTGTTCACCATTGTTGTTCTTGTTTGTTGTTGTTCTTCTTCTTGTTCTTGTTGCTCTTATTATTGTTGTTTGTTGTTTCTGTTGGTGGTGTTGTTGTTGTTATTGTTCTTTTTGTTTTGGTTGAAGACGCTAAATTGTTGTTTTTGTTCTTGTTTGTTGCTACTATTGTTATCGTTGTTTCTCTGATTCATAGCATTTTCTTACAGATTAGGCACAGCAAGAAGTGTTGAAATCAACAACAAATTTCACAATCCATTTATCATTGGAGGACTCAAGAGAATTTGCTCTTTTGAAACTGTTCCTTACACGAAACGAACCCGTTTTATTTGTCTACCAACAACTTTTGAGAGGAATGAAACAAAGGGCTTTGAAGAATACAAACAAAGGTTTAAAGGGCGTAAAATGCCTCAAACCTATCAAGAAAGTGTAAGGCTCACAAAGATTCTCAATAATATTATTGATGCATTGCAGAGAGAAAGAAAGAAAATGAGCCCTGAATCTATGTCACATTTGGATGGATTAAATTGGGAGGTTTTGGTAGTTTTTGAACCTTATGCATCTGGCCAATGTTTTGCCAATGGGAAGATAGGTCTAAGCTGGAATTTGATTAGGCATTTTCCAAGTGATGCAGAGAAAGCAATTATAATTGCACATGAGGTATTTTATGATTTTGTTTTGTCTAACTCTTTGTTTTTATAGTAAACTACTACTTGTTTTTAATTACGTCCACGATTGCGGATTCACTGTGACTCTTGATATTACACTAAAATTCAGGTAAATGTAGTCAATTGCGGTTGTGACGTTTTTGTAGAAAAATTTAATATATTGTGACCGCATCTGCAGTTGTGGACCGCAATTTAATTCAATGATTTAATATGTATAGGTCTACAGGCCCTAGAGCTTATAACTTATAACTAGCTAATTTCAGCTAATGATAATACTTAGTAGAGACTATTCAGTTTATGTTGGTTTTCGTGTTAATTAGGTTGCGCATGTTGTTGCTCGACACATTGCTGAAAAGATAACAAAGAGCTTCTGGTTTTATGCTATACATAGCATGCTTCAGATATTTGTCACCATTGATTTTGAAAAAAGAGTGTCACCACTTGTTGATCGACTACCTTTCAACCAGCGGTATGATTAATTCATTATCTTCCTTTTCTAAGCCCTTCATTTTCATTTCATTGATAGAGCTTTTAAGGCAGATGCGTTCACGTAAAAGAATAATTATTAAATAAGAGTGGGTTTGTTAGAGATATGCATTGGGATGATAATGATTTTGTTGGTGGTTTTGTTAGACACATCTTGTATAAATAAGAGGATACAATTGGTACTTGAACTGAATTTTCAGGTTTGTCGTTATTGAGAATAGAGAAGTGGACTCTGTTGTAGAAGAAATTCTTGGAGGAAAAATATTTCAAGAATTTATGAGCAATGACTCTGTTTATGCTACTTATTCTTCCTTATAGATAGGTTCATGATCAGTGGCCTTAACTTTTCTATTGATGCATCGATATCAACTTTGTAACATTCTATTATGACTATCTAACAATGATCAGGTATGACTTTTTTCTGTGCTGCATATCTGCTTGTTCTCAACCGAATTTATTCACAATTTGCAGGTTGGAATTTGAAGCTGATTACATCGGGCTTCTACTAATGGCAGCAGCTGGCTATGATCCTCGGGTGGCACCTAAAGTCTACGAGGAGCTGGGAAAGTTAAGCGGACATAACAATGATTTTATGTTTACAGGTTTTCTTAGTACCCATCCATCAGGAAGACAAAGAGCCAAAGCATTGGCTCAACCTAAGATAATGGAAGAAGCTCTTATTCTATATAATGATGTAAGAGCAAGGAGTGAGGTTAACTGATTTCATTCTTTAGGACTGCACATTCACCAGTTTTGGTATGGTTGTATTATGATCTTTACGGGACTTGATTGTTAGACTTGTGTTTTCAAATAAGCGACGCTTTATGTTAGAAAATCCGAGAAATATCTGATAATATGCAGTTGAATTATGATCTTTTCTGTGGTCTGATGTCAGTGATATATAAGAAATGCTAAGATATATTCTGATAATGTAGAGTTATACATGAGGGTTATATTCTGATAATGAAGAGTTGAACATGTCACATTTGATTGCTTTCATTTTGATTGATCAAAAAGAATATTCATCTTCAATCTTTATGCCCTTACATACATGGGTGCCAATTATAGCATAGAAATTACACAATTAGATAAAGATGCCCTACTAACTAACATTTGAAGAATCAAAGGTTGCATCTTAAGATTCAGATTCTTTGATTTTCATTCAAGGAGAAATGGAAAGATTGGTGGTGAGTTTGTTGAAATCACATTACTCACTGTGATTTTGGCAATATCTACACTTTGGAACTTCAACAAAACACGGTGCGACCCTGATTTTGTCAACCTAACCGTAATTCCAAACGTGCAAGAAGTCAATATTGAAACAAACATGATTTTGATGAAATATTGATTTTCATCCTCAAATCAGTAGTCATGATTATAAATGGTTTATTATAATGATATATATGTTGGACAGAAAGGGAAACACAATACATGGAGAGTGTAATGAATTGTATTGACATAAAATAAACACAGTGAAATAGTGATGGAAAATTGTACTAATAAATGTAACAGTACAATTGTTTGTAAGAAGATACTGATGTAATGGCTATTCCAATTGAAGGAAATGGAAAAGATGGAATCTAAGTAAAGTATTAGAAAAGCATAAGCTTCAGAGGGAGGAGAGAGCCATATTCTTTCACAAATAATTCCACACCAATCATTGTCAATCCTTGGTCTATTTAACATAGTTCTCCGAATATTTTCTGTTAGGCATTTTGGCTCTCAATCCTCGCCTCAGCTCCTGGATATGTGGATCCTTTGCCAGGTGTCCTTGCTGCACATGTGATTCAGTTGTAGTAATATTCTCTTTGTCCCCCTTCATAACAATACTCCCCCCATTAAAATTAATCTTGTCCTCAAGATTAAAGTTTGGAAAGCTCATCTTGAAATCCTCCATGCCTTCCCAAGTGGCCTCAGATGTTGGCAGATTCATCCATTTGACTAGTATTTGAGGTACTTCTTGATCCTGTTGCAGTACCACACGCTCCCCTACGACAGCCTCTGGTGTCGACACCGGTTCTGTATCAGTAGTAAGAAATGGCAGTGGAAAATACTGAGTGTTGTGATCCCCTTTGCATAATTTCAAGTTAACTACATGGAACACCGGATGAATTTTGGCAGTAGGAGGCAATAACACTTTGTAGGCCACAGCACCAATCTTATCAATGATGGGAAAAGGTCCAAAATAGCGGAGACCTAGTTTCTGATTGCGGTGCAAGGCCACCGGATTCTGTCTGTAAGGTTAAAGCTTTATCAGAACCATATCACCAAGTTTGAACTCAACATCTCTACGCTTCATATCAGCATTCTTTTTCATAACCTGTTGTGCTCGGTTCAAATTTGCTTTGAGTAACTGCAGAGTAGTGTCGCGTTCAGCCAACAATGTTTGCAAAGAAAGTGGACTAGCAGTTGCTGTGTCAAACTTAATCAAGATAGGAGGATCTCTTCCGTACACCACCTTGAAAGGAGTCATGCTAATACTGCAGTGAAAAGCAGAATTGTACCAGAATTCGGCCCAATCCAGTAATTTGGACCATTTGTGTGGAACATCCCCGGCAAAACAGCGTAAATAAAGCTCCAAACGCTTATTAACTGCTTCAGTTTGGCCTTCGGAATGAGGATGATAGGCGGAGCTCATCGCCAAAGTAGTCCCGCTGAGTTTGAACAGTTGCTTCCAGAAAGAGCTAGTAAATACTTTATCACGATCAGACACGAGACTTTTAGGGAATCCGTGTAAACGCACAACATTATGCAAAAAGGATTCAGCAACTTTAATACTATTGAAATCAGACTTCAACGGCGCAAAATGACTATATTTAGATAGTTGATCCACGACGACCATAATCACAGTGAAGCCGTTAGAGGGTGGCAGTCCTGTTATAAAGTCCATGGAGACATCCTCCCAAACTTGAGCCGGAATTGGCAGAGGTTGCAGAAGCCCTGCAGGTGCAGCAGTAGAAGCTTTGGCTCATTGACAAACTAAACAATTTGTCACAAATAAGCGGATATCCTTTGACATGGAAGGCCATGTGAATTGTGAAGCAATGCGGGCCTTTGTGCGTGCAATACCAGAGTGGCCTCCTAGCATGGAGGAATGGAATTCCTGAAGGATAGTTTGAATCAGGTTGGGACTAGGAGGAACAACTAAGCGTTGTCGCCAGTACAACATTTCATTCTTTACCTGATACAATGGTTCAGTGCAAGACCCTTGTAAACATTGTTGCTTAATGGCAGACAAGTGTGCATCCGCATTTACCGCGTCTGAGATGAGAGTCATTGGAGGATCAATTGCAGCATTCACATCAGTCAACTAACCAGAATGTTTAGCTCAGCAAATAAAGGAAACTTCTCTATGTTTTAGGAATTATCATATGTGATTGTGTAGAACCGTTGCACATTGCTTTTATATAAATTCCCATGACCTACTCCTGTAATAGCAGTGTTCACAATTCTAATAAAATATAGCATCCATCCCTTTCTCATTTTTCTTCTTTCTGTAGTTATGGCTGTTACATAATATATGAATTCTAAGATCAATGATTAAGGTTGTATTTTTGTAGTACTTGAAGTTTTCTTTACTAGCATGTTTCTGGCATTCTTTTAGACATACTAGATGAAAATGTTGATCTTGATACTGAGTTTGAGAAATATAAATAAATATGTATATTGAGGTGGTAGTCAAAACAAAAGCTTGCAGTTAGCGTATCGTGTAATTCATGTAGCATGTTTTGATGAAAATATTAGTAGTGAGATATAACACATTTAATTGAAGAATCTTTTAGTAGTGATAGAAATGTTAAAAGAAGTAGTTAACACTCCAATAGAACCAACAGAAGTAGGAGACATAAACTAGTCTTGGTTGTTGTGAATTCAATAACTCCAAATCTCACATCAATGAAATTTAGATGTGTGGAGCAAGTATCAATGACAAACAATAACCAAAATAACCACAAACAATAACAACATATCTAGATCCAATCTAGGAACCAAGTGTAAAACAAAACCACAATTGAAGCAAAGAATAAACAAGATAAAGAGAGTAGAGAAAATAGAACAACACCAAAGAATTGTTTACCCAGTTCGGTCCAACAATGACCTACTTTGTGGGAGAGATTGATCTCTCAAATCCACTAAGATTGAGTTTTTTACAAAGAGATACAAAATGATTACAAGAAATTAGCTTTAACAAGCTCTCCAAGAACAAACCTAATTTCTATCATTTTCTCAATCTCCTCGGATAAACTACCAAGCATTTAAAATGTTCTTTCTAGATGAGATTATATGATATTTAATATGTCAATCTAGTACACTAGCCTGCTACAATTTTTTCCTCACATAAATCTTGGTTTTAATTAAGAGTGGGGGATTTAGTGTATATATTAGTGTTCTTGTATCTTGCTTATATGAAAATTTGTATCCCTTCAGCAGAAAATGAGTAGCTTGGTTGAGAGGCTTCATTTAAGATCTGATAAGCAATCTTGTACTTTACATGAGTCAAGATCAATAGTTTCACCACCTTCAATTTCTTACTAAGGCAAGTAGTGAGTTAAGATCAATAGTAGTTTCTTTTGGAGGCAAGTCTTTTGAAGAATATTTTTCAATGTTAGAAGTGACTACATTAGTGCTCCCTTTATCAAATTCAAGTACCTTTAAAGTAATTTAGTCTGAACGAGGCAATGTTGTGATTTTTATGCATGAATGAATGGAAAACCTTTAAACTAGTGTATCCGTATTGAGTTTGAGAATTATTTCAAAGAAATGTGCATATTGATATATCCTTTAAAGTAAGTGTTTCACTTTAAATAATAATGGGAGGGATCCCAATTAGTGTTTTTTCTTTTCTTTTCTTAAAGCAAAGATATCTCAATTGTTGATAAAAATAAATAAAGTTGATATTATATGAAGTTGATCCAGCGCAATATATGTTGAATACAATGTGAGAACCATAATATACGTCTAAATAAAAAAAAGGAGAGATGGTTGGAATCTCCTCTGACAGGGATGGGAACATTGTTTGATTTATCTATCAATACCTTACTTATCATTGGGTTCTCCAGCTTAATTTTTATTTGATGAGTCACTTCAATTGGGTTCTCCGACTTCTTAACTTATATTACACTCTTCTTTCTTTGGCCCCTAATTTTTCATCCAACTAAGAACCAATGAGATAAAAAACAAACAGAAAATCAAACCACTCAATGGCATAAATTGGCTTAAAACTATATTATTGAAATTAGAAGAAAAAATCATCAGAGAGAGAGAGGAAACATACATACATACCAAAGAGAGAGGGGAATGATAGTGAGTGTGGCTTGGACGGAGACGAAAACCCTCGCTACCACAAAACACCATCAATATTTTCCTGAACGCATGAATCTTAGTTGTAGAGTTTATGAAGCAAGCCGTCGAAGAAGACAAACTCACAGTCACGAGGCTTTCGGCCAATCGAGTACCATTGGTCGATGTGAATATGCATGGTGTTGCATAGTGCAACGATGCCACTTTGGGTTGTGGAAAGTAGAGAGACTTTGAAATGGTTTTGAGGGCACAGCATAGTGATGTACAAGGAGGGGTTTCTCACAAGCTAGAATTAATGAAGGCGGAAGAAAGGAGATCAGTTCAAATTGAGAGAGAGAGGTTTCTCACAAACTCAAAGGAATGAAGATGGTAGAGAAGAGATTATATATATTTTCATCGATGTTTTAAATTTCATCCAACATTGCAATTTTATTTTTATCCAACAATGTTCCCAACTACATAGACTAAATTTAAACGCGAACAAAAAGTAATCCTATCTTGTAAAAATACAAAAGACTAAAATTTTATCATTCTCTACGAGTTCAAGTAGTGCATAAATACATTTTTGAAAGAAAAAACTTAACAAGAGAAAAAATATGTTATTTTATTAAAGTTTCCATTCAGCTTCTATGAGTATTGGTCCAAGTGATATATATTTAATTAGTGTTTTTCTTATATTGCGGTTTGACTTGGTTTTGTTCGGTTGGTAAAATCAAAACCGCAAACCGAACCAAACCATGTGATTGAGTAAAAAATCGATTCGAATACATATGAACCAAATGCGGTTTTTTACAATTTCGGTTTGAATTGGTTATGTTTGCAGTTTTCTATTGGATTGGTGAACACCCCTAACAACATGGATGCTTATAATTAATGTTTGTCTACAATAATATTACACATCGAGTACATTAAATCTATTATATTTCTCTCATATTTCTCTATTCTTGCTTTCTCTCACACCTCTTTCTCTCTCTTCCCAACTTCTCTCTTCGTCAAGTTTGATCCTAAATACCCATCTAGTACAATTACGGATTGAGCTTGAGGTGCTAAACTGACGGTAAGTGGTTAAATGTAAAAAAAAACATAAGGGTTAAACTGACGGTAAGTGCTAACATGCAAATTGGAACGATAAAATATGTGCCCTAAATCATGGGACTCAAGATACTTAAACCATCCACCTTACAGTTTGATTGCGTTCAACATCTAGCACTAAATTATACTAGTAGTACTATCTAAACTAGAAAACTAGTACATGAAGTAAAGTAGAAATTAAAGACTGCAAATAGGTTTCCAAGCTTCCAAGAAACAACATTACAACATAAATATCTAGGGTATGGAGGGTCCAACTGATAACCACCATACAACTCTCAACATCTGAATATAAACTAAAAACTAAAAACTAAAAACTTCAAACCACCACACTTGATATAATAATGTGAAAACGTCTATTCATTCAGGGGTTACTATGACGTGGATGTAAATTCGGGAACGATCAGCAGGATCAACCGACATCCTCACGCGGGTGCCAGGTTTAATATTATTCACCGTGCAGAATTCGTTCCATCTACCCATTATGAATAAGCCCTTCGACCATCTTAGACGGCATTCAAATACGTCTCCCTCGTTATCTTCTACTATAATATGAGTCTGATCTTCCTTGAAACCAGCCTGGTTGACAAACTCTTTTGGAAGATTCTACAGCAACAACAAAATTTAATGAAGAGAATATCTAGATGAAAGTACAAGGGCTGAAATACCAAAATAGGATATACGTTAATTAAAAAATGATATTTTTGGAAACATCACCATATTGTTGCGGGTTGCTTTGTAATGACTTAGTGTCACGTCACAACTGACAAAATTTGTGAAAGCAGCACGACCTGCATGGGGGAGGGCATTTGGGACTAGGCCTGCATTGGCAGGGGTATTAGAAACAACATCTGCAGCACAACCTGCGTGGGCAGCATCATTTCAAAAACCTTCTTGAATACTAAAGTTACACAGACTATCTAATTATCTAAATCTGTAGTGACTTCATGCACATCATTTCAAAAAGTGAAACCAAACTATATTAGTAGGCAGTAGTCCTTTTTTTTTCCTTTTAGAAAAGTTGAGACCTTAGAAACTTCTTGGACCAGTTTCAGCACAATAGATAAATCCAATAACTTTCACTCATTATAAAATGAAAATAAGACCCAAAATTTCATCCAGTATCAACCATTACTTAAGAGTGATCATGAACACGGAATTTCAATAAGAACAAGGTTATTTAAGAGTGCACAAAATGAGAACAGAAGAAGCACAAAGGTTATATAAGAAACCTCGATCATGTGAGGAGAATAGAAGAAGGAAACACAGAAATAATATAAGAAACCTCAACCAACAGAGCATGTGCTATTATAACAAATCTAAAGCATAAACAGAAACGCTGACAAGAAAATCAGATAAAGATGTGTACTTCGTAGTAGATGTGGGGCCAACAATGTGTGAAGCCTCGAAACTTGTTGCTCTTGATTGATATCCTTAAACTCTTCTAGGAACTCTTCTAAACTTCCAAACTACCAGAAGCAATTGAAAGTTCATAAGATACGTTGGACATTTATGGTTATATTAGATAACATAATAATCATACTTTTTTCATAATATAGGTCTCATACTAACCTTCCCAGCATCAAGGAAATGCGTAAGCATAAAGAGTTCATCCAGATTGTTCTGAATAATGCATCAAACATGTTGTCAAGTAGGTTCCAACTTCCAACATAAAACTCAACACATGCACCAGGATGTAAAAATCAATCTTTTTGCACAAGAAGGTGTAACATCTACTAGACAAAGTATCATATGTACTTTCCATAGGAAAAACAATCTAGCAATGCACCTTAGCTAAGAAAAGTTGCTATTTAGAACTAATACAAAATTCAAATGTTTTAAGTGACAAAGATTACTACGTTAGTTTAATAAACTTTTTGTTGTGTAATATATTTAAAGTAAAATCATTAAAAGATATTTATTTCAAAATTAGGACAGATTTGACATATTTGATTTTTGTGAGTGAGTATATAAATTTTAATTAGCCTTTGAATCCAATCTAATTGAGAATAATATGATATCTATTCTTTTTGACTCTTTTCATGTAAAAGCTAAAAAAAGTGGTAATACTAGGGTTCGAAAAAGGATGGATTAGGCACAATTTTGTTTGGATTATAATGCATGGATTAAAACATTCAGTTTATCCATTTATAAGCCACTAAACAATCAAATCCACCCATTTACAATTTATTTACTGATGGATATCAAATCCATCCATATATCATCTTAAATACGAATTTAAATACTATACAAAACAAAACACTGTTAGTTAACCAATTCCTTAAAAAGTCGAGACATCAACACACAATAAGTCCGGTATGACATAAATTTTAAATAAACCTGAAGAGGAGTTCCTGTCAAAAGCACACGATGTCTGCTAGAGTATTGCTTCAATGAAGAAAACAATTTTGAATCCTTGTTTTTCAGACGGTGACCTTCATCAACTATCTGCATGTATTGTGTATATACATATGTTAAGATGCTAGTATCAAAGAATAACACACTGAATGTTAAGCTGTTAGCACAAAAGAGATGTAATTAGATGGTAAGTAGAATTTTACCATGCACTCCCACTTTATGGACTTCAATGATGTGGTATCTTGGTTTATAATCTCATATGATGTCAAAAGAACATCAAACTTAATGCTTTCCAACTTTCTTGTAGTAACTGTTTTTTTTGAATTCTTTTTCTTGTTCTTCTTCAGATTCTTCGGAAAGTAAAATTCATATTCTCTAATAGTGCTACGAGCTTGGGAAGATCCAACATACATAACCTACAGAAATTAACATACATTAAAAGCATATATACAAAAACAAAAATGAAACTAAGAAGTCAAGTATACATACAACATTCATTTGAGGTGCCCATCTTTCAAATTCGCGCTCCCAGTTTCATAGTGTAGAAAGTGGAGCAACCACCAAATGTGGAGAAACATTCTCTTTGAAAAGCGATGCTAAGAAGGCAATACTTTGTATGGTTTTTCCTGAAGATGAAAAACCAAGCCATCAAGGTGATGCTTCAGCTAGAAACTCCGAATTAAGAATAATAGTAAAGGACACAAATATTAGGTTGATCATGAGCAAAACAGAAACTACGTACCAAGTCCCATTTCATCAGCAAGTATAACATGAGTTTGCTTGGACCAAGAGAAACGTAGGAAGTTCAATCCCTCAAGTTGATATGGATGTAGTTTACCTTCATGAACATAAGTATATGAAATCAGGATCATCCAAATCTAATAAAATAAAGACAAAAGGCGTGGTATACAAAGAAGAAGAAAAAAAAGGCAAAAGGTGTGCTATTGACAAAATAATATATCAGTTAAAACGCATACCCCCTGAAAGAAATTCGGGGCTATGTTCGTACTGTTGAAATTCATTCTGCTGCTTTATCAATTCAGCATCATCACTAACGCTGCTATTTTGCTTACTATAAGAAATCTTCCTAGACCTAGAACGAAATATATTGAATCTCTCTATTTCTGCTTGGAACAAAGAGATATCTGACTCAAGCTCCCAATGGCATTCATCATAAGGAAGCTCTTTCCACTTCACAAGATATTCCTTCTCAGCACCATTGCCCCTGTATTAAACAAAATATTCCATAACTTTGGAATTTTACGACATTTTCATAGAAAAGATGGAATAAAATTACTCCAAAAAAATTCTAAGCCATGCAACAACATACTTCAGTGTCAAAATTCTCTCACAAGTTAAATACAAAAAATTATAAAATCATTTCAGAGGGAAGGAGACTAAAATATATGATTCATCAAAACATAAGGAGAAAATTAGATGAAAACATGGTGATGGAGTGATGAAACGGACTCCTTTTTGAAAATCTCAACAACAACTTATACGATGGTCTAAACCCTCCATTCCCAGCACTTGTTTTTGGCAATAAAAAATCCAAGCTTGCTTCCTAGGTCAATGATTAGTGAGCCTAAATTAAGAATTATAGTTTGAACTTAACTTAACAACCACTTTTCTACCAAAATTCCTGTTAACATTCTAGGACAAATGAATTTCAACTCAATCCGAAGTTCAAAAACATTTAACCTAACCAGGAACATAATCATCTCATATTATTTTTCATATAAGCAAGGAGAGAGAAATATAGCAAATAGCTGAACCTGCAAGCAAGTATTCGATGAACCGTAGTCCATTCAGGTCGAATGGCAACAAAATTGTCATCATCCGATTTTCTGACTGGTCCCATTTGACGATGAAAGTTATTTACTTTGGTCTTTAAATGATGATTGATCTTGAAAGCCTTCAGAAACTCTTGCTCTGGCACCCTGAAGAGAAAATTTATAAAGCTGGTAATTAGACAATACCCGCATGCCGCAGGGATAAAAAAGACTCGGCAAATAAAAACTCTTTAAAGGATTTTTGGAAAGTGAAAATTGTAGTGATAGTAGTAAATTGGTATGGTTGAGATTCGGAAATGGAAATTTATATATATAAGATTCACAAGACACCGTTAGAAGCTGAAAGTAACTAAACAGTAGATGAGTTTCAATAAGTTTACCATCCGCAATGCATATATGATAGTCCTTTCCACTTCACAAGATATTGTTTCGCCAAACTTTGTTTGGACCCCAAATTTTCGAAATCACTTTCGCTAGCAACAGTGGGACGCATCTTACAATCTAATATCTTATCAATATCATTAAGTGGGCTAACCTGCACAGTCACACAAAGAGAATGCAAGTATTATAAAGACAATACCTAAGAAGAAAACTTGTTTAAAGTATTAGACTTACACATTCAGGGCACATCCAGTTGTCAAGACGGGAGCTTTTAAGTGGTGACAGTAAACACCCGGTGTGGAACGAATAAGTGCATCTTTTACAGCTCAGAAGATTTCCGCTCTTTCCACAAGCTTGACATGAATCCGTTTTCTATTGGAAAAGGATAGAAACATCATAACAAGGAGTAAGAGAGAAAAGAAATGACAACTTTATTTGTATAAAGCTACAACCTCAAATAAGTGAATATGATACTTAAAGGCTATACCCAAAATTCATGAATGAATAAAAAATAGCAACTAGCTTCAAACGTGATTAATGAGAATGAGAATGTGCATGAGAATGGGAATATTATCCGTATAAAAGATATCAGCAAAAATTACGTTCCTCTCTTAGGCACCAAAGTAAATAAAAAAATGCAGTATATGAGAGAAAGTGATCCAAACTCTCGGAACAATTTCAGTATTCACCACAAATAACAAGACCTTGGCACAACATATATCAAGTAGTTGAACAGATAAAAATGAGGCTGCAATGTCTTAGAATAAGATACACAAAAGAAATAGAAAATAAAGCCCCAGTATTATTTCACAGAAAGGTCTAATTAAATCAATGTCATAAATCCTCAGTATGGATTAGCAATTACAGATTCCATGCCAAATTAAACAGTATAAGGATCTAAACAATAAGTTATGAAGTAAATTTCCACCAAGACATGCCGAGTTTCATTGAAAATTCCGATATCGGTTTCATGTAGTGCAACAATAAAAGCATCTACTATCAAAGCTGTGCACTAAACATTATACTACCAATGCTAACAAAATTTAGGGAAAGTGAGTACAACACTGGATAAAATGAACCCAATGGAAATGGTTAAAGAAAAAAGGAAGGATGTAACTTACTGCGTCGCTTCTTACAATCCTTTCAAACTTTTCCCGAGTTATCGGACTTTTTCTGGGCATTAAATCAGCATCATCGTCTGACTCATCTTGAGTATAAAATTGCTTTCGATCAGATCTTACCCGAAGCCTGTCAACCAAGCTACTCATTTTCTGCTGAAAGGATACAAATTTTCATGTAAGTAAGATACAAGAACACTAATCTATAAACTAAATCCCCCACTCTAAGTAAAACCAAGATTTATCTAAGGAAAAACATTTGTAGCAGACTAGTACAATAGATTGACATGTTAAATATGATATCACCTCATATCTGAAATAGAGGGATTAAAATCAAACACACCATTCAAGAAATAAATTAAAAAATTTATAAATGCTTGGCCAATACAAGCACAAGTACATGCATTTAAATGAAAACATATATATCAAACACATGCACGAGATAAATACACAATCGGATGTGGTAGTACGTGCATGATATAAATGCACAAGTACGTGCTTTTGACAAAAATAAATTCATTTTGATTTGA
>Ga0228711_1003443_pt1 | contig 24545 bp, 12 predicted proteins | sample MedpolnodulmetaG_2_FD_177996 | JGI IMG/M metagenome (GOLD analysis project Ga0228711, IMG submission 177996) | Root nodule microbial communities from Medicago polymorpha collected in Santa Monica, California, United States - brown nodules | ecosystem: Host-associated > Plants > Roots > Nodule... | reverse complement strand
CTCTATGGTTTTTTTTTTTTTTTTTTTTTATTGTTATGGCTAGCTCTTATTGTTCTGTGTGTAACTTTTTTGTTTGAGTTGTAACTAGCTGGTGTTTGAACTGTCTTTGCTATCTTTGTTATGTTTTTGGTTGGTTTTGCTACTATATGTAACTGCCTTGTTGAGTTTTCAAGAATTCAGTATATGGTTTTTGTGTTTATGGAATTTTATTTTAATATCATATGAGAATATAATTTGAATCTACTTGTAATTGTATTACTGATTATTTATTTACTTATTTTTGTTTTTGTTTTCTGATATGAGTCTGATGCAGGCTAATTGATTTTCTTTCTCTGCATAAACCTTGCTGTTTTTTATTTTTATTTTTCTTCGTTTTTTCCAATGTTTTCTTTTAATAAATATCCTAAATCTCAGATTTAAAAGAATGTGTAAATTTGGTTTTTTTTTCCCTACTTGGATCTACTACTTTGTTGTATAGAAGTTGCAAATTTTATTTCAGTAGTGTTGATTCTCTTATAGTCATTATTATGTGTACATTTTCAATGTTGTATTTTTTTCCTACTTGGAGTAATTACTAGCTGTACATAAATCTCATTATGAAGTTATCTTATTCAATAGTTAAAGTCTTCTTGAAGGAAGTGTAGCATAGTTTGCGTGTCGTGTGCGCGTTGATAATTTTGCTCCAGACAAGAGTTGTTATCTTATTTATACTTCCTTGCTCGAGGTTTGAAGTGGTTGTTATGTTCAAATTTCGTGCAGGAACATCTTTAACATTCTTCTCTATATTTGGAAACTCTGCAAATAAGTTACATACTGAAAGGACTTTCTGACCACGGAACTCTATTCAAAGAAAATGGGAATGGATCGTACCCTTTCAGATTGGCAAAGGTTAGAGAACTCCTCACGGTTTTTTTAGTTTCCTTTTAATCAATGTCTTTGTTGAAGCTTGAATTTTGCCCCGCTTGATTTGTTTTAAGTCAAAGCTATATGATTCTTCTAAAACGACTTGAGGTTATTTCGTAATGAAGCAAATAAACTGCTTCATGTTCTGACCTTTTGACGAGTTTTTTCCCTTTTAATAATTCATTTCTTGTGTACATACAGTATGGTGTTTTCATATCTACTTGTTTATTTGTTATTTTATTATAATTTTATAATTTTTGGGCTGAGAGTACTGATTACAACTTAAAATTCCGAAGTCATGTTTCTTAATGAATGCCGCATTGTGGCTAATAATGAAATTCAAGATTTCTTCCATAATAATAATATCTATTTTGAAATATGATTTTTCTTCTCTTCATGAGTTATAACTTTCAGAACACTCTTTGACGACTTTACAAGATTCTTGTACGCTAAAGAGTAATGCATCTAATAGATCGAAATTTACTTCAACGTTGATATGATGTCACAAATTTGATTTATGTGCCATATGTCACTATCTAATTGACTGGCACGATACCTTCTGGAGGGTGCAAGATTTTCTCCCTTCACAGTTTTCATTTTTAATTTGTTAAGTAAAACCTTTCACAATCAATCAAAGTTTTAGTGCTTGGATACCTTTTAACGCGTTAATGTACGTGTGACACGTGGAAAACTTTATGAACAACCTTTGGATCTTGTCTGTAATGCATATGTCATTCACATATTTTATTCAGCTTGCTGAAATGATAGCTACATCTTAGTATTCTGCTACTTGATATAGATCATCTGTTGTGTTATTTTTGGTTTTGATTTTTCATTTGAAAACCTTTTTTCCTTCATGATGAAACTATTATTATAAAACATAGCGTATTGTAGTAGTATAAGGTTTTTAATAGATCTGGACTGGAATATGAAACAAGAGAGTAATATTCATTGCAAATAATTATAATGAATCTCTGCACTAATATCAATGTGATACAGATCAGAGATTAATAACAGAGCTAGTATACAGAAGGTATTTCAGAGACTTGTCCCTCCCTTTCTCTATCTCTTCAAAAGTACAAACAATCAATAACCACTCTCTAACTAAAGCCCAACCTCCTTTTATTTCTAAATACATTGTTGACACTAGAATTGGGTAACCGTTTTTTTGGATGATTGAAACACTTTTACTAATTTTTAACATGAATACAGATCCAAAGGTGATTACTTTTAAGTTAATTGATTAAAACAATCAAATTGCCTAAGCTATGAATAGGCTTCATTTTGTTGACAGGAGAAAAACACCTTCTTCTGCACCTAATATACATATATATATGCCTGTTAAGGAAAATATTTAGCATCACTAGTGTATGTATGCCTTTATTTATGACAAGTATGAAAATTGTTTTTTAAGGAAATCACCAACAGTTATTTCAAACCATCTCCTCCCATTTCCTCATGTTTATACATGGGAAGTCTTTGTGCTGTCATACTTTATGAACCAATCTTTCTTAAACATCCGGGGAAGAGCTTTACTGTCCAGAGACAGCACAAAAATAGTCTGCACTCTTGTTTTCAATGTTGCAAATAGTCAATCTGCATGTGCAAATATCTTCAAAATCTTGGATTGTTCAGACAAATTGCTGCTTCATTATGAAACTTGTCATTGTAATTCCATGCCAGTATGTTTAGAACTTTCTCTATGCCTTCCCTCTTGCGAATATATTTGCACCTTTGTAACCCTTTTTAATTTGTCAATATATTTTTACTTGTACCTTTGACTCCCTTTTAATGTGTATGTGTTGTTTTATTTTATTTAGAAGGTTTTCTGCTCATGTTTGAGGTGAGATTTAACTTGACATTTCCTATTCCAATTACATGAACTGACTTCTCAATCTAGTGTAGAGTTTTATATGGATGTGTTGTGGTGTATGTTATGAAAAGATAATTTTCTTCCCAATGAGTATTAACTAAAAAAATATTATTTCCTTTTTTCTTTGTCAGGGTTAATGAAGCTTAATGATTTAATCACAAGGAGCACGAGAAGCTCCAGAGAACTCTTCACATCAATATTAACCAGTCTTATAAAAGGTTTCTTCCCAAGAGACGTTATAAGATATATTTGGTATCATAAGATTTTTTTAAGCTTTTGGGATATAGTGAAAATGGACAGAGCAGATACATCAGGCTTTGTAAGCGGTGGATGCTTTATGCTCAAGTTTCGTTTTCTAGTCTGGTAGTTATGTGGATCTTGTAGTAGTATGTGTGAATTGTTCTGCTACTTCAACCTTCTGTAGCTGTAGTGCAAACCATCTGGATAATGGATTTGAATAAGAAAGCTGTACTGTTTCCTCATGATGCTGAGCTTAGGATTGGTAATACTGCATTAAGCTTGAATGGTATTGGCTTTGGAGAAACCAATAATACTGATTATGGATGTCCTGGGAGCAATCTTGGGATGAAGTTTTGCAATGCTTCTGATGATGGCTGCAGATTGGTTCTCGGATTGGGTCCTACCCCAAAGGCATATGGAGATGACTACAATGACACGGTGTTTAATAAGAAGAAAAAATCAGCCAGTCTTTTTTCTCAGAGCATGCCATCTGAATGTGAATCGATTCTTCAACTTGGCCTTTCAGGTGCAGCAAATGAGACATCAAGTGTAATGGAGTACTCAGGTTCAACAGAGACTGATGTGAATCTTTCATGTTTCTCCAGCCAGACATCAGGAGAATATAATTATGCAATGATACCTGTCGTTGATGAGGGTTCTACCTCAGCAAAGAAATCAGGTGGTTATATGCCATCACTTCTTTTAGCTCCAAGAATGGACAATGCTGAAATTTCGGTGCAAACACAAGAACTAATTCTTGGGACTAAATCTCAGATGTGCCCCGAACCATCCAGTGCAACAAATCAATCACTTGGCACCGCATCTGGCCCCCAGGAAACTGCGATAAGTTCACAGAACCGAACAAGCAATCCTAAGAGATGCAGATTTTTTGGCTGTTCAAAGGGAGCTCGAGGTGCTTCAGGTCTTTGTATTGGACATGGGGGTGGACAGAGATGTCAGAAACCAGGATGCAACAAGGGTGCTGAGAGTCGTACTGCTTATTGTAAGGCCCATGGTGGAGGCAAGAGGTGCCAACACTTAGGGTGTACCAAAAGTGCCGAGGGGAAGACAGATTATTGCATAGCACACGGTGGTGGTAGGCGATGTGGGTATCCAGGTGGGTGCGCAAAAGCTGCACGAGGTAAGTCAGGACTTTGTATTAGACATGGAGGAGGTAAGAGATGCACGATAGAAGGCTGCACCAGAAGTGCTGAAGGGCAAGCTGGGCTGTGCATCTCCCACGGGGGTGGACGCCGTTGTCAGTATCACGAATGTTCAAAGGGTGCACAAGGGAGCACCATGTTTTGCAAGGCACATGGTGGTGGGAAGCGTTGCTCATTTGCAGGGTGCACCAAAGGTGCTGAAGGAAGCACCCCACTATGCAAGGCGCACGGTGGAGGCAAGCGTTGCCTTTTCAATGGTGGTGGTATTTGTCCAAAAAGCGTACACGGAGGAACAAACTTTTGTGTTGCACATGGTGGTGGAAAGAGGTGTGCTGTTTCCGGTTGCACCAAGAGTGCACGTGGCCGTACTGACTGTTGTGTTAGGCATGGCGGGGGTAAACGCTGCAAGTTTGAAAGCTGTGGGAAGAGTGCTCAAGGGAGCACAGATTTCTGCAAGGCCCATGGTGGAGGAAAACGATGCAATTGGGGAGATGGAAAGTGCGAGAAATTTGCAAGGGGAAAAAGCGGGCTCTGTGCTGCTCACTGCAGCTTGTTGCAAGAAAGCGAAATGAGCAAGGGAAGTCTAATTGCTCCAGGACTTTTCCGTGGTCTTGTGCCTTCTGCTTCCACTGCATGTAGCAGTTATGAGAACAACAACTCTTCCTCAGGCGTCAGCGTTGTGTCTGATTCCTATGATTCTACGGCAACACCTACAAGAAGACATCACCACCTTATACCCAAGGAGGTGTTAGTTCCACTCTCAATGAAATCACCATCTTACTCAAACTTCTTGGCAGCCAATAAACCAACACAAGACAGAAACCTCCAAAACATTGCTGCCGGCTGCAGTGGTACTAAAAAAGGCTTCGACTTTGATTTGCCGGAGGGCAGGGTTCATGGTGGCGACCTCATGTTGTTTTTTGGAGGGAATCTCAAAAATGCACTTGATGGTATCTGAAGTCAGAGGGAGTTTCAAGTTTGTGACTCTCAAGTTGTATGTGTAGATTTCACTTTAGGAAATAGTAGGGACCATTCCTGTGCATAAGTGTTTGTGCAACTTGTTCAGTAACTCAGATATTATTGTTGTGTGTTGATAAGTTGATTATTAGCCATTAAGCTCTTATTGTTTGTAGTGTTTCTTCATTCTTCAATGTTGTAAGGTGCCAACGTGGCAATCTCAAACAATAAGCACATAAATCCACTGCCACAAACAGTCTCATAATTCTGTGTTTTGTGTAATTAAATCATTGTATTCTTAAAACCTGTAGTAGTTTCTATTTTGCTTCAATCAAATAATGCGGTGAACCTAAACCGCCTTTAAACCTGCGTCACTATCGTGTTCCGTAAACTATAAATATGAGATTTCTTCGTAATAACTCTCACACTTCAAAAACGCAAACTTTATCTTCTTCCTCTTTTTCTTTCTCACTCTCTAATTTCTCTCTCTCCACTAACCCTACCACATGATGAAACCGCCATGAATCTCCATTTTCGAGCTTGTAATTTCTCTCTCCTCTATCAATTTTCAACCTTCACTATTTTGATTTCAATTTCATTATGATTTTCTTTTCCTGGATAATTTTCGTTCTCTGCAATCAATTGAAATTAGGTTAAATCGATTGAAATTCGGAACTGAAATCAATAGTTTAGTTTGATGATGATGAAAAACTTAACGAGAGTTCAAATTTCGTTCCAAGAAATGAAAATCGCGTAATGAAAATTTATCCGAATCGTGATTCGAGCTTCGTTTTTGACATGCAGGAATTGGTTTCGATGAACAACAGCAAGATGAAGAAGGTTTCGAAGTTGAGGACTTCGAACGAGAACGTTTCGCCATTGATGATGGAGTTGGATGATAACAGAGGACTACGTTATCTCCAATCAACAACGATGAGTCCAGGTTTTCAACCCTACGCCGCCGAGAACTTCGACGTTACCGGCTCGCCGTCGAGCCTCGCTAAATACTTCTACACTGTATCTCCGATTTCTGCTAAATCCAGTGACTCCTTCACTTCTCCGATTTATGGCTCCAGTAAGTACAGGTCAGCAAAAACGCCACCGTACTCCGGCAACAGTTCAGGGGGGAATAGTAGCTTCAGTTCTCGCGGTAGATTGTCTCTCTCGCCGCTCTCTTCAATTGAGAATTTGGAGAGGAAGCAGCTCTCGTCGCCGCGGATGTATCAAACCCCGGTGAAGGGTGGTGAGGAAGTTATTGTGATGGATGATATTCAGGTGAGGCCAATGTCAGGAGGAAAGAACAGAAGATCTTCATCATCATCTTCTTCCGGTAGAGGCTCTTCATCTTCCTCTTCTTCGTCTTCGAAGAGTGTGTTGTTTAAGAAGGAGATTTGCAGAGCATGGGAGGAATCTGGAAACTGCCGCTATAACTCCAAATGCCAGGTCTGTTCCCGCCATAACCATTATGAATTTGATGATTCCTGTTTTTGGCTTTTGATGCAATAATAAATATCAGACTTTAGAATTAGATTAGTAAATTCAATTCTTAATAAAGAATTTTATTCATCTTAATTGGAAAAACTTTTGATTTTATTTATTTATTATTATTAGTCTAGCATGCTTTATATGTATTCTCTAATTAAGGTATGAGTTTGTTGGCATTTTCACTGTCATTAAAGTAAAAGTGCTCCTGTATTAACTATTAAGTGCATGTTTGGTATCTATAGCTTTTGCAAAATCACGGCGTCCCACCGTGATTTTGGCAAACTTACCGGGATATCAAACATGCACTAAATATTCCATTTCCATTAGGCCGCAGTCGTATTTTAAGACTATTTAGAGACCTTTTCTTGGGTTGTATTTGTGATTTTGTGATGTCACGGCTCCAATAAGGGTGTATGTGTCTGGCAGGTTGCAACTAATAGTAGTTCATTTTGTCCTGATGGGAAATTATTTATGCCTCTAACTTTACCAAAAGTTCCGGCAGTGTCCTAACATGATTGTTTTAGATTTAGCATTTGTTTGGAATTACGGCGGGATATTCACCTAATGCGTGATTGACTAGAAACGAGTATTTGTTGTTTCACAAAAATTGCGTTTAGAAAGCATTGGGACGTGAGAAATTTTGTCGCAACGTGAATCCAAACAAGTCAGTAAAGCATCCTTATCTGTGTCCAAACACCTATAAAGTGCGATATATGATCCAATCGATAATTTTTTTATGTCATCTTTATGTCTGCATCCAAATACCTTAGAACACGCATTACGATATACCGGAGAGAACTTTACTCTTACATCCAGATGTCCATAAGCGTGTAACGTGGATGAATTAAACTTAAAGACAAAAACAGCCGATAAATTGGACCATCCTGGACTTGAACCAAAGATCTCGTCCGCGAAGTAAATCATCGCACCTACGGTCTATCCAATTGGGAGTGAGGCGAGCGAAAATGCTGCGGTGTAGTAAGAAAGAATATATTAAGATGGCTCTCTTAAAAATTACGAGGTTCCCTCACCGCTCTTGCGACAGTCAGGTATGTGAACTTGCACAAGTTTCTTGTTTAATTGGGCCAGATAAGAAATTTGTCTGTTGGTAGTGATTCCAAGTATAGGTTATTCTGATTTTGGGATGGGTTAAAATCAATCAATGAAACTTTCCCAAACCAAATTACTTTCCCTAAAACAAGGTGGTTGTTTCATTATAAATCTAGGTTATTGTTTCATCATATCCTAGAATGAATGGTATGAACGACTGCAACCCGGATAATTTCGTGGAGCAATAATTTTTTATGATTCGCCTGATATTGGCATTTCAGTTGATAAGTCAGATTTGAGCATCGCAAGCAAATTGATACTCTAAATAAAACAGAAAATTTTCTCCCAAATTTTAATTACAATCATCAATCTGATTGTTAAAAAATAAGATATCAATATATGGGTACCCCATGGACTTAAAATTTTCTAAAGATACAATCAAATATATAAAATTGTAATCAATTTTGAACCAAATCCTAAATCAAATTTAATAAGATAATTCTAATTTCAAATCAATTAAATCTGAAATAGTTATAGAACAAATCTAAATCATTGGAAGATATTATTGTTTTTTACAACCTAATTTTAATTTAAATAGACAAACAAAAACGAAAATAGATTGTATTTTGGTTTTACAAGCAAGCATCCTTGTAGGTTTCCTTCCACCAATTCAAGGAGACAGTTTTCATACGAGGTTTGGTTCTCTGCAGGAAAAAGTACCTTTACTTCTTAATTTTCTTTACCTTGACATCTATAGTTCTATACGTAGTTGGGTTTTTAAATTCTGCAATATCTGTTGGTTTCTTTTCGTTTTTTGGTTCCTTTTAGTGCATAAGGAATGTCGGGCAGTTGCAGATTCAGTCACATAAGAGTGTCTGAGTCTTTGTTGTCATTGCTGGACACGTATTGGTTAACCAGACTATGATACTAGGGATCCAAAGTGTGGCAAGATAGTTTGATTAAGAATCTTGGAGCTATTAGACACAAACATTTGACTGCTGCAATGTTCTGTCATTCTGCTCTGTAGAATTGTATATTGAGGCTCTATTTGGATTGACTTATTTGAGTTTATCTACTAACATAAGCACCTGTAAAACTGTTTGGGAGAGCTTATAGAAACAGCTTATGTAGTTATGTAGAATTCTATGGATATGTCATAAGCTGTGTTCAACTTATTTCCATTAGCCCTCAATGGTAGTTTACAAAAACAGTTTTACAACTCATGAAAATTATTTGGCTTCATTTTATCTTTTGTTATAAAAATGGTTTATACATAAGCACTTGTACCATAAGAACTTATACTATAAGTGCTTAATTAAACCATTTATCCAAATAGAACCTAAACGTTGAATTGCCGGATAATGCTTGTTGATTTCTGAATGGGGAATGTGGTACATTCGGATGCTAGAGTTTGGCATGAATAAATTGAAGTAAATAAAAAAGTGGCATAGAATGACGGGGGACTAGGATCTTCCCATTAGGAAGGTATACAGTAGGAGGGATAGGAGGGAAACAGAAGATAATGACACTGTAACTAAATGATGGCAGTGAAACTAACATTACAGTTGGTGAATTATGGAAGTTAGCTGTTTGTTGTGTTAGGCTTTCTATATAAGGGAGTCATAAGGTTAGTAGTAGAAGGTATCGATTAAGATAATTTTTGTGGAGTCCGGGTCTCTGACATTCTGTTACATGTAATTACAATAAAGATTCGACGAAGATTCAATTAACATTAATATTCTATGTTTATTCTTGAGTTAGATCTTATCACAGAACATCTATGGAACTGCATTTTGTTTAAACTGTCTGTCTTCGCTATTCGAATGCTTGACACTATCATCCTTTTGCAGTTTGCCCACGGAAGAGAAGAGCTTCATCCAAGTCGTCTCTCCATGAAGAGTAAATCTGAGGTAACAGTCAAATTATGTACACATCACCTTGTCCTTTAGCATAATAAACACCTAATCCAGTCAAATTATATATACATCGCCTTTTCCTTTAGCATAATAAACACCTAATCAGCGGTTAAGTATTTCTACTTTTTTTTTTGAGCAATAGCATTTCTTCTTGATTGTGTAGGCACAGATGGGCAGATTATCTCCGAGAGCAGGACTGTGCTTGTATGGCCCGGATAGCTGCATTGTTTCTGAATCCGCTGAAGTAGCTGAATCTGGACCTGTAGTCACAATCACAAGACTTGCAAGAACCCAACCAGCTTCGCCTGAACCTCATTGCACTAATGCCAGCCAGGTTAGCCGCATTGTTCCTGAATCCGCTGAAGTAGCTGAATCTGGACCTGTTGTCACAAGACTTGCAAGATCCGAACTAGCTTCGCCTGAACCTCATCACACTCATGCCAATTCCAACACTATCGGCGACTGGTCACCCCTGGATGATGGCATTGAGGCTGTCCTCCCAAATGGTTCAGACAGAGTTCCCTCTAGGGAGGAAGTTGATGCATACATTTTCGGCATTCTCAATAAGCCGACCACTAAAAGAAGACTACCAGTTTTTGCAGCACTTTGCGAGGGGCAGCAATCTCCATGACGACTAGCAAAAAGACTCCTCTCTGTTGGATATTACTTTCAAACCCATTTTTTTCTATCTTTTGAATAATTTCCCCCCATTTGTTAAATAAATAAATAAGTACAATCATTGCTGCGTGTGCTGCTAATGAAGTTCTGGGAGAGTGGATGACTAGATTACCAGTACTGTGTATATATTTCAGAGTAATGACATTTTTACAAGAAAGGCAGAACCCAGCAATGGTTTGATTGAACAACTACTTTCTGAATCATTGACTGATTCTTTCATAGGTTCTGAATTTCATGTTCGGCGTATGATTTGCATAATTTACTAGATTGCACCAACTCCCTCCAGTCCTCAAATTAGGCAATAATTGAGGAATGTTACAGCTGCAATAAATAGTAGTATCTTGGATGGTTAGCTTCTGGCTTCATTACATTAAATTGTTAGAGTACATTAGACTAATGGACGTGGTTGTTTTTGTCTAATCTATTTCCCTCATAGTAAGTACAACCAGCTTTCTTTTCAAAGATAGCAACTTTTTAGAAATTATGATTCCATATTTTTACGCTTCCCCTTTCATTAATCCCCATCTCGTGTCAAGTACAGGGAAGGTATAGCTAGGGATGTGTATCAGTTGCTTTATAATTTGCTTTAGAATATATGGATAATGAAGTTGTATGATCATCGATGAAATAATTTGAGATACAGTCAGAAAGTGATAAGGATTGTTGCTGAAAGCCTGACACTAAACCGTTCGATGGCATGGATAGAGAGACAAAATACTATTTGTTTTCATTCCTTACTGTTTACCAACCAAAAAGATTCACCAACTATTTTGATGTAACCACCTCCATTGTGTCGAAAATACTCCGATCTATGCACCCTAACATTTTCAACCCCAATGTGCGCTCATGCACCGCCACCAATTTTTGCGCTTGTCGGTGCGTGCGGCACTTGCAGTCATCCGATGAGATTTTTTGGGGGCTGGGTTGCAATCTGGTGGTTCTACAGTTGTTAGTTTTTGGTTTCAAGCAATTGTTACTTACGTTCCAAGTCATACGATCCTTACATGTTCTTGTTTGGCTTTTGAGCCTTAATTTTATACTTTCCTATTTGTTTTTGATTAACTTGTCTAAAGTTGTGTTTGCTTTCGCGTTGGGAATTCCACTTTAGGCCAAAATCACGGCAACTAACCGCGTTTGTAGTGAAGCTAGGAATACCAGCTTCTTAAAATCACGTTGAATTTTGTATAGAGACGCTAGAATATATCACCTAATGCCAATTCAAACAAACCATAAGTAGTCTTCTTGTGTTTTGTTCGATGTTGTTTATGCATTTGCCACCGGTCATAAATATCTTTGGCTAGCTTACATATTTTTTTTGGGTTCTTAAATATAAAAATTGAAATTCTCAATAGCGATGCTCTAAGCACATTGTTTACAAAATTCATAGAAAGAAATTCTATCTTACAAATAAAAATCAAAGTCAAAGTTGATTTTGAATCTTTAAACAATATTCTAAGGAATTATTATAAGAAATTTTTTGTAAAAGAATACTCCATCCGTTTTAAAATGAGTTTTGTTTTAATAAAAAAATTGTTTTAAAATGAATGTCACTTTTAGTTTTTAATGCAATAATAACTTTTTCTTTTCAATTGTACCCTTCAATTAATACTATATATACTACTAAAATATTATTTTTTTTCTTTAATGAAAAACAAACAAATAGTTGATTAGCATAATTTGGTAAAATAACATCTTTGTTTCTTTTAATTAATACATTTCTTAATATGTGTGTAAAAACTTTAAACGACATTCATTTTAAAACGGATGAAATAAAATTAAGGGAGCAATTGCAGCCTAGTCCCTATCAAGATACACATGCACCATACATAGTAAGTGATATGGTCACCAATCAAAGGCTTTGACCATTTTCCTAACCCAAAATAACTCAAAACCTTATCCAACTCTCCAATGACTATCATCACACTTTCCCTCCCTTCCACTAACCCTTCCATCTTCTTCCCTTCTTCTCCAAAACCATTCAAATTCAATCCGAAATGCTCCTCCCAACTTACCCCCACCTCCACCCCCTCCTCCCTCCCCAAAACCAGCGTCATTATAATCGGCGCCGGCCTCGCCGGCTTAGCTGCTGCAACCCATCTCAACTCCCAAAACATCCCTTTCCTCCTCCTTGAATCATCCAACGCCGTCGGTGGCCGCGTCCGTACCGACATTGTCGACGGCTTCTTCCTCGATCGTGGCTTCCAAATCTTCATCACAGCTTATCCAGAAGCTCAAAAGCTTCTCAATTACCAATCCTTAAACCTACAAAAATTCTACTCCGGTGCTAAAATCTTCTACAACGGCCAATTCCACACCGTCGCTGATCCACTTCGTCATTTCATTGACTCCGCAAAATCGCTAACTAACCCTATCGGTTCCATCTTCGATAAATTACTCATCGGAACCACCAGAATCGGTGTCCTCACAAAATCCGACGAACAAATTCTCGCCGCAGAAGAAGTTCCCACAATTAACTTACTGAAGAAGCTAGGATTTTCAGATTCGATCATCAGAAGATTCTTCCGACCATTTTTCGGCGGAATCTTCTTCGATCCAGAACTCGAAACAACTTCAAGACTATTCGATTTCATCTTCAAGTGTCTCGCTCTCGGCGAAAATACTCTTCCGGCAAAAGGTATATCAGCGATTCCAGAACAGTTAGCGGCGAGGTTACCGTCCGATTCAATCTTGCTGAACACGAAAGCAGTTTCCGTTGATTTTGACGGCTCGAATTCGCCACGTGTCAGGTTGCAAAACGGTGACGTTTTGAGTAGCGAATTAGGAGTGATCGTGGCCGTTGAAGAACCGGCTTTGGTTAAATTATTACCGGGAAAGAAAAACCTGGTTTCCAAAAAACCGGTTCGGAGTACGGTTTGCTTATATTTTACCGCGAACCCTGATCAAATCCCGGTCCGTGATCCAGTTCTGTTTTTAAACGGTTCGGGTAAGGGAATAGTGAATAACATGTTTTTTGTGACAAATGTAGCACCATCATATGCACCACCAAACAAGGCATTGGTTTCAGTATCATTGATTGGGTTATTTGAGGATGTGTCTGAGGACGAGTTAGTGCTTAAGGTGGTTCAAGAACTTTCGGGTTGGTTTGGAGATAAAATGGTAAAAGAATGGAAGCATTTGAGAACTTATAGGATTGAGTATGCACAACCTAATCAGTGTCCACCTACGAATTTGAAGAAAAACCCAACAATTGAACCGGGTTTGTATCTGTGTGGTGATTATTTGACTTCAGCTACATTTGATGGTGCTTTGGTTTCTGGAAGGAGAGCAGCTGAATCATTGTTAAATGATAGAGCCTTCATTGGCTAGTTTCTTCATTCTTTAGTTTACATTGTATGTAACATTTTCTTTATATCAACAGAAACTACATTACTAAGAACGAGACCAAGCTTCTTCCAGCTCTAAAAAAGAGCTAATAAATTATCTGAATATGGTTCTAACTAATAATTCAAAATTGTGTAGTATTCACACGTTTCGTGTAATTGCATATCATAACTAATTCTTTATACATTGGCAGGATTATGGAAGTTAAGATAAGCACAAATTGATGAAGTGCATGAAGAGACGACCATTAATATAAAATAGGTGCAGAAAATAACATCTACAAACCTATTAGAAGAATTAAGTAGAACAAAATTAGTGGTACCACTCAATGAATGCTAACAAAAAAAAATGTCATGGAAGGAAACAGTTGACTTCTAGAAGCAAATAAACTTAATCCCAAACTTCAAATATAAATTTTAGGATATGAAAAATCACCTCGTGAAACAATTTCTTATTTCTGTCTTATTTCCTACATTTTGATAAATAAATAAATAAAAGAATCTGATACTTCAAATATTCGTTGGCCTTTGCACAGTAAACATAACCGGTTTTCAATTGGGTATTATTAGCACCTAAAAAGTTCATTTATGTTGGAAGTAGATTATCAATAACATTTTAATTTATTTTTTAGAATACTTCATTTCAATACTGAAGATCACTACTAGGAATAATACTTGAAGCCTTCAAGTATCTTATGAAATAATACTGAAGATCACTACTTTTTATTGCCAACAAAAGGTCTTCTATTTTTGAAATTACAAAATTTACTTTCTTCTTCCTCAATTTTTTTTTTACTTTCTTCTAGTGGACTAATGATTATATGCTCTTTCGATGTGCGGGGGTTGGGAGGGTGGAAAGGGATAAAAGTAGAGGTTTTAGTGATACCAAAAACAAATGTGAAGGAGGTGAATGAAAAATATTATACTAGGTGGTGGAGAGGTGATGAGGTGAGGTGGCTAAGTGTGTCGTCGGTTGGTAGGAGTAGTGGAATATTGTTATTGTGGGATAAAAAGAAGGGGAGTTTGGTGCATATTTTTGGGGAGTTGGGGGGTTTAGGGTTGTGTCTTGGATCGGACCGGAGAAGAAAATGTGTGTAATTATAAGTGTTTACTCACCTCGTGACTTGGTGGCCAAGAAATGAATATGGGTGTATATATTAGTCAAAAAGCATTGAATGATAGAAGATTTATATTGTTGTTTGAGATTTTAACTAGGCGCTAAATAGAGAAGAAAGGAAGTTGGCAGAGCAATTTCTACAAAGGGATTTTGTGAAAGAAGGACATACATTTATTTAATCTCATTATTCAAATGTTAAGCTTAGTCGATTTACCTTTAATGGGAAGGAAGTTTGGATAAGATATGGTATCCCATAATGGACGAAGGAATGTGGTGATGTTAAACAATGAGCACTCTCAAGAGATATTTCGGTGGATCACTGCCCTCTAATATTGAGGTATGCATCTATGATTGGGGTCCGAAATTGTTTCGTTTCAATAATCATTGGTTAGCAAATAAGACTTTCAGAATGTGGTGTTTAGGGTTTGGGAGGGGTGTGACGTTCAAGGTTGGATGAGACATATCCTAAAGCAAAAATTCATAAAGTTAAAGAGTGTGCTCAAAGGTTGGAACCAGGAGGTATATGGGGAAATAGAGACAAAAAAAAATAGTGCAAGGGTGGGTGGAGAAGCCTAGTGATGTACGAGAGGAGGTAGTGAGATATTTTAGGAATCATTTTAACGAGGTGGAGTGGGAAAGACCAACTACTGACGAGGCGGAGGTACCTTGTCTTTAAGGAGAACAAAGCAAAACCTCTCATGAGAATTTTATTTGGAAGAAATCTTGGCGGTGATGTCATTTTATTTGAAAGAAACAAGAGTATGAGGCTAGATGAATTTGACTTAGCCTTCGTCAAGGAGTTTTGGGATGTTATGAAGTGGAGGTTAATGCGATGTTTGATGAATCTTTCTTAATTTAAGGGTGCCAAAAAGCTTTAAGGCCCCGTTTGGATTGGTTTATTCTGAGCTTATGTGGGATTATCTACTAACATAAGTCTTTTTAAAAGTGTTTGGATAAATCAATAAAAATAGTTCACCACAATTTTATAAGCTGTTTATGCCAAATTTTAATAAGCTCAAATTTTGAGCTTAACATGTAGCTTATCACGGGGCTTAAACAAATACATACTTGCTTCGATTCCCGCATTACACTTTTTTTCCAAAGCCTATATTTTATTCATTGTATAGTGCACCGACTAGTTATGCTTATCTTTGGTTTATCTCCATGTAAGTAATAACACACGTAACTACCAACAGAAAAATAAAGAATTTTTCAACAATGGTTTAGGGCTATCAATTTTTTCTTTGTAGGGAGTATAGGACCACCAAACTTTTACCTATGTTTGATTATTTCTTACTTTTATATTTGCAATATTATACTTTTTTTAAAAGGGTATTTGCCTTATTTTACTTGAGAATAGTGATGTTTATACTATTTATTTACACCTCTAATGTTAATTTTGTTATAAAAGAATATTAATGATTTTTTATAGGATAAAATAAGGTTTTGGTCCCTATAAATATATCTAATTTCGTTTTTAGTCCTCATAATTTTTTTTTACATGTTTTAGTCATTATAAAAAATTTCAGCACATAGTTTTAACTCCTATAAAATTAAAATTTGTATAATTATGCTTAAACTTTTAAATTTTTAATTTTTTTTTACAAACATGTTAAGAATATTATAAGAAACTCTTTTACCTAAAACTATAACTTTTTAACATCTAATGAATTAAATATGATTTTTTAAAAAGTCAAAATAAAAGTAGTAAATTTTAGACTTAAAAATCAAATTTTGAGATATTTTTTTATGGAGGAACTTATTATAATGTTCTAAACAAGTATGTAAAAAACCATTCAAAAGTTTCAGATTTTAAGCATAATTAAACAAATTTTAATTTAAAAGAGACTAAAACTATGTTTTCAAAAAAAAATTAGGGACCGAAACATTTCACTTTTTTTTATGAGGACTAAAAATGAAATTGACTATATTTTTAAGGACCAAAAGCTTATTTAACTCTTTTTAAATGTATATTAAAATTAGAATTAAATATATTTTTGGTTCTTATGAAATATGGACCTTTTAAGTTAATTTATTCCTTACTTAATTTTAATATTTCTTTTAGTCCCTACAAAAAAATTATGCACTCATTATTAGTCCCTACTCAATTCAAATTTGTTTAATTTATGCTTAAACTCTTAAGTTTTTGAACAATTTTTAGCATACGAGTTAAAAACATTATTAAAAGTTCCTCCACAAAAAATTATCGCAAAATTTGATTGCTACGTCCAAATTTTGTTACCTTTACCTTTACCTTTACCTTTTGTCATTTTAAAAAAAAAAATCATATTTAATTCGTTTCATATTAAAAATTTCTAAATTTTAATAAATGAACCTTTGATGTTGTTCTAAACGTGTCTAAACAAAATCGTTAAAAAATTTAAGAGTTTAAGGATAATTAAACAAACTTTGTTTTAGCAGGGATTAAACTTATAAGTCAATTTTTTTTTTGTAGAGATTAAAAAAAACTATTAAAATTAAGTAAGGACTAAACTTAAGTTAAAAGTTCACAATTTTATAGGGACCAAAAACATATTTAACCCTTCAAATTATTACTAAATTTTAATATTATTCTTATTTACAACTTTAAAATCGTGGTTTAATTCCTTAAAAAAATTGTGGTTTGATTCTTTGATTTTTTTTTAAAAAAAATTAAAAATATTTTAACATTTCATAATTGCTTATGTAATGACACATCCAAACGCTTCAATTTATGTATGTACTTTTTAGTGTACATATCCAAGCGTAAATAGCTTATTGAGTATAAGAGCTTATGATGTAAGCTCTAATGCTATAAGCATCAATATAAGTTGTTTATCCAAACGGAGCCTAAGTCATAATTTATGTGCCCAACCGATAATATGCTAATCACACTCTTGAAGAATTGTGGAGTGCATGGTGAAAGAAACACGAAAATTGTTGTATACACATTGAATAAGGCTAAAACACACCAATAAATTACTCAAATGCCCCCTTGGAAATTAACCGGCGGCAGTTAACTGCCGAAATTCAATTTAAGTCATCGGCACTTAAGTCCCGTGGAAATCCATCTCACAAACACACAGGAATTCGGAATTCGCCTATATTTATAAACCAGATTCAACATCTCATACCCAGATTTATGAACACATAATACACGTATCAAACTTCAACAAACACACAACCCATGAAGGAGAATCATCTTTCCAAATCGGATTCTCCTTCCATGGTGTTGTGTGTTTGTTGAAGTTTGATACGTGTATTATGTGTTCATAAATCTGGGTATGAAATGTTGAATATGGTTCATTTGGAATTCATCTTTCCAAATCGGATTCTCCTTCCATGGTGTTGCGAAAGTGATAATTTGTTACAGAGAAGAACAATTGAAGGGGATAAGTTGGCGAAAAGGAGAATTTTTTATCCCACTTCAACTTACGATTTTCAATTATTTTTTATCGGTGTAATGTGTGTTTGGATCTGGTGAGCATGCAAGATCTACCGAAGAAAAAAAAATTGAAGAACAAGAATTGGAAGATGAAGAAGGAACAAAAAATGACAAAGAAGAGCTTCTTGTGGGTTTGTGAATCAAATGATTTCCACGACACTTAAGTGCCTATGGATTAAATTAGACTTTGGCAGTTAACTGCCGATGGGGCATTTGAGTAATTTACTGGTGTGTTTTAACCTCCTTTAATGTGTCAACAACAATTATCAAGAAACACCATGAGCGCGGTAGAAAGCTATGTTGCGGAGGGCCTTTAGGGCCAAGGTGGGCCACGACCAAGCCCACAAAAAAATTTAATTTTTTTATATGAAATTTTTTAAAATACTTTGATTTTTAACTAAAATTACATCGCGGTTCACCCTCATCTCCATCTCACTACATTTTATTATCACAATTTCAAGTCAATTGAAATGTATAGATAATTATCTTAAATTTTGAAGGTATAAAATTTAATTTTTTGATGGTCAATTTTGTGTTTGATGTTTATTATAACATAAATATCTTGTGTATATATTATAGTTTATTTTTGTGGCCTATCCTACCCAAACAATTTTTTCTGACTCCGCCACTTATTTACCTAATAATTGTGTGTCACTATGATAGAATATTAGAAAGCATTAAAATCATAAAACTGATTTAACCTAATGTGGCTTATCCATGAACTTTGGTGCATTAGAGTTTGATACACGGTCTTTTATTTTTTAGAGTTTGAAATAAATATGAATCAAAACCTATATTACATTACATTGACCTTATTAATGTCTTTTTTAGTAATTCAAATTTCAAACCATAAAAATCGATTTTGATCAAAATCGATCTTTGTGGTTTGAACCTTGGATAACATAAAAATTATTAATGAGTTCACAATAATTAAATTACAGAGACTAGAGACTGACATACTCTACCCAATCATTGACTGATTAATGATTGAGAAAGTCAGTTCAATAAAGATTTTGATTCATAATTTGAAAGGAATCACAATAATAAACGTCACGAATCCAAGGTTGTCAAACACTAGGTTAAAAAATATGTATCAGACTATACTACAACAAAGTTTGCGGATAAACCGGTACTGGATCCAGATTGTATGACTTTTGGGCGGAAAAGTCACATGACTTTGGAGCAATAATGACTGTTGGATTAATCCCATGCTTCAAATCTTGATACACACGAGTAATTTTTTGTAGGGAACCGTTTATTACTTTTCTCTTGCATATCAAATCTTCTCATATATTTCACTCATGCCTTTGATATTCTTTCTAAGACAAAATTAAAATTGTAAGCTACTTTGATATTAATTTTTATCAAATCACAATTTTCATAGAGATAACCACCTTTTTTTTTCCTAAAAAAAAAACCACCTTTTTTTTGGAATTTATATAGGTAAAATTAATTTTATTTCTATCACTTTTTTTCCAATAATTATGAAATTTATTTTCCCATAAATTACTCTGATATCAATTGTTTTTTTTGTTTACAAGTTTACTTGGTGAAATCACTTTTTTTTATAGAGACAACTAATTGTTTTCGAAATTTATTATATAGGTAAAATCAATCTCATTCAACTCTCAAGTTTGGAGATTTAATTTAATTTATCATTTAACAAAAAGATAACATAACTCAATCAATTTTTATATGTAATAATAATAATAATTTAGAACTGTTTCATTATTTTTTGAGGAATTTAGAATGATTTCATGTATTATATAAATTTTGGGTTTATTTTCTCGTAAAAACCAAACCAAATCCACTTGTTTGAGACCCCTACATTCAAAGGACTTCTTTTACTCAAAATTTAAGTGACTAATGATGGAAACTTCACAGTTTCAGTATCAAAATGTTCATTTAATCCAAAACAAAATGTATAAAATAAGATAAGATAAGGAGAGAAAATGCTCAACTGCTCTGATAATCAAATGCAAGTGCCATAGCGTTGCAAGAAAGGAGAAAATGTGGCCGTTTAATGGAGATAAAGTCGTCGTTCGCGTCTGGCGTTACGGTTGTTATGTGCCTTAATGTGTCGGTCCGGAGCGGTTAATTAACGTGTATGGATGGACGGTGGCTAAGGTTGGTGAAGTTTATGGTGATTCTAGGCTAGTAGAGGTTGAATATGGTGGCTACTACCAGAGGTTGGTTTCCATTGGTGGTGGGTTAAAAGAGAAAACGAGTGTGTTTGTTTCCAACTCTGCCTTTTTCTCTATTTTGCAGTCTTTTTTATTGGCAATTCTACAACACTTTTAACATTGGATGCCTTGGTGAAGCAAAACCTTTGAAACCGAAAGTGACCTTTGGCTTGAACTCAAAATAGAAGAGATAAAGATACATTTTCTTTTTGTCTTTTTTTTGATAGAAAGCAACATGAATTTTTTTTGCAATGGTTTATTTCTTTTTCAAATTTTTTAAATTAGTCGGACAAAATTAAGGCATGACATTATTGATGTGATATAGTGTTTGGGTTATGTTTTGGTAATAAGAGCTTACTCCCTCCGTCCCAATTTATAAGAAAAAACACAAATTCACACTTATTAAGAAAACAAAATCATAGTAGTTTGAGGTATACTTTTTTGTGTTATTCTTGAAATACGTTTTATAGAAAGATGTAAAAACAATTCTTATTAGTTAATGATTATGGAGAGAATAGAAATGAGAACAAATTGAATGCAATTTGCATTTAATTTTACTTTGGAAAAGTTAATTTTTTTGAAATAACATAAAAGTTGCTCTTTTTTGCTTATATTTTTGGAATAAAGAAAATGAGATTTTTTTGTTTATAATATTGGACGGAGGGAGTAAGTTTTAAGTGAAGTGTTCTCTATGCTTTCAATTGTTGTCTTTGGAATTTGGGAATCATATTCAAGATGAGGAACACTTGTTGGGTCACAATCACATATAATTTTATTTGGACACACTCACACAAATGAGAAAAAGGTAAAAGAAGAAACACTTATCTAATATGTTATTTTAAACGATTAAATGATAAGTACTTTTATCAGTTTATGTGTGTGCGCACAAATGTATTTTATTATGGTTGTGCAAGTATTTCTCATCCAAGAAATTTTCAACGACAACCTGGATGTGAGTTGAGTCCAAGTTAGGTACTTTTTTTTATATGAAAATAACAAAAAAAAAACATCAATTCTTACCCTAGCTCAAATTTTCTAGCAGAAATGATTATCGAGCACAAAATTTGACATCAACATTATATGTATATACATGTTTTGGTTTTTGTATTATTTTTTGTATTCTCAATTTTGACACCACGCACATTTAAATTGTATTTTATACGGTGTCAGATACAATATTCAATGAGAAATGTTTTTGACACAAATTGGATACGTACATCGTATATTTATAACGGTACAGTTAGTCACCTCTTTTTCATGTATTTCTTCTTTTTTTTTGGTACAAAAGAGGGCCAAAGCCCAAAGAGAAAGAAAACTAAGAAATTAAACAGACGTTCCTAGGCATGCAAGCCCCGGAAATATCATCAAACAAAAGACTCTGAAGTTCACTAGGGGGATTCTCCAGAATATGAAAATCTAGAGAATCCATCGAAATGTTGAAATCAGCAAGCCAATCTGTACTTTTGTTGCCTTCACGGCAAGTATGGGTAATTTTGACAGTCCAACTCAAACTCAAAAGTTGTTGAATACGCTTGACCAAGGTAGGAGTCGTTCCACCAAAATTGCAATTTTCAGTAATCATGTCGACCAAAATCTTTGAGTCACTCTCCACTATAAGATGAGTGGTATTCTCCCTCCATGCCAAGTCCAAACCTAGGTACATGCCCCACATTTCAGCATGAAAAGCATCACACATTCCAATCTTCTTGAAGTAGCCTTTGATCCATCTGCCATCAGAGTCTCGAAAAAGCCCTTCACACCCTGCAAGAGTACCAGATCCCTTCACCTCGGAACTGTTATTTCTTCACTTCACCTTGGAACTGTTATTTGTTTTTAACGATAAAAAATTCTTCTACCATTCCCTCTCTCAACTTCGGAGGCTATTAATTGTAAGGGTCTTGCTAACGAGTGTCCCAAAGACATTGGTTAAGGAACCCATTAATATACACATTGTCTTGAAAATACAAGTTTTTATTTTTGTCTTAGCAATAATTACACCACTTTTTGATGCAAATTTACTTGCTATTATGAAATTTTAACCAATGTGTCAAGGGCACTCGTTAGCTTTCTCCTAATCTTAATACAATCTTTTCCTTTTTCCACTCTTTTCATTCTTTATTTGATGCTTATCCAATGAGAAAGAGAGAAATGCAAATTTATTCGTTGTTAGAATTTCGTATTCTTCATGCCATTTATTTTTCAACTAGTAATAGTAATAGACCCGTCTGGACGCACGGGTCGCATAACATTGTGAATCATATAAAAAATAATTACATTGTTAATATTGTCAAATATTTAAAGATATTAAATAAAAATTATCAACATTAATCTAATGTTTCTATTGAATATTTTTTTTCTTATATATAGAAAAATATGTTAAATATTTTAATCTCGTATGTTATGGATTTAATTTTTTTTGTATGCGAAAACAAATTTTTATATACATATATGAGAACGTCAATAAAATAAAATTTTTAAAACTCATGATTATTATCAAAATTAATGTAACGTTTCTATTAAATAAATTTTTATTTTATATGCAAAACACCGTTCAATGTTTGCATCGCACCTGTTGCAAATTTTATGCGTTTTATCTGCAGAAACAAATTTTTATGTAAATATATGAGAAAGTTGATATGATAAAACTGTGGAAACTCATTAATATTGCCAAAATATAAACATTAATATAATATTTTTATTGAATAACCTTTTATTTTATATGCAAAACACCGTTCAATGTTTACACCTCACCCGTTGCAGTTTTTTTTAACAACATCTGTTGCAGATTTTATGTGCTTATATATGCATAAATAACTTTTTTTTTGTGTGTGTGTGTGTATGAGAAAATTGATACGATAAAATTTTGGAAATTCGTGACTATTTTCAAATAATCAGCATCAATGTAGTATTTTTATTAAATAACTTTTTATTTTATATGCAAAACACAAATCAATGTTTGCACCACACCCGTTGTAGATTTTATGTGTTTTATATCCAGAAACAAATTTTGATATAAATACATGAGAAAGTTGATATGATAAAATTTTGGAAACTCGTTAATACAGTCAAAATATAAACATGAGCCTTGCTATATCTCGCGAGAGATTTTCTCACGAGAATTCCACGAATACAACTTTTTGTTATGTTTCATCATTTTCTTATTTTTTTTCATAGGTTATATATCTTTCTTTCTTTCCTACACTACTGATAAATAGAACAGGGGAAAAAAGAGACCACGTGTGCCTCAAAAAAGATAAGGCCACCGCTTCTGTCTCTTTGCTACTACTGTTACTAGGCATTTTATAAACCATCATCATTAGCTCAAAAGCATGTGATCATATATTGTTAGTTTAATCCATTTGGATGTAGCTTCAAAAGCATAAATGAAATTGTTACAATTTTGCTCTCATGAAAGATGAGTTCAGTACAATTCGTGAAATACTCGTGATAAGCGTGTCGCGATGTTTAGTATTTTTGTATAAACATTGATGTAATGTTTCTATTGAATAACTTTTTATTTTATATGCAAAACATCGTTAAATGTTTGCACTGCACCCGTTGCAGATTTTATGTGCTTATATAAACATAAATAAATTTTTATGTACATATATGAGAAAATCGATATGATAAAATTTTGAAACTCGTGATTATTTTCAAAACATCAACATCAATGTAGTGTTTCTGTTAAATAACTTTTTATTTTATATTTAAAAGACCATAATATTTGCACCACGCTTGTTGAAGATTTTATATGCTTATAAATGCAGAATAAATTTTTTATTTAACGATATGTAATAGTCGATATGATAAAATTTGTAAAACTCGTGACTATTTTCAAAATATCAACATTACTGTATTGTTTCCCTAAAATACCGTTAAATAATGTTAGTAGACTTTTTTTTTTGTTATTGAAAAACTTTGGATACAACATGTAATTAGTTATAATTTACTTCGTAGTTATCATAAAATTTGTTACAAACCATTATCTGCAATGATTTATTTAAAAAATAAATAAATTAAATTTTGCGAAATGACCATTATGCACATAAAATTAAGGAGATTATGAGTTTTAATAAGGACAATTATGAAATTTTGTTGTACTTCGATTTATATATATATATATTATATGAGTTTTGCTAGAAAGCACATTTTATGAAGGTTAACAAAGTTATAATTAAAAAGTGAAAATCACACGGGTGGCTTCTAGCAAAACCC